>Ga0207701_10003336_pt1 | contig 16505 bp, 12 predicted proteins | sample KBSSwiSSwithPhiX_FD_184294 | JGI IMG/M metagenome (GOLD analysis project Ga0207701, IMG submission 184294) | Switchgrass rhizosphere bulk soil microbial communities from Kellogg Biological Station, Michigan, USA, with PhiX - S5 (SPAdes) (version 2) | ecosystem: Environmental > Terrestrial >... | reverse complement strand
GCGATATTTGCCCGCGGCCGCGAGCTCAAATGCCGGCCGCTTAGCGTTATCATCGTCGAGCCCGGCGCAAAGGTTAAGGCGTTTCAAAAAGAAGACGATTCGGCAATGATGCGTTTCGAGATGGCTTACGGCAAAGCCTATGCGGCTTTGGCGCTGGGCCGCTCATCGTCTCTCGTCCGGATGCGGACGGAAGAACGGCCGCTCTTCATGCAATACGTCATCCGTGCATCGGGCGATCAGATATTTCCAGAAGGCGGCGGCATGCTGATCCGTGGCAACGGCGGCGAATTGCTCGGGGCGGTCGGCGTCACCGGCGATACCCAGGAGCGCGATGAGGAACTCGCCGCATACGGGATCCGCGCGGCCGGGCTGAAAACGGACGAAGACTGCGCAGACATCGGTACGAAAGTACGATTGGAAAACTGAAGAAATTGACCACAAAAAAGCTTAGCGCGGATATAAAAAGAATTAACCACGAACGCAAAGATCACGAAGGATACTAAGAACAGGTTTCAAACCGTCCGCTACATATCTTGTCTACTTTTACTTTGTGTTCTTTAAAATAAAAAGCTGGGTTAAAGCCTAACAATTCTCTTCCGTCATTCCCGCATGTTTTTAGCGGGAATCCAGGCGAGTTTCGGACTGGACCCCCGACTAAAGCATTCGGGGGTGACGAGTTGGATAGCCAGCGCACATTTCATCCTCTGTGGGTCAGCGTAATATGGGTAACCTTGAATTTTTTTACGCAATCCACTCGCTGACCGGGGCTTTGGCTTCCTGGAGTGGTTGGCAAAGAACATCGACCAGAGTCGGACCATCGTACGCCAGTGCTTCTTTCAACACTCTACCGAGCTCGGTCGGTTCGGTAACGCGCCAGCTCTTTACACCGAAGGCGGCGGCAACCGCTGCATGATCGGTGACCGCGAAATCCACCGAAAAATAACGCTGATTGTACCCTGATTTTTGTCCGGCTTTGATCCAGCCGTAGCTCGCGTTTGAGATCACGATAAAAGTAATCGGCAGGCGATAGCGAGTGGCCGTCTCGAGCTCGCCGCAGGTAAAGCCAAAACTGCCGTCGCCCATCACTGAGACGCACTTCACCGACGACCTGGCGAAGTGGGCGCCGATGGCCGCGGGAAGAGAATAGCCGAGCGCTCCGTGCGCGCGATTGGAGAAGAAACGTCCCCCTCCATGCACCGGATAATAAGCCGAGAAGTAGGGACACGGCGTACCGGCATCTGCGACGACGATGGCGTCGGGATCGAGAACGCGCGCCAGCTCTGCAACGAGGCGCTCCGGTTTGATCGGCTTATCGAGTGATTCGGCGAGCGCCAGAAATTTAGCAAACTTCTGTTCTTTGGCAGTTTCCAGCCGCGATCGATCGAGCGGCCGGCGCTGATTAGCCAAGGCTTCGCGCAGCATTTTCAATCCGAGCTTCGCGTCGCAGATCAAATCAGCGTCGGTACGATAATTGGCGCCCGGAACGGTCGGATCGATGTCTAGATGAATCACTTTAGATCCGCCCGGTATGGGATGGCGCCAGCGCTCGGTGGTTACCGAACCCGCGCGGCAGCCAATGAAAAAAAAGAGATCGGCGTTATCGACGATGGCGCGGGTCTCCGGTGTGCCGCCATTGGAACCAACCACGCCCACCGCGAGCGGGTGCTCTTCGTCAATTGAACCTTTGCCGCTGATGGTTGTGGCGACCGGGATAGAGAATTGCTCGGCGAGCGCAACGAGCTCGCCTTCCGCCTGAGACAAAATCACCCCGCCGCCGCAAATCAAAAGTGAATTTTTCGCGTCACGGAGTAAACGCGCGGCGCGTTCAATGGATTCGGAATCCGGCGCGGCTCGCTCCGCCGGATAGCGGCCAAAGCGTACATCGCCCCATATTTCGGCGCGATTCACAGAACCATTTTGCACATCGAAAGGCAGCGCCACGTGCACTGCGCCGGGACGACCGGTGGTGATCTGACGGAATGCGGCGCGGAAGATGCGCGGCAGGTCTTCGGCGCGATTGAGTACGGCGTTCCATTTCGTCACCGGCCGCATGAGCGCACCCTGGTCCAATTCAGTGAGCGTGTAGCGACCGCGGGCGGCAACCGAAATGTCCGAATTGATGCATAGGAGCGGCACCGATGATCCGTTCGCTTCAGCGAGACCGGGCAGAATGTAAGTTGCGCCGCCGCCGCTCGGACCTTCGCAAACACCAACTTTGCCGGAAACGCGCGCATAACCATCCGCCATGTAAGCCGCCGAGCGCTCATCACGCGTGAGCACGTGCCGCATGCCGTGGGGCAAACGCGCCAACGCATCGTAGAAGGGCAGACTGGTATCACCGCACAAGCCGAAGAGGATCTCGACGCCGTGCGATTTAAGCATTTCCACGGCGGCTTCAGCGCCGGTAAGAGTTTCTACACGTTGTTCGTTCGGGCTTGTCATGTATGCCGCGACTTCTGGCTTGCCTGTAATCAAATCATCCTTGAGCTTGGAAGGATCTCTCAGCTTCGCTTCGAGATGACAAGTTTTTCGAATCTTTCTCGGGTCGATCAACCATGAGCAATAACAGGCTCAGGATCTTTTTCTCCAACGCGATGGTATTATGATGGTAGAGAGGATTACAACCACGTCTCTTCGATTTTCCTAACGCATGGCCAACAAAAATCTCTCCGTCGAGAACATCGAGCCGGAAGTCCAGCGGCTGGCCCGTACGCTCTTTCAGAAAGCCGCTGAGCATAAACCCACGTTATTCGAGACCAGTGATCTGCTCGGTCGCATGATCGAATGGTCACTGGAGGACGAGTCGCTGCGCGTCGCGCTGTTTCGTTTCGTCGACGTGTTGCCGAGTCTGGATTCGTCGGCGGAAATCGGTCGCCATCTCGAGGAATACTTCGCCCGTGTCGATCACGCGCTCGGCGGCCTGGCTCTATTGGCGCAAGCGCTGCACGCAGGAACGTTGGTGGCGCCGGTGGTGCGGCGCAATGTAGTGAAGCTCGCGCGCCGGTTCATCGCCGAGGAAACCGGCGATCACCTGATCAAGGCGATCATCGGTCTGAGAAAAGAGCCCACGGCCTTTACGCTGGATGCGGTGGGCGAGGCGACGGTAAGCGACAACGAAGCGACAGCCATGCAGCAGCGCTATCTCGACTTGCTGCGGCGCTTATCCGCAGTGAGCGAGCGCTGGCCCGTTTGCGCTCAGATCGACGAATCCGAGAACGGCAAAATTCCCCGGGTGAATCTCTCGGTCAAGCTCTCTTCCCTGTGCGCGCGCTTCGACCCGCTCGACCCGAGCACGGAAGCAACGGTGCGACGCCGATTGCGCGAATTGCTGCGCGAAGCCGCGAATGTGAAAGCGGCGATCACGGTCGATATGGAACAATACGCTTTCAAAGAATTGACCCTCGCGATTTTTCAGAGTGTCTTGGCGGAAAGCGAATTTCGCCATGGTCCGCACGCGGCCATCGCGCTCCAAGCTTATTTGCGGGATAGCGAAAAAGACGTGCGCGAGCTGATCACCTGGGCGCGCGAGCACCGGCGGAGAGTCGGAGTGCGACTAGTGAAGGGCGCCTATTGGGACAGCGAAATCGCCTGGGCGCAGCAAAAAAGCTGGCCGATTCCGGTTTTTCTGGAAAAGGCGGCAACCGACGCCAGCTACGAGCGGCTCAGCCAAATTCTACTCGAGGCCCGAGACGTCGTCGATTCTGCTTTCGGCAGTCACAACCTTCGGAGCTTGGCGCGTGCGATCACGACTGCGAAACGGCTCGGCATTCCCGACAGCGGATACGAAATTCAAATGCTCTATGGTATGGCCGAGCCAGTGCGCCAGGCCATTATCAGCAATGGCCAGCGCGTGCGGGTTTATCTTCCGGTGGGCGAGTTGCTGCCGGGGATTTCATACCTGATTCGCCGGCTGATGGAGAATACTTCGAACACGTCCTTCCTGCGCCAGACCTATGCGGATCGGAAGGATATTAACCGTCTGATTCAGGCGCCGACAGTGACCGAAGCGCCAAACAGTCAGAGACAAACCCCCGCGCCGTCCGAAGGCAGTGACCCGCGAGGATTTCGCAATGAGCCACTCAGCGATTTTTCGCGGCGGGAAAACCGCGAGCGCTTCGGCGAGACACTTCAAAAAGTACGCGAGCAATTCATCGGTCACGCGGACCAACGGAACGATGGTCAAACACTCGAGTCACTCAATCCTGCCAATCCTGCCGAAATGGTCGGTCGAGTGCGGATCGCGACGAGTCATGATGTAGAAAGCGCGATCGAAACGGCGGCGCGCTTTTTTCCGCGCTGGCGTGGCCAGGGCGCGCCCGAGCGCGCGAGATTTCTTTTCGCCGCGGCCGAGAAAATGCGGCAGCGACGCTGGGAGCTCGCCGCGTGGGAAGTTTTCGAAGTGGGGAAAAGCTGGCGTGAAGCGGACGCGGATGTTGCCGAGGCGATCGATTATCTCGAATATTACGGGCGCCAAATGTTGCATCTGGCGCTGCCGCGCGAAATGCAACGGCTGCAGAGCGAAAGCAACGTCTATTTCTACGAGCCGCGCGGGCTCGCGGCGATTATCGCGCCGTGGAATTTTCCCTTGGCCATCCTTACGGGGATGACGGCGGCCGCATTGGTGGCCGGTAACTGCGCTCTGGTGAAGCCGGCGGAGCAGTCGCCGATTATGGCGCTGCGCCTGCTGGAAATTTTGCGTGAAGCCGAAGTGCCGCCGCAGGCTTGCCAGCTGCTCCAAGGTGGCGGTGAAATCGGCGCGTCATTGGTGCGCTCGGCGCGCATTCATGTAATCGCTTTCACCGGCTCGCGTGAAGTCGGGCTGGAGATCTTGCAGCAAGCCTACACGCACCGTGCAGGGGAAGATCATGTCAAGCGAGTCGTCTGTGAGATGGGCGGTAAGAACGCCGTGATCGTTGACAACGATGCCGATATGGACGAAGCGATCTTTCATATTATCGATTCCGCATTCGGCTACCAAGGTCAGAAATGCTCCGCCGCGTCGCGGTTGATCCTAGTGGAAGAAGTTTACGAGCGATTGTTAGCGCGCCTCATCGAAGCGACGAAGAGCCTGCAAATCGGTCCTCCGGAAGACCCGCGCAACACCGTCGGACCTTTGATCGATGCCGAAGCCAAAGCGCGCGTTTTGCAATACATTCAAGTGGGAAAAACAGAAGCCACGTGCGCTTTGGAAATGCCCGCTCCCGACGAAGGATTCTTCGTCGGTCCGGTGATCTTTCGTGATGTCGACCCGCAAAACCGAATCGCGCAGGAAGAAATCTTCGGACCTGTGCTTGCGGTCATGAAAGCGGGCACTTTTGATGACGCTTTGGCTATCGCCAATCAATCTTCCTTCGCATTGACCGGCGGCGTGTTCTCGCGTTCACCAGCGCATATCGAAAAAGCGCGCGAGGAATTTCGTGTCGGCAATCTTTACATCAACCGGAGTATTACCGGCGCGGTGGTGGAGCGACAACCCTTTGGCGGTCTCAAGCTTTCCGGAATCGGTTCCAAAGCGGGTGGGCCCGATTATCTCCTGCAATTTCTCGAACCGAGAACGATTTCGGAAAACACACTCCGTCATGGGTTCGTGCCACCGGACAATGTGAAGCCAAAATAGAAGTTCGAAGCGTTCAATCCGATGGATCCAAAACACTGTGAACCTTCGGCGGCGTCCGCACCTTATCGTGCGCCGTGGTGGCTGCCCGGCGGGCATCTGCAAACCATTTACGCACGCTGGCTGGCGCGAAGTTATTCGGTTGCGTATCGGCGCGAGCGTTGGGACACGCCAGATCACGATTTCATCGATCTCGATTGGGTCGATCATGCGTTGAACGGCGCCAAACTCATTGTCCTGTTCCACGGATTGGAAGGCTACTCACAAAGTCATTATGCGCGGAGTTTAATGGCCAAGGCGAATGAGCTCGGCTGGCGCGGCGTCGTGCCCCACTTTCGCGGTTGCAGCGGTGAAGCCAATCGCCTGCTGCGCTCGTATCATTCGGGCGATTCGGATGAGATCGATTGGATCTTGCGCCGGATCAAAACGGAAAACCCACACAGTAAAATTTACGCGGTTGGCATATCGATCGGTGGTAACATGCTGCTCAAATGGTTGGGCGAACATGGCGAGTCCGCCTCTCGGATCATTGAACGGGCAGTCGCCGTATCCACGCCGCTCGATCTAGTGGCCGCAGCCCATGAGCTCGATTTCGGCATCAAAAGAATTCTTTATGCGAGCCATTTCTTGCGGACTTTGCGGCCGCGCGCGCTGGCGAAAATTGTTGCTCATGATCTTAACGTCGACGCGCGGGCGATACGCGCGAGCGTTACGTTTCGACAATTCGATGATTTGTTTACCGCGCCGGTGCACGGCTTTAAAAACGCTAGTGATTACTGGACGCGGTGCAGCAGCAAGCCTTGGCTCAGCAAAATCTCGGTGCCGAGCCTGGTTCTGAATGCGCAAAACGATCCGTTCCTACCCGCCGAGGCATTACCGACTAGGGACGAGGTTTCGAGTTCAGTGAGGCTAGAATTTCCGCGCTCCGGCGGCCACGTCGGATTCGTCACCGGTAAATTTCCCGGCCGCATCGACTGGCTGCCGCAAAGAGTCCTGCGGTTCTTAGCGGACTGATTATAATCTTAGTTTTCAGAATGCATCTGTGTCATCCGCATTCATCTTTTCGCGTTTTGAAAAAGGGGGAAAAGAAGGGGAATTTTCCTGTAGATAGACGAGCGAGCAACTCGGAAAATCCCCCTCTCCCCTCTTTTTCAAAGAGGGGAATTTAACAGCAACTGAACGAAGGAGAACAATCAAGAGCGGTTTGTCATGTATAGATCGGTGGCCGAATAACTTCCCTGTCGGCGGAAACGCCGGCAATCGATTGCGGAGCTAGGGCGTGAAAACCTCGTTGACCGATGAATACGTGGCGCCGGGTTGTGGACCACCGGCGATCACATAAATCGACCTGCCGAGAAGCGCGACGCCGAGTCCATGGCGCGCGGTCGGCATTGGCGCCCAGCGTTGCCAGTGGTTCCCAGAGGGATCGTAGGACTCAACTTCTTTGTGCGTGCCTCGCGGCGACTCGCCGCCGAAAACAAAAACTTTCTGGTCGAGGACAGTCGCAGCGATGCCGCTACGGACCGTCGGCAACGGTGACCGCGTTGTCCAGCGATTCGCCACCGGATCATATTCTTCGTTCGCGGTAATGCTTCGATCGTGGCGGCCATTGATCCGTCCCCCGATGGCGTAGAGTTTGCCGTTGACAACACCGACGGCAAGGTGATCACGCGGCGTGAGCATAGGCGCTCGATTCGTCCAGCGATCTTGCGTGGGATCGTATTCTTGATTGGCATTTACATTTTTTCCATTGTTGCCAACGCCGCCAATGGCATAAATTTTTCCAGTGATTACGCCGACAGCGAGTGCGCCGCGCGCCGTCGCCATGGGCGCTTTCGTGTTCCAGCGGTCTTGCGCGGGGTCGTACTCGTATACGCTGTCCATCGATCCGCCACCGGAGACGTACCCGCCGATCACATAAATCTTGCCGTTAAGAGCGGCGGCGCCGATGTGATGCAGGGGCTTCGGCAAAGGAGCTCGGGCGCGCCAGCGATCGCTGACAGGATCGTATTCTTCAACCAGATTGCCGCCCTTCTCATACCCGCCGAGGACATAGATCTTTCCGCCAAGCTCAACGGCAGCGACTTCGGTGCGGGCCGATGGCATGGGCGCACGGCTTTGCCAATGGCCTGGTAATTCCGCCAGCGCGTCGCGGCTCAGAAAAGCCACTAACGCAATCAATGCCACAAAAATACTTGTACTGAACTTGACCATTGTCCTTGTTCCCCAAGGGAATTTCGCAACGGCTCTCGATGTTATTCCGAGCAGCAGCAGACTCTTATGAAAATACCATCAGGGAGCAAAATCCCCCGGTCCTGCGGCCCCCGCCCCCTTTGAAAAAGGGGGCCATTGGGGGTTTATGGGCGTTGCTCCGAATGCACTGCAGCTCATTTTTCATTCTTTGTGTTGGACAAACCGACGCATCTCGAACGCGCCGTGAGCAGATCTTACATTTCAGCTACATAGAAAGACAAGATTTTTCGGCTTCAGCTCGAGATGACAATCAACACGCAGGATGGCGGCAGCGAAGAATCTGGGCTGTGTTGTTATGAGGGATACGGATTTTCCAGCGCGTTTTGTTCCATGAGCGAATGCAGGTCGACCATGGTATGGGCGCAATATTTGGGATCGTAGCCGAGCTTTTTTGCTGTCAAGCCGCGCTCGAGGATACGCTGCAAGATCATGCGATTGAGCGGGCCGTGTCCCATCCGGTCCTCGTGCTGCACGAGATCCGCCTCGGCGTGCGCCGTGAAATAAATCGCCTGACGTTTGCTCATGCCGTAGTGCGCGACGAGCGCGTCGCCCCATTGTTGGGCCCAATGCCCGAGGGTTTCTTCATAGGCATGAGTCGCCCAAAGCTCCAGTAGCGATCCATCCTGGAATACCCTCCGGCAATAATCGCTGATCGCCCGGCCTGCGGCCGAGGCGGGCTGCTCGAAGAGTTCTTCCTTCGAGAGGTGGAGAGATTGCGCGGTTTCAAGCAGGATTAAAATATGGCCCGGCGGTTTTGGGGCAATTAACTCCTCGGCGATCTTGTCGGAAAAGGCCGGCAGCAAATCATAATTGTCGACGAAAAACGGCAGATGCACATGGTAAGAAACAGCGTTCAGTGCAACCACTTCAATGGAAAACAATCCCCAGTCTTTAAAGAAGCGGCGCAGGCATGGCAGCGGCAACGTGCCGGCGCGGAGCTGAGTCATAAAGGCGCCATGATTGATCTTTTTATCCCAATGGGCAAAGACATCCTTATAAAGATTGTCGACGAAGGCTTTGGCGTCGGTGACTTGCATCAGCAGTGCAGGCGTGAGCAACTCGAAATCGCGGGTCAATCGAATCTTTACACGGAGCGGATTTCCTGTATTGTTAATACCTAAATTAATTCTAGTGTCAATGCGCGGAATTCCAACGGAGGAGGCATGGCCGCACTAAAACCGGACGAGTTTCTCAGTCAATTGGTCGCCGCCAGGGAAACTTTCTGGGAACACATAAATGCCGAGCGGAAGAGCTACGGAGCCGAAAAGCCGCTCACACCGGCCGTGGTGCTGCGCCGGCTCCAGTTCGGTGTCGTGATGGAGCGGAAAGCGGCGGAGGTCACTGCGCCATGGCTCGGGCGTATACCGGACATTGACCTGCAGCAGCCCATGTCGGAGTACGTGGCCAATGAATTGAAACACGCGGCGATCTTGCGCAAGCGGATCAGGGAGCTCGACGGCGACCCCGACGCGCTCTGGAATCAACCGTTGAAGGAATTGAAAGAGCTTTGGGATTTTCATGCTTCATTGGGCTCTCTTTGCGAGCTCATCGCCAGCGTCCAATTTGGTCATGAGGAGTTCTTCCCCAGGACGTCAGAATCGTTTATAGAGCGGGTTGCGCCGATCGATCCCCAAACGGCGGCGATTTATCGAGATACTTTGTTGGCCGACGAGGCCGGTCACGAGTGGATCGCGCCAGAAATCCTCACCCGCTACGCCACGGATGATTTGGTACAATCGCGCTGTTTGGAAGCTTTAAAGAAAGGCTGTGAATTGTTCGGTAAGGCGATTCAGAGCTTCAATCGGACTATGCCGGCATAAGCGAATCGGAGTGCGGGAAGTACGGATGGAACTAGAACTCTGAATGAGTTAGTGCTTGGGCTCGATTCTTTTGCCGTACGTGACCTCGCCTTTATCTATTCGTATGGAGAAGCCGCAGTCCGGGTTGGTGCACGCCCAAGCCTTGTATACTACCGAAGCCCCTTCTTGCCCGTAATCCGATAGCGGAATCAGTAACCCGTTGTTGCATTTTTGGCACTTCGGCAGGTCCATCTCCGCTCCTCCTTGTCCTACGTTCAGCATCGTTCCCCACCAGTAAAAAAAGTCTAGTCGAGGGAATAGGCTAAATCAAGCAAGGGTTGGAAACGGTTGCCCGTCATTTTGTCGCGCACGCAAGGCGTCGACTAAAACAAAAGAGGCAACCGAATTCATCGGTTACCTCTTTCTTGTTGAAAGACCTAGGAGAGCTTACTTGGTCTTTTCCGTCGTGTCGGTCTTTTTCTCTTCCATCTTTTCCGTCGATTTCTGGCTCGACTTCTTGGTCTGCTTGGTTTTCGCTTTCGCCTTCGACTTCGTCTTGCCGGTGTCGTCGCTCGTTGAGCTGGACTTTTCCGTGGCTGTTTCACTCTTTTTTTCGCTTGCCGGCGGGGTCGCTGGTTTGGCCGGAGTCGCCGGTGTAGCCTGGGCGAAACTGACTGCGGTGAACACAAAGGTCGTTAGCACTAGAACAAAAGCTCTGATCGCGTTTTTCACGGTATCACCTCCTTTCGGATCTTTAGACGCCGGTTTATTGCTGGTATTCAAATAATTGAGCGAGCGGTTGCACACCGGTCTCAAGCGCCCGATACGAGGAGTTCTCGTTAAATGCTGTAAAACCGGCGGGCGTTTTGTTCGAGCAGCTTGCTTCTCACCGATAGCGGTATGTCTGTACGATCGCGCAAAATCTTTGCAGTTCCTTCTGTACGGTCGGCGTGAGGGTAGTCAGAAGAAAATATGAATCGATCTTCGCCAACATCGTTCACAACCCGGCCAAGAAACGACTCGTTACCTTCACAACCAAAAAAGATCCGACCGTCTTTTAAATAGTCGCTCGGCGGATGGCTGATGAGGTCTGTGGCCCCATACCGCGGGTTCTCGAAGTGATCATCCATGCGCTCCACATGTGCTGGCACCCAGCTGATGCCTCCTTCCAGAAAAGCAAACTTGAGGTTTTGGTAGCGATCGAGGAGCCCGGAGCAAAGCACGCTGGTGAGTCCCGCCATAATCGGCAAGATGCCCGCAAGCACACGGTTCGGAAAATGGTGCTCGAACAGTTTGTCGACCACGGGGAACTGCAGGCTAAAGTGTACGGCGATCGGCATTTTTAAGCGATTTGCTTCGGCAAAAAAGACTTCGTGATCAGGGTGATCGAGCCTTTTTGCGCCGGTCGTGCCATTGATCATGACCGCACGAACACCCAAATCGCCCAAGTGCCCGAGCTCTGCGGCCGCTCCCGCGGCATCTTGCAGCGAAACAACGCCAACGGCCTGCAGTCGGTCCGGCGCTTTGTTGCAGGTTTCAGCCAACCAGGTGTTGTAGGCGCGGCAAACTCCCATGGCTAAAATACCGTCGGTCCAGGCGTTCACGTGCAGGAGAAAACTTGGATAAATAAACTGAAGATCGATTTCTTCTCTGTCGAGATCTTCCAGTCTTGCTTTCAGGTCGGTCAACGTTTGACTGCCGGGTGAAGCGCGCCGCGCTGATTGAATCGCCTCGCCCGGGGGAGCCGCAGTGCCGGGAGCTCCCGCGCCTTTGATCGAGGGTCGTTTATAGGGTGTTTGCCCATCGACGACCCAGAAATTGTGGCCTTGATCATCTCTCAACAATCGCGGCCGATAGTTTCTGAGGGCCGGCTCCATATACTTGTCAAATATTTTTTCGGTCTCGAAAAAATGACCGTCGCCATCGATAATCATTGGCTAAAAACCTCTCCACAGAGAAATGACTCGCTACTGAGACCTTTGTTTAATCATTAGCAATAGCCGGATCGGCTAGTTCGAGCGTTGTGAGACAGCCTCGGGATCAAGCCCCGTGGGACACGGGTACGCTTTTATGCTGTGCTTGATGTGATTGCGTACCATCAACTCGGCATAGCTGACGCCGACCGCCTTGGTGTTGATGACCGGGACGCCGAGCGCCGGCTCCAGCTCTTCCGGCGTGACGACGTAAGGATAGATTTTGCCGCCGAGCGGGATAATCGCTTCGGCTCCCTGCGCGACGAGCTCCCTACCGACTGCAAGGGTGCGCTCGATTACAACATCATGGTAGCCGGAGAGATCGCCGGTGTCATAAAGCCCTACAGTTCGAATGCCCGAGACAAAGCGGTCCATCCCATAGGTGCGCACCAAACGCATGGTATGGGGCATGTGAGTTTCGAGCGGGACGATAAGGCCGACGTGATCGCAAATCGTGGCCGCAAAATGGAGCGACGCGCGCAATAAGCCGATGACGGGGATGCGCACTGCCAGGCGGCTTGCTTCCACACCGGGATCGAAGGTGTTGCTCTGTATCACCGCGTCGAAGTCGCGCCGCTCGGCTTCGATGGCTTTTTTGACCAGCGCCGGTGTTTCAAGAATGTGATGCAGTCCCGAGAGCGCCTTACGCTTCTCGAGGAGGTTCAACACTTCGCCGCCGCCGAGATCTTCCGGATAGGCAAGCTCAAAAGTTGTGTCCGGCGCAGCATAGCTTTTGAGCAGCCTTAGAATGTGAGTTTCCAGCTCTGCCGAATGGCGTACGTAGGAATGGTTCAAAAACATAAAGCGCATCGTTTCACCTCCTCAGTCAATTTCTTAACCGACCGGGCCAAAATCATTATCCAGCAAAAATGCTGTGTAACTGTTTCGCGTATTGGTCCAGTTTTTCCGCGAGGGCCGGATCTACTGGGACGATCTTCAGCCCTTTTAGCATGTGAGCCTGATCGTTCGCGAGATCGCTTCGGGCCACCAGCCGACCAGGGGTTTGCATCAGCTTTTGGCCGTCACGCGAAAGCACGAAGTCCAAGAAAACTTTCGCGGCGGAGGGATGAGTCGCTCGCGCGGATTGACCGATTCCCACCATGATCGCGGGCGCCGGGCCCAGCGCGGTCCAATCGATGGGCGCGCCGCGTTCCTTCATGCGCTCCACGGATGCCGCCGGAATGTTGACGTCGAGCAGCCCTTCGCCAGCGGCGATAAGCTGAGCCAAAAGCTCATGACCTTCGCGCAAACTAGGTTGCTGTTGCGCCAGCGCGCGCATGTAACTGATGCCGCGTTCTGCGCCCATGATTTGCAGCATCCCGGCAAACCAATCGGCTTTGGTGCCTTCCATCATGAGTTTGCCTTTCCATTTGGGATCGAGAAGGTCGTCATAGCTTCTAGGCAAACTCTCGCTCGCAACGAGCTTAGTGTTAAAGCCGGTCACATACGCATTGTAGTAGACGGTAGTCCAAAACCCCTCCTCCTTAAACTGCTTGGGGAAGAGCGAATCGGCCTGCGGCGTGTAGCGCGCCAGGATGCCGCGGCGCGCGAAAATGTGCATGCTGAATTCGACTGTCTGAATAACATCGGCGAAACTCTTTTGGGCACGGGATTCAGCCAAGATGCGGGTCAAAAGCTTTTCGCTTGCCGCGCGATTGAGCTTGATTTTGATAAACGGATAGCGTTTTTCAAATTCGCCGATCAGGGCATTGGCCTCGCTGAGGTTCATGGACGCGTAATAGACCACTTCTCCTTCCCGCTTGGCCGAATCGATCAAGCTGTCACTGCGGGCAGCAAACGCCGGCACGGAGAAAAGCGCCGCGTTTATCGCGAGAGTCAGATAGATTTTCTTAAACATGCCCGGTATCTATTGAGTGGGTCCAGGGTCGCCAAGCGCAGCAATGAACCCGCTTTCCTCGAGCTCGCGGATGAAGCGCTCATCGACGAAACTTCCCGCATCGGCGTTTTGTGCTTCCGGAACCTCACTCGACATGAAATTTAGTAATGTCTGCAAGGACGAACCCACCGGATAGGGGACCGCCGGCATGCCCGGACGAGTGAGGTCATAGGTTTCCTCGGCAATGGTTCGATCGGCGATGCCGCTGTATTCGGCTTGAACGCCAATCGTAAAATTACGGTCGGTGCGATAGCGATGCATCCCTTCGACATAGGCTTTGATGAACTTTCTCGTGATCTCCGGATTTTGCTCGACGTAGCTGCGCCGCGCCGCGATTCCACCAAGAGCGTAGTTCAAGCCGTAATCAGCGAAATCGACCAGATATTCGCAGCCCTGCCTATGCGCGGCGATGCATTCCGGCGGCGTGCTGACGATGGCATCGCATTCACCCCGCAAAAGCGCTTCGATCTCTTTAGCGCCGCCGCCAGGAACCGGTGTCGCTCGAACCGCCGCAATGCCGAGAGCCGTCAGTTTTTCGATGATGAATTGCACCAGCGCGTCATTGAGACCCCCATCGCCTACAAAGCCGATTTTCTTCCCGGCCAACTCATGCTGGTTGGCGATTCCCGGACGGCCCAGGAGGAATTGTTGATTGATACCGCCGGTCAAAAAAACGAGGTCAGCTTCGCCTTTGAGATTCGCCCTCAAGGCGGCAGGCGCTGCGAGATTGCCAAACTGAATTTCTCCCGACATCAGTCCACGCACCACGCCCTTCGCCCCGCCCATAATGCGCGGGCGCTCGACGGCCAGTCCATGTTTATGAAACAGGCCGGCTTTCCAGGTAACCATCATCGGCCCGGCGCCTTGGCCGATGGTGGCAAAGCCGGCGTCGATCGGTATGAGCTCCGTCATGACTCTCCTGACCGCACTCAACTTGTTGATGCTTAATACGCTGTTGAGGCAAATCCAAAGTATCTCCTAGCACGTGAACGGCATTGTGAGTCAAGGCCGGCTCAAGAAGTAAGACAGACGCGTTCATCCCCAGTTAACCGATGGTTTTCATTTGCCGATAAAAAAAGCTTGCTCCACTCGTGGAGCCACTAGCAAAATCGACTGCTTAATTTAGGACATCTTGACGTTTTTGGTAAGTTTCGGCCCCTTGGTTACCAGACCGGATTCCAATTCCGTTGACAACTTCTCAATAGCACCCATAATGGATCTCAAGTCTTTTTTGCTCACGAGGTGACGGCGTGTCATCGTTCTGTCTGTGGGCGGCCCAAACTCTTGGTCTCACGCTTAAGCGCTTGCACAGGCATTCATTCGCAACAATTTTAATCAGGTGAAAATTCTTTTCGAGAAAGTTCGGGTACGGTTGCTTGCTGAATGGCTTGCGGTCGCCGCGCTCTATATTTTGGGCGGCCAGTTCGCGCCGCACATTTTTTTGCCGCAAGGCAATGGAACTCCCTTATGGCCGCCTTCGGCGATCGCTCTCAGTGCCGGCCTAGCGATGGGATATCGCAGTGCCGTGGGTGTGTGGCTTGGCGCATTTCTTTTGAGCCAAGATATTTTGTCTGGACCCGCAGCTCTCTCCACGGCTGCCATATTGGCGAGCGCAACGACTCTACAGATGTTGCTGGCGACGTTTCTCCTTCGAGAGTTTGTGCCTGGTCTGTCTACCCGGATCGAAGCGGTCGACAAGGTGGCGGTTCCGAGCACAGGACGCGATATTCTCGGGTTCATCGCTCTTACCGGTCTTGCTTCGCTTGTTGCACCGTCGATCACAGTGACAACCCTTCGGTATGCTGGTTTTATCTCAGCGCGCGAGATGACTTCGGTCTGGACGACATGGTGGGTGAGCGACTATGCCGGTGTACTGACCCTAACGCCGTTATTCATAGTAATTATCCTGAGCTGGCGCCGCGGGAATGTTGTCGAGCCGATCGTGTTTCCGCTCACGACCGTATGGTTGGGGCTTTCGCTGGTTGCATCGTACATTGTTTGGCAAAACAAAACGCTTGTGCTGAACGAACGGCTGCGCCAGGACACGCAAGAAATCGCGCGCCAATTTACGCGCAATACCGAACGAGTCCAAGAGCAAATGCAGGCGATCGAAGGGCTTATGCTTGCCTCGGACGACGTCAGCCGAGACGATTTTCGGAAGTTTGTCAGCCGCTTGGGAAAAAGCGACAAGCCCGCCGCGTCGTTTCAATGGGCGCCGCGAGTGAGGCTGCAGGAACGAACAAAGTTCGAGGCGCGAGCGCGCCAGGATGGCGTGCCCAGTTTTTCGATTTTCGAATGGACAACGTTTCATCAGTCTTTTGCAGCGGAGAGTCGGCCAGAATATTATCCGCTGCTATTTGTCGAGCCGAACGCTGCCAAACAGAGCGACATCGGGCTAGATCTAGCCTCGATTCCGGATACTTTGCCGATCTTGATCTCCGCGCGCGATACCGGCCGAGTCACCCTGGTGGTCTCGAAGGACTGGCCGACGAAGACCAGCTCGCAACATGATCTGGTTTTTTACAAGCCTATCTACGAGTACCATATGGAAGGAGAATCACCCGCGGCGCGCCAGGAGCATTTACTCGGCTTTCTTCGGGTGGAACTAGCGCTTCCGGCGCTGCTCAAAAGTGTGTTGGCGTCGAGCAGCTTACAGGATCGGGAAGTATATCTGTTTGATGCTACCGACGAAGATGATCCGCTATTTTTGACCTCCTCATTGGCCGCGACCGAATCTGTGGCGGGTTCGAGCGGACAGAAACTGCCGCAATTGCAGTCGGCGTCCAATCAGACTTTGCAAACCGAACTCGGTGGACGGCACTTATTGTTTCTGGTGCGTCCTGGGCCGGGCTACTCCTGGATCGACGGCATCTGGGATGCACTCGGCATTCTGCTCATCGGGACCCTGATCACCGCCGCGCTGATCGTCTACTTGCGTATGCGCGACCAGGCTTTGGCGCAAATGCAAC
>Ga0207701_10003333_pt1 | contig 16512 bp, 13 predicted proteins | sample KBSSwiSSwithPhiX_FD_184294 | JGI IMG/M metagenome (GOLD analysis project Ga0207701, IMG submission 184294) | Switchgrass rhizosphere bulk soil microbial communities from Kellogg Biological Station, Michigan, USA, with PhiX - S5 (SPAdes) (version 2) | ecosystem: Environmental > Terrestrial >... | reverse complement strand
TACGTCAGTCAGTATCGCGCCGAAAGGTTGTCCAAAAGTTCCTATGGCTGGAACTCCCCCTCCGACTTGACACCTCGGAGACCCAAGGTGTCTTAACCGCGCGCATTTCTCCGGGGTCGAAGATGTCTGTTGCATTTGTTTTTCCGGGCCAGGGCAGCCAGGCCGTCGGCATGGGCAGGGGGCTCGCGGACAATTTTGCCGCCGCCCGCAACGTGTTCGACGAAGTCGATGAAGCGCTGGGCGAAAAGCTCAGCAACGTCATGTGGGACGGCCCGGCCGACAGACTGACGCTGACCGAAAATGCGCAGCCCGCCCTGATGGCGGTCTCGCTCGCCGCCTTGCGCGTGCTTGAGAGCGAGACGGGCCTCGATCTCAGGCGCGATGCGGCGTTCGTCGCCGGCCATTCGCTCGGCGAGTATTCGGCGCTTGCGGCGGCGGGATCGCTGACGGTGTCCGACACCGCGCGGCTGTTGCGCACGCGCGGCCGCGCCATGCAGGCCGCAGTCCCGGTCGGCGTCGGCGCGATGGCGGCGCTGCTCGGGCTCGAGTTCGAGCCGGCGGTCGCAATCGCCGCCGAGGCGGCGCAGGGGCAGGTGTGTCAGGCCGCGAATGACAATGGCGGCGGACAGGTGGTCGTCTCCGGCGACAAGGCCGCGGTCGAACGCGCGGTCGAGATCGCCAAGGCAAACGGCGCCAGGCGCGCGATGCTGCTGCCGGTCTCGGCACCCTTCCATTGCTCGCTGATGCAACCCGCCGCCGACGTGATGGCGGATGCGCTCTCCAAGGTGACGATGAAGCCGCCCGCGGTCCCACTCGTCGCAAACGTGCTGGCGCGCGCGAGCAGCGATCCGGCTGAAATTATGAAGTCGCTCGTCGCGCAGGTGACCGGCACGGTGCGCTGGCGCGAGTCGATCGCCTTCATGGCAAATGCCGGCGTTGATTCATTTTATGAAGTCGGAGCCGGCAAGGTACTGTCCGGACTCGTGAAACGCATCGCCGCGGGCGCGAGTGGAACCGCGATTGGAACACCGGACGATGTCGCGGCGTTCAAGGCTGCGCGCGCGACGTAGGGGAATTCGCATCGCAAAAATGGCGCGCGGTTCGCGGCTCGCGGAAGTGCGTCGGCAAAAGCGGTGTGCAGCGATATTTGCGTGGTGACACGGCGACGATTACGGTGATAAGTCACGCACTTGCGGGAGGAAGCAGATGCCGGTTGCGCATGCTGGCAATGCTGGGGGAAGTATGGTAACCGAACCCCGGCTTGGTCTGGGCAGCTGGGTCGTTGGGGGCCATCGGTCGATCCCTCTTGAGTGCGTCAGCACGCCGCCTTCCGCCACGAAGCCGCGACGGCTCGGGTCACGCGGCACAAGCCCATGAGAAAAACGCGAGGGTGAAAGCGATGAGTGAGATTGCCGAGCGGGTTAAAAAGATCGTGGTGGAGCATCTCGGCGTCGAAGCCGAGAAGGTGACGGACGCTGCAAGCTTCATCGACGACCTCGGCGCCGACAGCCTCGATACCGTCGAACTGGTGATGGCGTTCGAGGAAGAGTTCGGTTGCGAGATCCCGGACGATGCGGCCGAAACGATTCTCACCGTCGGCGACGCGGTCAAATTCCTCGAAAAGAACGCGAAGAGCTGACCCCCCCTTTTGCAGATTCCAAAGTTTGAGGTTGCACCGTGACGTGTCCCGGGCAGCCGGTCGTGGCGCGTAGCGGATTCGCGATGTTGCCTGCCCCGAAGTCCTTTGCGATTGTGCCGTTGCCGCACGTGATGTCAGGTCGGGGCGGCAGCGCAAGGGAGCCGGCATGCGGCGCGTAGTCGTCACGGGGCTTGGCATGGTGACGCCGCTCGGCTGCGGCGTGGAAGCCACGTGGCAGCGGCTGATCGCGGGCGAAAGCGGCTGCCGCAGAATCGAGAAATTCGAGGTCGCGGACCTTCCCGCCCAGATCGCCTGCCAGATCCCGCGCGGCGACGGCTCGAACGGCACCTACAATCCCGATCAGTGGATGGAGCCGAAGGAGCAGCGCAAGGTCGACGAGTTCATCGTGTTCGCGATGGCCGCCGCGACTCAGGCGCTGCAGGATTCCGGCTGGAAGCCCGCGACCGACGACGAGCGCAACCGCACCGGCGTGCTGATCGGCTCCGGCATCGGCGGTCTCGAAGGCATCGCCGACACGGCGATCATCCTGAAGGAGCGCGGTCCGCGCCGGGTGTCGCCATTCTTCATTCCCGGGCGCCTGATCAATCTCGCATCCGGCTATGTGTCGATCGAGCACGGCCTCACGGGACCGAATCATTCGGTCGTCACCGCCTGCTCGACCGGCGCGCACGCACTCGGCGACGCCGGGCGGCTGATCGCGCTCGGCGATGCCGACGTGATGGTGGCGGGCGGCGCCGAGTCGCCGGTGTGCCGCATTTCGATCGCGGGCTTCTCGGCTTGCCGGGCGCTGGCGACCAGCTTCAACGACACGCCGGAAAAGGCCTCGCGGCCTTACGACAAGAACCGCGACGGCTTCGTGATGGGCGAGGGGGCCGGCATCGTGGTGCTCGAGGAATACGAGCACGCCAAGGCGCGCGGCGCGAAGATCTACGCGGAACTGGTGGGATACGGGCTGTCGGGCGACGCCTTCCACATCACCGCGCCCTCGGAGAACGGCGACGGCGCGTTCCGCTGCATGAACGCGGCGATCAAGCGCGCCGGCATCACGCCGAACGACATCGATTACATCAACGCGCACGGCACCTCGACCATGGCGGACACGATCGAGCTCGGGGCGGTCGAGCGCGTGGTCGGCAACGCCGCCGGCAAAATCTCGATGTCCTCGACCAAATCGTGCATCGGGCATCTGCTCGGCGCGGCCGGCTCGGTCGAGGCGATCTTCTCGATTCTCGCGATCCGCGATCGTGTGGCGCCGCCGACCATCAATCTGGACGATCCCGATGTGGCGACGCCGATCGACCTGGTGCCGCACAAGGCGCGCAAACGCGACATCGACGTGGTGCTGTCGAATTCGTTCGGGTTCGGCGGCACCAACGCGTCGCTGGTCTTCCGCCGCGCGGATGCGTAGGCTGTCCGATGGGGACGGTTCACCCTTTCGCCATATTCAAGCTTAACCTGCGCGTATCAGCCCGCGAGTGGACATGACCGACGCAGGCCCGACGCATTCCGGAGAGGCGAGGCGGGTCGCTCCGCGTAGCCCGCGCGCCGCATTGGAGCCCGAATACGTGCCGGAGCCGAAACGCCCATCGCGACGCGCGCGCCATCCGCTGGTCATCGCCGGCAATGCGATCCTCACCATCCTCCTTGTGGTCGGCCTCGCGGCGGGCGCGATCTATTCCTTCGGCAAGCAGAGGCTTGAAGCGCCCGGGCCGCTCGAGCGCGAGACGGTCGTCAACATTCCGCGCGGCCTCGGTCTGCGCGAGATTGCCGATTTGCTCGCGAAGGAGAACGTGATCGAAACGCCGTGGATGTTTATCGGCGGCGTGCTGGTGCTGAAGGCACGCGAGGACCTGAAATACGGCGAGTACAAGTTCGGCAAGAACCTGACTTTGCGCGAGACGATCGAGACGATCGTCGAGGGCAAGGTGGTGCAGCATGCCTTCACGATCCCGGAGGGTCTCACCTCCGAGCAGATCGTCGCGCGGCTTGCCGAGATCGATTTCCTCGCCGGCAACATCCGCGAGATCCCCAAAGAGGGGACGCTGCTGCCGGACACCTACAACTTCCCGCGTGGCGCGACGCGCGAGCAGGCGATCCAGCGAATGGAGCAGGCGCACGCCCGCGTGCTGAAGGAGATCTGGGACCGGCGCAGCGCTGACGTCCCGGTGAGGTCTCCGGAAGCGCTCGTCACGCTCGCCTCGATCGTCGAGAAAGAAACCGGACGCCCGGACGAACGCTCGCGCGTCGCCGCGGTGTTCGTGAACCGGATGCGCCAGCGCATGAAGCTGCAGTCCGATCCGACCATCATCTACGGGCTGGTCGGCGGCAAGGGCACGCTCGGCCGCCCGATCATGCGCTCCGAGATCGACCAGCCGACGCCCTACAACACCTATGTGGTCGAGGGGCTGCCGCCGGGGCCGATCGCCAATCCGGGCCGTGCGTCGCTCGAGGCGACCGCCAGCCCGGCGCGCACCAAGGAACTGTTCTTCGTGGCCGACGGCAGCGGCGGGCATGCGTTCGCCGAAAACCTGCAGCAGCATCAGCAGAACGTCACCAAGCTGCGCGCGTTCGAGCAGCAGATCCGCCAATCGAGCGCGCCGCCCGCCGACCGCGCGCTCGGATACAGCGAGCCGCCGGCAGCGGCAGCCGATCCGGTGCCGGCGGCACCGACTCCCGCCGCCGCGGGCAAGAACGCCAAGCAGCAGAAGACCAAACAGAAGACGCAGTAGCAGGCCCGGCTTGTGAGCGCGGGACGGCGGCTGTCCTTTCGTTTGCGTGATCTTTCCCGAAAACCGGTGTCCACTTTTCGGGATCATGCGCCGTTGTTTGCGCATGATCTTTCCCGAAAACCGGTATCCACGTTTCGGGATCATGCGCTAAGGTCGCGCGGCTTTTACCTGACTCGCATTCCGGATGAGGATTGATGGCGCTGTCGAGCATGACCGGATTCGCGCGGGCCGACGGCGCATCGGGGCCCTACGTGTGGGCCTGGGAACTCAAATCCGTCAACGCCAAGGGGCTCGAGCTGCGGCTGCGCACGCCGCCCGGCTGGGACGCCGTGGAAGTCCCGTTGCGCGCGAAGGCCGCCGAGGCGCTGGCGCGCGGCACCGTGCATGCGAACCTGACCGTGCAGCGCGCCGGCGTCGCGCCGGTGGTGCGCGTCAACGAGCCGGTGCTCGCCGCGGTGCTGGCCACGATCGGCGATATCGCCCGGCGTATCGACGCAGCGCCGCCGAGCATCGACGGAATCCTCGGGCTGAAAGGCGTCATCGAAATCATCGACGAGGACGAGCGCGAAGAGGACCGCAGCGCCGCCGCGGCCGCGGTGATCGCCGGCTTCGGCACGGCGCTCGCAAGCCTGGCCGAAATGCGCCGCCGCGAGGGCACGGTACTCGCCGCGATATTGCGGATGCGCCTCGACGAGATCACCGCGTTGACGGCGCGCGCCGAAAGCGCGCCCGGGCGCAAGCCGGAAGCCATCAAGGCGCGGCTCGCCGAACAGATCGCGGCGCTGCTCGATGGCGCAACGCGTTTCGATCCCGACCGGCTGCATCAGGAGGCGCTGCTGATGGCCTCCAAGGCCGACATCCGCGAGGAGCTCGACCGGCTGGGCGCGCATGTGGCGCAGGCGCGCCGCCTGATCGACGCCGGAGGACCCGCGGGGCGCAAGCTCGACTTCCTGTCGCAGGAGCTCAACCGCGAGTCCAATACGCTGTGCGCCAAGTCGAACGACGTCGAGCTCACGAACATCGGTCTCGAGCTCAAGACCGTGGTCGAGCAGTTCCGCGAGCAGGTACAGAATCTGGAATGAGCGCGTCGCCCGAAATTGCCCGCAGAGGCATCATGCTGGTCGTCTCGTCGCCATCTGGCGCCGGCAAGACGACACTGACGCGCAATCTCCTGGAGCAGGAGGAGAACGTCAGCCTCTCGATATCGGTGACGACGCGCGAACGCCGGCCGAGTGAAATCGACGGGTCGCATTATCATTTCATTTCGAAGCGGCGCTTCGACAGCATGCGCGACGCCGATGAGCTGCTCGAATGGGCCGAGGTGCACGGCAACTATTACGGAACGCCGCGCGAGGCGGTGGAAACCGCATTGGCTGCGGGCCGTGACATGCTGTTCGACATCGATTGGCAGGGCACGCAGCAGCTTTACGCCAAGATGCGTGCAGACGTGGTGAGTGTGTTTGTCCTGCCGCCGTCTGCCGAAGAGCTGAGGCACCGGCTGGAGCGGCGTGCGGAGGATGCGGGCGATGTCATCATCCGACGCCTGCGCAATGCCGCGTTGGAAATCCCGCATTGGACCGAATACGACTATGTTCTGGTCAATCGCGATCTCGACAAGAGCTTTGCACGTCTGCGCGCGATACTCACGGCGGAGCGCTTGAAGCGCGTGTTAAAGCCCAATTTGAAAGGCTTCGTCGCGGAGCTGCTTGCCGATCTTCGCAAGATAGGCTGATCAGACTGCCAGCACCACGCGGCCGACGATCTTGCCCGCGCGCAGGTCGTCGAGCGAGGCCTGTGCGGCGGAGAGCGGGCGCTCGATGATCGGCACCGGCGGGATTTTCCCCGAGCGCGCCAGCGCCATCATCTCGTTCGCCTCGGCGAGCGTGCCGGTCATGGTGCCTTCGATCGTGAACACGCGCAGCGGAAACATCGCGATCGGCGTCGTGTAGGTGCCGCCGAGCAGCCCGGTGATGACCACCTTGCCGCCCTTGGCAAGCGCGCCGGAGGCAAACGCCAGCGATCCGTCGGAGCCGACGAAATCGACGGCGCCGTAGACCCCGCCGGTCGCCTTGAACAGCGCCTTGCGGGCGTTCGGATCGGCCGGATCGTAGGCCGTCGCGGCGCCGGCTTTCAGCGCTGCCTCGCGCTTGGCCGCATCGATGTCGGCGACGATCGGCGGCTGCGGAAACATCGCGAGAGCAAGCGCGAGCCCCATCATGCCGACGCCGCCGAGTCCGACCAGCAGGGCCGGTCCGCGTTTGGCGTGTTCGGCGATGCGCTTGAGCGCCGAGTAGGCGGTGAGCCCCGAGCACATGTAGGCGCCCGCGAGCGCTGCCGGCAGTCCGGTGTGGTCGATCAGATAGCGCGGATGCGGCACCAGCACATGCGTGGCGAAGCCGCCGTCGACCTGGATGCCGAGATGACGCGGCGCCGCGCACAAATTCTCTTCGCCCGCTTTGCACGCTGCACATTGCCCGCAGCCGATCCACGGAAACACCGCGAACGAGCGGCCGCTCTCGACCCTGGCATCGGGGCCGGCCTCCTCCACCACGCCGGCGATCTCGTGGCCGAGCGTGAAGGGGAGCGCGCGCTGGGTCGGGGAGGTGACGTCGAGCTTCTTGTCGCCGCCGAGGCTGAAATAACCGTCCTGCAGATGGATATCCGAATGGCACACGCCGCAGCGGTTGATCCGCACCAGAACCTCCGTCCCGCGCGGCTCGGGCGCTTCGACGACGGTCTCGCACAGCGGCGTCGCGTAGGCGGTCATCGATTGGCGGATCATGCGGGTCATGACGGCAGTCCTTTGGCGAGCGCGACGAAGCCTTCGACCGCAATATCCTCCGCGCGCGCGGTCGGGTCGAGGCCGGCTTTTTCGAGCAGCGGAATGGGATCGAGCCCAAGCGACTTCAGGCTCGCGCGCAGCATCTTGCGCCGTTGTCCGAAGGCGGCGGCGGTGACGCGCTCGAGCGCACGGCGATCGCAAGGCAGGGGATTGGCGCGCGGGATGAGTTGAACGACCGACGACGTCACCTTCGGCGGCGGCACGAAGGCCGCGGGCGCGATGTCGAACAGGATTTTCGCCTCCGCGCGCCAGCCCGCCAGCACCGAGAGGCGGCCATAGGTCTTCGAGCCGGGCTTCGCGACGATGCGCTCGGCGACTTCACGCTGGAACATCAACACGAGCCGGTCGTACCACGGCGGCCACGGCTCCACGGTGAGCCACGAGACGAGCAGCGCGGTCGCGATGTTGTAGGGCAGGTTGGCGACGACACGGACCCGGCCGCCGCCGAGATAAGGGCGCGCGTCGAATTCCAGCGCGTCGCCGGACACGATCGTCAGCCGGCCCGGATAATGCTCGGCAATTTCGCCCAGCGCCCCGACCGCGCGCTCGTCGCGCTCGATCGCGACCACGGTCGCGCCTTCGGCGAGCAGCGCGCGCGTGAGCCCGCCCGGTCCAGGGCCGACTTCGATCACGGCGACGTCGGCGAGCGGACCCGCGGCGCGCGCGATCCGCCCGGTGAGATTCAGGTCGAGCAGGAAATTCTGGCCGAGCGATTTGCGGGCCGAGAGCTCGTAGCGCCGGATGACCTCGCGCAGCGGCGGCAGCGCGTCGGTCGCGTTCATTTGGCCGGCGCCATCGCGTCCGCCGCAACCAGCCGTGCCGCGAGCTTGAGCGCCGCGACAAGGCTTGCCGGATTGGCGCGGCCGCTGCCGGCGATGTCGAACGCCGTGCCGTGATCGGGCGAGGTGCGCACGAAAGGCAGTCCGAGCGTCACGTTGACGGCGTGATCGAACGCCAGCGTCTTGATCGGGATCAGCGCCTGATCGTGATACATCGCCAGCGCCGCATCGTAAGTGCGCCGCGCCGCGGCGTGAAACATGGTGTCCGCAGGCAGCGGCCCGCGCGCGTCGATACCTTCGCGGCGCAACCGCTCGACCGCGGGCGCGACCACCGCGGCGTCCTCCGCGCCAAGCGAGCCGTCCTCGCCGGCGTGCGGATTGAGTCCGGCGAGCGCGAGGCGCGGCCGTGCGATGCCGAAACGCTCGCGCAAACCGCGCGCCACGATGCGGCCGGTCTCCACAATGAGATCAGCCGTGAGGCGCTGCGGCACCTCGCGCACCGGCAAGTGAATCGTCACCGGCACGACGGCCAGCTCCGGCGACCACAGCATCATCACCGGATGCGCAGCGCGTCCGGTCGCCTCCTGCGCGAGCTTGGCGAGAAATTCGGTATGGCCCGGCTCGGCGAAGCCGGTGCGGTACAGCACCGCCTTGGCGACCGGATTGGTCACGACCGCATGGGCGCGTCCGGCAAACACGTCGGCGACCGCGCGGCGGATCGATGCGATCGCCGCCGGGCCGCTCGATTGGTCCGGCTGTCCCGGCTCGGCGGTGACGCGCTCGGCGAGCGCCACGACCGGCAACGCGGTGGGAAACGTTTTCGCGGCGGCATCCGGCTCGACCACGCAAAGCGGAACGTCCAGCCCGAGTTGCTGCGCACGCCGCGCCAGAAAGTCAGGATCGGCCAGCAGGTAAAACGGCGGCAGCGCGAGCTCATCGCGCCTCTGCCAGACGGCGAGCGTGATGTCCGGACCGATCCCTGCCGGCTCGCCGAGCGTCAGCGCGAGCGGCAGGCTCATGGCTTACCGGATCTCGATGAGGGCCTGGCTGCGCAGTTCCTTGAGGTATTTCTTGGACAGCGCCTGATATCTCTCCTGGTACACGGCGTCGCGCGCCTCGCGCTTGGCCGCGGACTCGCCGCCCTTCGCCTCTTTCTTGTCGCAGACCGCGAACAGCTCGACGCCCTGTATCGACACGTCCGGCGGCGTCAGCCGTCCGATCGGCGTATTGTTGAGCGCGTCGCGCTGCTGCTGGCCAAGATCGGACGCCAGGCGCTTGATCGTGTCGCGCACCGCCACGTCCGGCATGCCCATCGCAAGGCGCAATCCCTCATTGCAGCCCTGAAAGCGCGCGCGCAGGTTATCAGCGTCGCGCTTGCGCGCCTCCATGGCGGACGCGCCCGCGCCGCGCGGCACCAGCAGCAGGATCGGGCGCAGGCTGTACTCGTAGTCGGTCGGCTCCTGCTTCTGATTCGGAGCTCCCTGCAGCTTCACGGCGACCTCGCCCTCGCCGATTTGCAGGGCCGCGCGGAACTTGCCGCGGATGATCTGAGTCCAGACGAAGTCGGCATGGAGACGCGCCTTCAACGAATCGACGCTGACCCCGCTTGCGGTGACCACCTTGGCGAACTGGTCGGCACTCATGCCGGCGCGGCGCGCGATGTTGGCGAAGGCGCCTTCGATCTCGCGTTTGGGAACCTCGGAGATATAGCGCTTGGCGATTTGGACTTTGAGCCTGTCCTCGATCAGCTCCTCGATCACTTCCTGGCGCGTCGGCGTCTTCTGCGTGGAGACCTGTGTCAGCTTGGTGCGCTGGGCGACGTCGAGCGCCGTGATGGCGTCGCCGTTCACCAACGCGACGATCTGGGCCCGCGCCGGCTGTGCCATGACGAGGAGCGCGCCGATCGCCCCGAAGATCAATGCTGCCGCCGTCTTCATCCGCTTGCCGTTACCATGTTTGTTCGCGCTCAAGGACAACATCGCTTTCCTCGTCGCGCCCCGCTGGCTAAATCGTCAGAACAGTCCGCTGCCCGGCGTGTTGGAGTTCGTGTTGACGCCCTGACTGAAGCTGGTGCCGCCGATCGTCCGCAGATTGATGACCAACAGCACCTTGTGGTCGGTCGTCGTCGTCCCGCTGTAGTTATAGTCGGTCAGGTAGTTCATCGAAATAGCAAAACAGTCGTCGATGTAGCCGAGCCCGAAGCGGTGCTGGTTGATCTGCTTCGCCTCGATGTCATAGCGCGCCGAGGCGAGCACGCTCCAGTTCTGCGTGAACTTGAATTTGACCTCGCCGGTCACCGCCTGGCGCCGGTCGATGAAGCCGATCTCCGGCTGCTTGTCGTAGTTGCCGTAGAGCGCGGTCAGCTGCCAGCGATCGAAATTGGCGCGGCCCTCGACTTCGACGCGGCGCACCTGGAACGAGTTCTCGTCGAGCAGCAAGCGCGAGATGAAGGCGTAGATGTTATCCGGTTGGTAGGCGACGCGCGCCACGTAGTCCGAGCGGCTGGTTTCAAGTCCGCTGTTCAGGCCGGTATTGACCGCGTCCGGCACCGCGAACGAATTCTGCCCGAACAGCTGATAGGACTGTCCGAACAAGACGTTGACGAAGCCGCCGCGATTGAACTGCGCGGTGTACTGCACGCCGGCATTGAGCCGCGTGCCGCCCTCGATGCGGTCCCAGCCGGAGAACTTGTTCACGCTGAACAGGTTGCTGTCATCGAAGATCAGGCTTTGGGCGTCTTCGTTCGGCATCTTGCCGATCTGCGACTCGTTCGGCCGCACGATCAGCTGCGCGATCGGCTCGATCGTTTGCGTGCCCCACGGCTGCACGTTGATGAAGGGGTAGCGGTACTCGAGGCCGACCGCCGGCATGAAGCGGCCGACCGTGCTCTCGCCGGTCGGCAGGAAATTGCCGACGCCGGTCTCCGGGCTGACCGACAGCGCGGCGAGATCGACCCGCGCGGTCGCGAACGGTGTCCACTTCTGCCCCCACGGATCGATCAGCGTGCGGCGCCACGTCGCTTCGGCGGAGGCGCGCGAGTAGTTGCCCGGCATGCCGCGCAGGATGCAGTCGGTGCGATTCTTCACCGCCGGATCGGCGGTCACCCGGTCGCACTGTCCGGTGTTCAAGGCGGTCTGGGTGATCGGATCGAAGTCGGCATTGTCGCGCGACAGGCTGGTGATGTTGGCCTTGTAGGAAAGCTCGCCGCCGAAGAGTGGCTGGGCCAGCTTGTTCTTGTAATCCATCACGCCATGGACGATCGGCAACTGCCCTTGGACGTCGCTCGCGGAGAGGCCGTAGAAATACATCGTGCGCGCGTCGAAGTAGCTGCGCTCGCCGCGGCCGGTCAGATAGAGCTGGCTGACCGTCTCGAGCCCGCCGGACTTCAGCGGGTCCATCAGGGTGAAATAAGTGCGCAGCCCGTAGTCCTGGATGACGTACTTGTCCGTCACCACGGTGCCGTCCCAGCCCCAGACCCATTGGTTGTTGAGGCTGAACTGTCCGGTGGTATCGATGTCGCCGCGGAACTGCCGGTTGCCCGGATCGCCGCCGCCCGACGTGCGGCTTTCGAACGCGCCGGGATTGGCCTGGATGATGCCGGCCGCGCGGATCGCGTAGGAGCCGTTGATCAGCCGGTGGCGCCACTCGCCCTGCAGCAGCAGGCCCTGCTTGGTGGTGAGCAGCGGCGTCAGCGTGAAGTCGTAGTTCGGCGCCAGCGCCCAGAAATACGGCACCGTCAGACCGCCGCCGTACTGGCTGGTGAACGAGAACTTCGGATAGAGCACGCCGCTTTTGCGTTTGACCGTCGGGTCGGGGGTGGAGAAATACGGCCAGTAGAACAGCGGCACGCCGAGGAATTCGAGGCGCGCGTCCTCGAAATAGATCATCTTGGCGCCGTCGTCATGGAGGATGCGCGTCGCGCGCACCTGCCAGCGCGGCGGCTTGCGCGGATCGTCCTTGCAGGGCTCGCAGGCAGTGTAGACGCCGCTCTCGAACGTGGTGTAGCGCCCGCCCTCGCTGCGTTGTGCGCGCGGCGCGGCAAAGCGCGTCTTGTCGGCGGCCTCGACCTGCAGCGAATCGACGAAGCCGTCGCGGAAATCTTCCGTCAGATCGATGATCTCGCCGTGCACGATCTTGCCGTCGGCTTCGGTGAAGCGCGCGTTGCCCTCGGCGCGCATGCGCTTGGTGGTCTGCTCGTAGACGACCCGGTCGGCCTCCAGCGTCGAGCGCTTGTAATAGATCTGGACGTTGCCGAGCGCGATGATGCGGTGATTGACATTGTCGTAGTTCAGCTCGTCCGCGCGCACGACCATCTTGGCGTTCGGATCGTTGTCTCCGACGGTCGACGTGGCGGTGGGGACCTTCGGCACCTGCGGGACGCCGACGAACGGTGCGCTGTTCGGGTCGAACTGGGCGGAGGCGGGCTGTGAAAGTCCCAAGCAAAATCCCACAGCCACGGCGCAGGCGCTCGCAAGCGCCCATCGCCGGCCGTGCTCACACGTCTTCCCTGGCCGAGCGGTGATCGCTCCGGCCATTACCCGTCCTCCTGATAAAGAAGCACGACGAAACCTGTCATTCCCCCCGCAAGCGCAGGTAACCACGCGGCCAGAGCTGGATTTAACAGCTCGGCCTTACTCAAGTCTTCAGTCACCTTGGACAGAACATAGAGCAGAAACCCTGCCGCCACGCCACTCAAAACCATCTTGGCGACGCCGCCAAAGCGGAAGAATCTTAAACTGACCGAACAGGCAAGTAGAACCATCGCTGCCAGAAGAAACGGCCGGGCGATGAGCAGGTGGTACTGCAGTTTATAGCCTGCGGCAGCCAACCCGGAGCGCTCGGCGATTTCTATATACGCTGGAAGTTCCCAGAACGGGACCGTCTCCGGGGTTGAAAAACTTTCGCGCACCTGCGCGGCCGTGAGGTTGGTCTTGACCAGATAGCTGTCGTAGTCGCGCGACGACTCGCCGCTGACGTGGACGCTGGCCTGGTCGAGCCGCCAGTGCCCCGGCTCCAGCACGGCCCGCTTCGCCTCGATGCGTTCCAGCGGTTTGCCGGCGGGGTCGAAGGTGAACACGCTGACCTTGTCGAGCCGCACACCCTGTTCCTGGCTTGATGCCGCAAAAACAATCGATTGGCCGTCGACGCTGCGCTGGCGCACCCAGAAGCCGGTCAGCGCCTCCGGCAAGCCGGACTGCTTGTCGCCGAAGATCTCCGCCTCGAGCCGCTTCGACATTTCGCGCATCGACGCCGACAGCGGATTGTAGAGCGCGGTCGCCACCAGCCCGATCATGAACGCCACGATCACGGCCGGTGCGACGAACTGCCAGGCCGACATGCCGGCGGCGCGGGCGACGACGAGTTCGTTGCGGCGCGACAGCCCGAGGTAGCACGCCATCGCGCCGACCAGCACCGAGAAGGGCAGCAGCCGTTCGGTCAGCTGCGGCACGCGGAAGAACGAGGCCTTCGCGACCATCCAGGTGGACAGGTTCGGCACGTCGGAGGCGCGCCGCATGAACTCGATGTAGTCGACCAGCACGATCAGCACGAAGATGCCGGCGAACACCGACGCGACGGCGCCGAGGAAGCGTGTGCCGAAATAGCGGATGAGGGTGCGCGAAACCATGGCTCAGGTGCTCGGCGCCAGACGCCGCGAGAAGCGTTCGAACAGATTGGTGAGCGGCTGCGTGAGGAACGCCGGCGGCTCGAGCACCACGCCGCGCGCGATCGCATAGAAGCCGGCCGCCAAGGCGAGCACGATGGAGGCGTACTGCACCACGACCGCGATGCCGTTCTGCGTCGCGACCACGTTGCAGACAAACCCGGTCAGACGCAGCGCGCCGACCGCGAGGATCGTCATGATCAGCGACATTTCGCGGCTCTGGCGGCTGGTACGCGGCGCGCCGAGGATTGCGAAGCAGAGCACGGTGAATGCGACAGGGTAGAGCGGAGCGGCGAGGCGGTCATGCAGCTCGGCGCGGAAATGCGTCGGCAGTTGCTTGTAGGTGGGATCGTCGGGCTCCGGGAATGCGACGTCCCACAGATTGCGCTCGCGCACGCCGAACGCCTGCAACTGCGGCCCGCCGGCGAAGCGCGAGAGATCGAACGCATAACGCTCGAACTTGACGATGGTCGGGTCGATTCGTCCGACTTCGAGCCGGTGCACGGCGCCATTCATCAGCATCAGGAACGTGCCGGTGCCCGTTTCGACGATCTCGCCGTATTCGGCCAGCGAGGTCACGCGCTCCTTCTCGTCGCGCCGGTCGTCGATGAAGATGCCGAGCAACTGCCCGTCGTTACGGCGCTCGCGGATGTGGAACGTAAGGCCGCGCTCGATCGTGATGAAGCGGCCAGGCTGCACGATGTTGATGACGAAGTCCGCCTTGACCTTGGTGGCCCAGATGCGCAGTTCGCGCAGGCCCTTCGGCGCCAGGTAGGCGCTGATCCCGAGGACGAGCACCGAGACCGCGATGGTCGTGGTCAGGAACGGGCGGAAGATGCGCCACGGCGACATGCCGGACGCGTTCATCACGACGATTTCCGAATCGGTATTGAGCCGGTTGAGCGTGTGACCGACCGCAATGACCAGCGCGATCGGCGCGATGACCAGCACCAGCATCGGAATCAGCAAGCCCGTGATGCCGACGAACACCAGCACGGTCTGGCGCTGGTTGGTCATCAGGTCGATCTCGCGCAGCGCGTGCGTCAGCCAGATGAGCGCGGTCAGGCTGATACAAATCAGCAGGAACGCGCCGAAGGTGGTGCGGAAAATGTATCGGTCGAACGAACCCATATGCCGGCCGGTCCCCCGGTTCCCCCCGCGACGCAGCGTCCCCCGACGCACCGCAACAAAGTCTTTAAGCGGGCTCGATGGCAAGACCGGGGCAGGCATCTCGCAACGGTGTTGAGGATGGGGTATGGAATCGCCCAAAATCAGTGGTTTAGCGGCCGGACGCGCATTTTCTTCAGCAGTGTGACATGAAAGGACCAATCTCCATGGCGGATTCCCGAAAACTCGGCTTTGGCCCAATCGCGGCCCCGGCCGGGGGCGTTCTCGTGGTATTCGCCGACGACGGGGTGAAACTCGGACCGAAGACGAAGCGGCTGCTCGGCTCCGCTGCCGATCTGGTGGTGCGCGCCGCCAAGAACGAGCGGTTCACCGGGAAAAGCGGCAGCACGCTCGACATCGTGGCGCCGGACGGTCTCAAGGCGACGCGGCTGATCGTGATTGGAACCGGCAAGGCGGACGACCGCAAGCCGTCCGACCTCGTCAAGCTCGGCGGCGTCGTGCAGGGGCGCGTTCCGTCTTCCGCGACCGAAGTCACCGTGGTGCTGGAACTCGGCAACGGCGCCGTGAAAGCTGAAGGTGCCGCCGACATGGCGCTCGGCGCCAGCATGCGCGCCTACACGTTCGACCGCTACAAGACCAAGCGCAAGGACGGCGACGAGGGCCCGAGCAAGGGGCGCATGACGCTGGCCGTCGCCGATGTCGCGGCTGCGCGCAAGGCGTGGGGCGTGAAGCAGGCGGTGCTGGAAGGCGTCGTGCTGGCGCGCGACCTGGTCAACGAGCCGCCCAACGTCCTCTATCCGGTCGAGTTCGCGCGCCGCGCCGCGCAGTTGCGCAAGCTCGGCGTCGGCGTCGAAATTCTCGACGTGAAGGCCATGCGCAAGCTCGGCATGGGCGCGTTGCTCGGGGTGGGGCAGGGCTCGACGCAGGAGAGCCGCATCGCGATCATGCGCTGGAACGGCGGCAAGAAAGGAACGCCGCCGCTCGCCTTCATCGGCAAGGGCGTGTGCTTCGACACCGGCGGCATCTCGATCAAGCCGGCCGCCAACATGGAAGACATGAAGGGCGACATGGCGGGCGCAGCCTGCGTGGTCGGGCTGATGCACGCGCTCGCCGGCCGCAAGGCCAAGGTCAACGCCATCGGCGCGATCGGCCTGGTCGAGAACATGCCGGACGGCAACGCACAGCGCCCGGGAGACATCGTCACCTCGATGTCGGGACAGACGATCGAGATCATCAACACCGACGCCGAAGGCCGGCTCGTGCTCGCCGACGTGGTTCACTACGTCAACACGCGTTTCAGGCCGAAATTCATGATCGACCTCGCAACCTTGACCGGCGCGATCATCGTGGCGCTCGGCCAGGACTATGCCGGCATGTTCGCCAACGACGACAAGCTCTCCGAGCAGCTCACCAAAGCCGGACTCGAGACCGGCGAGCGCGTGTGGCGCATGCCGCTCGGGCCCGAATACGACAAGCTGATCGATTCGAAGTTCGCCGACATGAAGAACACCGGCGGCCGCTCCGGCGGCTCGATCACCGCCGCGCAGTTCATCGGCCGCTTCGTCGGCAAGACGCCGTGGGCGCATCTCGACATCGCCGGCACCGGCTTCGCGTCCGGCTCTTCCGACATCAACCGAAGCTGGGGCTCGGGCTGGGGCGTGCGGCTGCTCGACCGGCTGGTGGCGGAGGAATATGAGAGTTGACGTGAGGCG
>Ga0207701_10003331_pt1 | contig 16514 bp, 16 predicted proteins | sample KBSSwiSSwithPhiX_FD_184294 | JGI IMG/M metagenome (GOLD analysis project Ga0207701, IMG submission 184294) | Switchgrass rhizosphere bulk soil microbial communities from Kellogg Biological Station, Michigan, USA, with PhiX - S5 (SPAdes) (version 2) | ecosystem: Environmental > Terrestrial >... | reverse complement strand
TTTTGTGACGCGTAACCCGGTCCTACGGCGTGATCTCGAGGTGGAACGCTTGACCGGTTCCGAGGAACGGGCTTACGGCCATGGCTTTCGCTCGATCTGTTCTTTGCCACTGGTCGTGCGCGGCTTGAGCATCGGCGCGATTACTCTGGGCAGTCTGAATCGGTCGCAGTATTCCGAAAGCGACGCCGATTTTCTGATGGAAGTTGCCAACCAGATCGCGATCGCAGTGGACAATTTGAGAGCGCACGAAGAAACCGAGGCGCTGAAGGCACGCTTCGAAGCCGAGGCGGTTTATCTTCAGGAAGAGATCAAGACCGAGCACAACTTCGAAGAAATTATCGGGCAGAGCAGGGCGATCCGCGCGCTCTTAAAAAAGCTCGAGCAAGTGGCGCCCACTGACGCGACGGTTTTGATCCACGGCGAAACCGGCACCGGCAAAGAGCTGCTGGCGCGGGCGGTGCACGATCGCAGCCGGCGCAAAACGCGGCCGGTGGTCAAGGTGAATTGCGGATCGATTCCGTCGGGTCTGGTGGAAAGTGAGTTATTCGGGCACGAGCGCGGCGCTTTCACCGGAGCGACACAACAACGCATAGGGCGATTCGAACTGGCACACGGTGGAACCATTTTTCTCGATGAGGTCACCGAGTTGCCGCTCGATACCCAGGTAAAGCTGCTGCGTATTCTTCAAGAAGGCGAGTTCGAACGGGTGGGGAGCAGCCGGACCATGAAGGTTGACGTGCGCGTGATCGCCGCAACCAACCGCAATTTACAGGAAGTCGTGCGGAGCGGGGCTTTTCGCTCGGATCTGTTCTATCGGCTAAACGTATTTCCGCTCGAAGTGCCGGCGCTGCGCGAGCGTCGGGAGGATATTCCGCTTTTGGTAAATTTTTTCCTCGGAAAATTTAGCAAAAGCGTGGGCAAAGAAATTCGAGGGCTGTCACAAAAGTCGATGGAACGTCTAGTCCAATACGGTTGGCCGGGAAATATCCGTGAGCTGCAAAATGTCATCGAAAGAGCGGTTGTGCTGGCGAAAGGCGCGATCGTGCAAATCGATGATTCGATGTTGGGCGCTGAAGCGAGCGCAGAAGAATCAACAATCGAGACGCTGGAAAACATGGAACGGAATCACATTATCAGGGCGCTGCAAGAAACCCAGTGGGTCATTCATGGTAAAAAAGGCGCCGCCGAGCTTCTGGGCATCAACCCGAGCACGCTCCGCTCGCGGATGGAAAAGCTGGCGATCAAGAAAGGCGCTGTGGCAACGTAACGCGAAGGCTTACAAGCAATTAATCCTCGCCCGGCCGGGGGGGAGGAAACAGGTGGGGCGCGTTCTTCGCTACGACTCTTTCGGGCGGGCGCACCGCGCGCTTTGAAGACGACTTGGCAATATCCGATCGCCAAGTCACCAAAATTCGATAGATCAATAAAAGGGCCAACACGAAACCGTATTGCGCGGGCCTTCGAATATCGGCTTTCACCAGCCAATAGAAATGAATCACACCGGCCGCGGCGGCAACGTAGATCAAACGGTGTAGCTTTTGCCAGCGTTTGCCCAATCTTCGGATCATGCCTGCCGTCGACGTCAGCGCCAGCGGCAACATGATGACGAAAGCGGTGAATCCGGCCGTCACATACGGCCGCTTGACAATGTCTTTGCCGATCGCCCGCCAGTCAAAAAAATGATCGAGCACAAGAAAAGTGGCGAAGTGCGCGGACGCGTAAGCGAAGGCGAAGAGACCGAGCATGCGCCGAAGCTTGATCAGATCGTTCCAGCCGGTGAGTCGTCGCGCCGGTGTGACGGCCAGAGTTCCGATCAGAAAAATCAACGCCCACGAGCCGGTGAAGCGCGTAATGAAATCGATCGGATTGACGCCGAGATCACCGATATAGGCGTCGTATGCGAGCTGCGCAAATGGAACGAGGCAGAGAAGAAAAATAAACGGTTTTAAGCGGGAAACCATTGGCAGAGGGTAAAGAAAAGGGTAAAAGTCTGAAAGTGAAATTATATCTTCTCAGGCTGCGCGATCGGATTTGTTTATTTTACTTTTCCCCTGAATTCAGTAGTATTTCTTCAGGTCCATTCCCTTGTACAGGCTCGCGACCTGCTCGCCGTAGCCGTTAAACATCAAAGTTTTTCGGCGTAAAAACTCGCCGATGCGGCGTTCCGTCGCCTGACTCCAGCGCGGGTGATCGACCTCGGGATTGACGTTGGAGTAAAAGCCATACTCTTGCGGCTGCATGGTGTTCCACGCGGTTTTCGGCTGCGATTCAACGAAGCGCACTTTGACGATGGATTTGATGCCCTTGAAGCCGTATTTCCACGGCACCACCACACGGATCGGCGCGCCGTTTTGCGCGGGCAAAATTTCTCCGTAGAGTCCAACCGAAAGCATGGTTAACGGATGCATGGCTTCGTCCATGCGCAAACCTTCAGTGTAAGGCCAGTCGAGCACATTACCGAAAATACCGGGCTTCTGGCCGGGCATCCGCTTCGGGTCCAATAAGGTGACGAACTGAATGAATTTCGCGTTGCCGGTGGGTTCGGCTTGCTTGATCAAAGCGCTCAGCGGGAAACCGACCCAGGGAATGACCATCGACCATGCTTCGACGCAGCGAAGGCGATAAACCCGCTCTTCGAGTGGGCTCAGCTTCACCAGCGCATCGATATCTAAGGTTTTAGGCTTCTTGACCTCTCCTTCGATACTCACCGTCCAGGGCCGTGTGGTCAAATACTTCGCGTTCTCGGCGGGATCGCCTTTGTCGACGCCAAGCTCGTAAAAATTATTGTACGTCGTAATGTCCTTGAACGAATTTTGCTTTTCATCCGTGCTGTAGGAACTTTTCTTGACGTTGGGCAGTTTCTCGCCCGCGTATGCGCGCGCAGCGGGTCGCATCGTATCGAGTCCCCAAATTGCCGCGCCCGCGGTTACTGCGGCGGTCGAGACAATAAACTCGCGGCGGCTCAAATAGAGATCCTTCGGAGTTATTTCCGATGACTTAATATCCGCTGGTTTTTTGATGAGCATATTGAATACCCTTTCAACAGCTGCCGATCCGGACTGCGAAACTCGTCTTCAATTTTCCTCAACGAGCAGCTGGCGAATGACAGATTCCGTTCTTTGATATGCGCCTTCCCCTATGTAACTGTAGCGGATTATGCCGCTTTTATCGATGAGCACAATGGTCGGCCATGCCCGCACGCCGTAGCGGTTCCAAATCTCGAAACCGTTGTCTTGAACCACGGGATATTTGATGCCGAGCTTTGCCGTGGCTTCCTTGACCCGCGCGAAAGATCGTTCCCAGAAAAATTCGGGCGAATGAACACCTATGATCGTCAGACCCGCCCGCTCGTATTTTTCGTGCCAGTCCCGCAACTGCGGGATCGTATTTCGACAATTGATTCTGCCATAAGTCCAGAATTCAATCAGTACGACGCGGTCCTTCAACGCGATGAGACTAAGCGGTTTGCTATTAAGCCAAATTTCCCCGGCGAGTTCGGGTGCGCGCTTGCCCAGTGAAATAGCGTCGCCGAGCCCCGGCCAGAAAATCACCGCAGCAACGAACAAAGTGATCGAGATCGCGCCGATTGTTCGCCGAGAGGTCCGGTTTGCCATTATTGCGAGTTGCGCGGAGATCTGCGTGGCGCGGTTCACAATGTATTAGATGGCGCAGCGGCCGCTTTGGTTGCGCTTGACGAACTTACGCCACGCACTGGGCCAAAGCCATGGCCATTGCCGGGAATTCGAGCAGGACGATTAATGAAGCCGGTCGGAAGGCGACGGGGGACTTGCAAAGTCGCTGTCTGAATCGACCGGATGCGCGGATTTCTTGATAAACTCAACGAGTGCGACGCGGGCCAGATGATAGGCTTCCTGGCCGTTTTCGGAATATTCGAACGCTAGCTTGCCTGCCGCCGCTACAAGTTCACTCAGGCTGGTTTCGAGTTTAGGGATCTTGTTATTTTCCATCTCTTTACTGGCCCTTCGGCGGCCACCGCCTCCGGGTCCTCCTAAGCCATTAGACGTTTCTAGAGGAGAAATGTTTTATCTCTATCTCGGAGATTCTGGAAATCCTCAGCGTTAAGACGAAAAAAGGCAGTCATGCCGGCACTTCGATGTTGCTCATGATACACTCCAGCCGGTGTGCCGGAATGGCGAAAAACCAAGAAAGTCGATCAACTCCAACAAAATGGGTCGGCTTCGAACCGGGTAGATCAATGAAAGTCGATCGATTCGGCTTAATCATCCCGGGGCAACTCGGGAACTCTTTCTTCGACTTTCTGGAAAAGGGGGATTGTTTTGGCACGCTGATATTCTTCGTTGCTGATGTAGCCGACGCTTACCAGTCGGCCGAGAATCAGGTTTCTCCGAGCTAATACGTTGCGTTCTTTCGAGACGCGCGGACTTGGCAGCAATGCGGCCAAGGTGGCTGCCTCAAGCGGATCGAGGGCAGCCGCGGATTTTCCGAAATAGAACCGCGCTGCAGCTTCGGCGCCGTAGACATTTCGCCCCCACTCAACAATGTTCAGATAAATTTCAAAGATTCGGCGTTTGGACAATGTCTGCTCGAGCTGCCACGCAATGACAATCTCCTTAATTTTACGCACAGGATTTTTGGACGGATTCAAGTAGAGGTTTTTTGCAAGTTGCATCGTGATGGTGCTGCCGCCGCGATTGAAGCTCATGGTTTCCCAGTCCTTTTTTAAGGCGGCCTTGAGCTCTTCCAGATCGACACCCTTGTGGCTGAAGAACGCGGCATCCTCGTTCACCAAAATCGCTTTTTTCAAATCTTCCGAGATGGCATCGTAGGCGACCCAGACTTGCCGGCGCGGCGCGCGGATTTTCTTTTGTCGATATTCCTCGGTGCGCAACTCCATCAAGGCGGAAGTTCTGGGGTTTTGCTGCTTCAGCAACGACACATTCGGCAAGCTATAATAGAAATAAAAACAGAGCCCGACGAAGAGAGTGACGAAAAGGCTTTTAAGCAGAACGCGTTTCATGAACCGCCAACAGCGCGAGAGCTTTTTTGCTCAGCGCGGAAATCGCATAGCGCTCGGCATCTGCCAATGACACCCAGCGCCACTGGCTTTGCGCCGGGATACTATGACTTGCACATTCGAATAAATAAATCGGCGCCCGGATACGCCGATAGGTGATGCTATGGCGAATCTCAGCGATCGACCGCCGGTTACGCAATTCGATCGCAAAATCACGCAGCTCTCGGCGCAGGGCACGCACGGCATCGCCTCGGCTTGGGGTCTCTTGGCCTGGTAGCTCCCATAACCGCGCCAGCAATTTACCGGCGCTGCGGCGGCGTAGGAGAATTTTGCCGCGAGAGCGGACGATGCCCACCGGCCAGACGACGTCAGTGAAGCTGATTCGCTTTGGACGGGGAGCGGAAATCCTCGGATGACGGGAGCGTGACCGACACTCGCGTCCGAGCGGGCATGCGCCGCAGTCGGGTGTTTTGGGCAGACACAGCGTCGCCCCTAACTCCATCAGAGCTTGATTCACATCACCAGGCCGCTTCCCGCTCACCAGTCTCTCTGCCAGAACGCGAATTTTCGTTTCGCTGTGTGTCGAATCGAGACGTCCCAATACACGTGTGATGTTGCCGTCGATGGCCGGATAATTTTTGCCGAAGGCGATGCTCAAGAGCGCGCCGGCAGTGTAATCCCCGATCCCCGACAAGGCGCGCAGTTGATCATAGTTTTCGGGAAGCTTACCCCCATAGTCCCGCATCATCTGGCGCGCGGCGGCTTTCAGATTTTCGGCGCGCCGGTAGTAGCCTAGTCCAGCCCAAGCCTGTAAGACGCGCTCGAGCGGCGCTCGCGCCAAGGCTTCGACAGTGGGAAAACGGCTCAAGAAACGTTCGTAATACGGGATTACCGTCTTCACTTGGGTCTGCTGCAGCATTGTCTCCGAAATCCAGATCGCGTAAGGATCAGTGGTTTTTCGCCAGGGCAGAATACGCTGATGGTATTTGTACCAGGTAAGAAGTCTTCGGCGCACCGTGGAAAAGTTTTTTGCCGGCATCAATGCGGTTGAGCGCGGTATCGATTACGGGCACTGTAGTCGAAAATTCGCTTGAAGGGAAACAACTCGCTCGATGCTGCCGATCTTTTTTGGCATTTTAACTTCACTCTGTTTCGCCATCGCGAGTCTGCTGGCGCAGCGCGGTTATCATACCGGGCAGGCGCCGTGGGGCGCCTGGATCACCATCGCTGCCAATTGCGTGTTCTTGCTGGCAGCGCATTTTTTTCTGAACTCCGATACTCAATGGTTGGCGCCCGATAATCTGATCTTCGTTGCCGTTGGTCTATTCGTGCCGGGAGTAACGCGGGTATTGAGCTTTCGCGGTATCCGGACCTTGGGAAGCTCGATTACTTCGACTATCGTGAACACCACGCCGATGTTTTCAACGATTCTGGCGATCCTGATTCTCGGCGAGCGCCCGCCGCCGATGGTTCTACTCGGCGTATTTCTGACCGTCGCCGGGCTGGCGGCAGTTTCCTGGAGCCGGGTTCAGAGTTCCTACAGAAAGACGGAATTGATCTATCCTTTTCTTTGCGCGCTATTGTTCTCCATGAAGGATATTGCCGTGCGCTGGGGATTAGCGGGCGGCGGAGGACAACCCATTCTCGCAGCCGGTATTGCCGCTCTGACTTCAACCATGGAGATATTTCTCATTACCCGCTATGTACAGGGAGAAAAGTTTCAATCGCCTCCGGCCTCGATTACCCGCTGGTTCGTCGCCTCGGGCATTTTTACCGGCGGGTCTTTTTTATTCATGTATCTCGCCTACAGCATGGAGCGAGTATCGATCGTGGCGCCGCTCATCAATAGCTACACGGTATTTGTTTCGCTGCTGACGCCAGTGATGGCGCGCGATATCGAAACCGTTACTGGACGCAAACTCGCCGGCGCCGCACTGGTGGTGGCAGGTATTTTCGCGGTGTCATTAGGCAAGGACTAAGGTTTTGTTGACGTTTCACGATCGAGGATTAAAGAACTGAATTAAGAGTTGACGACCAGGAAAGATTCGTCCCTACGGTCGAAATGACATTAGCGTGTCATCTCGAAGCCTTCTTGGTCGGCTTGTAGGCGACCATGGTGCTACGAGCTTTAGCCCTCGATCTGCTGCGCCAAATAATTCTGATAGCCGACTTCCTCGATCTGGTGCAGCTGGGTCTCGATCCAATCCACATGCTTTTCTTCGTCCACAAGAATGTGCTCGAGCAGCTCGCGCGACGCGTCATCGGACGCTTCCAGGCAGGTCTTGATGCCCGGACGGAGAACAGCGAGCGCCGCGATTTCCAGACCGAGATCATTTTCCAGCTGCTGCTTTATGCCGCTGCCTACCATGATCTTGTCGTACGTGGACATATTCGGCGTGGCTTCGAGGAACAAAAGTCGCTCGATGATTCTATCGGCATGCTTCATTTCGCCGATGGATTCGTCCCACAAAACTTTCTTGAGCTTGCCGTAACCCCAGTTCTCGCACATTTTGGCGTGAACGAAGTATTGGTTAATGCCGGTCAGCTCTTTGCGCAAAACTTGATTGAGAACGGCGATAACTTGTTCATTTCCCTTCATGACGTCCCCCTTTGAATCAGCACTCTGATAGGCTCGAGATCAGGCGCGGCATTTAACGACCCGTTCCGCCGACGGTCAGGGTTAAGCTGGTCTCATTGTTTTGTTTGCCGATCGCGACCATCAAGGTTTTTGTTTCTTTGCTAAACGCCAACATGGCGCCACCGCTACGCATGCTCGCGCTGGGCTGCCAGCCGCGCGTCGGCAGCTCTTTGTTGTAGAACTCGACAATTTTGTCGCTCTCCATGTTTCCATGGTACGAAGCCTGGCCGGCGCCGAATCCGAAAAATTTCATCTCCACTGGCGCCTCTGAGCTCCTGGTCATCGACTTCGGCACAGGCACCGCGACGCCGGCGATGGTATCTTCGTAAGACCCGCCGCAACCTGACAGGCCGAATACGCAGAATACAGCGATGGCAATGACGCGGAGATTCAAATTATCTATTTGCCTGAGCATAAGACCCCTCGCCGTTCTGAGTACACCAAGGCTGCGCGGGGATCAACGGAAACAGCTTGATTTTATGAGCCGGGTTCCGGTGGGATCGGCAGACCAAGAAAATACCAGACAATCAGCAGGGTGACGCCGACGAACTCCGGTAACGCCGGCGAGACGTGAATCAGCGCGCCTCCGAGCATCCCGCCGAGTGACGAGCCGATAAAGCCGAAAAAATTATAAATTCCGCTGGCGGTGCCGCGGCCAGCCGTGGGTATCCTCTGGCTCAAAAACGCGGGGAGTATCGGTTGGTACAAGCTATAACCGAAGAAGAATGCGCCGCCGCTGACGTAAAGAAATAGATCGTAATGGGCGCCAAAGAGATAGACCGCATAACCTATAGTGACGGTCAACCAGCCAATCAGAATGGGCACACGAAACCGTCCTAACTTTTCCGCGCGGCGCATGTAAGGGAAGACCAAGAATACACTGGGCAAGAATATAACCATGTAGACTTTCCACAGATCCGCGCGGTCAACACCGATGGCAGTCCAGCTCAACGGATAGGTGAAGAAGAATAGATTAAGCGCGAACGAAAGCACAAAGGCCGCAATGTAAATCGGCCGCAAGTCGTTGTGCGTGAGAATCGGCTTGAACGGCATCGGCGGTTCCGATTCGCGGTCCGAGCGCTCGGCCGGAAACCAGGTAGCTGCAAGAATCATCGAGAGAAAAGCGAGGAATGCCAGCACATAAAATAGGCCGTTGAGACCGATGCGCGAAGCGAGAAAAGGACCGGCGAGTAAGCCGATCATGAACGACGCGCCAATGGCGATTCCCGTGATTGTGTATGCCTGAGTGCGAACGCTCGGCCGAGTCAAATCGGCTAGGGCGGCGAAGGCGACGGAGCCCACGGCGCCCGTTCCCTGCAGCGCGCGCGCAACGATCAGGTTATGGATGTCGGTCGCGTGCGCGCAAGCGATACTACCCAATGTGAAAAGCGCGAGCCCCGCAACCAGTATCGGTTTTCGGCCCCAGCGATCGCTGGCCCAGCCCAAAGGAATTTGAAATATGCACTGGGTAAGCGCGTAAATCCCGAATGCAATGCCGGCGAGCGCCACAGACGCGCCGGGATAGCGCACTGCGTAGGCGCTGAAAATCGGTAGCATGAGGAAAATGCCGAGAAGCCGCAAGGCGGAGATCAAGCTGACGACAATAACCGGCGCGATTTCCTCGCGGTTAAAAGAGTAGGAGCGATCCATCGAGATGTCGCGCAGTCTCCGCCGTCATTGGAATGGAACGGTTCAATTTACACGGTTTCAAAGAAATAAAAAGGGCTAAATTCACGGCTTCGGCGATTCGGTCGATTTGGCTAATGTGGGCGGGACGGTGCCGTCGACCTCAGCCGCCTGCAGCGCGTATTTCAGGCGGCGGCGAAATTCCCGGCCGATTCGGTGCTGCATCGAGGGCTGGGTTTTCAAGCGGGCTCTGATCGTCACCGTCGTGTCGGTAAAGTTTTCCACGCCGAAGATCTCGACTGGCTCCAACATCACGGGTGCGTATTCCGCATCTTGTGCCATGGCCTCGCCGACTTGTCGCATAAGTCCCATCACGCGATCGGTATCGACGCGGTACGGCAATGTCACATCGACCACCGAGGCCGACCAGTCTTTGGTGGCGTTGGCCAGAGTATTGATGGAGCCGTTGGGAAAAACGTGCACGAGACCGGCTTGATCGCGCAGCACCACCGTACGAAAGGTGATCGCCTCCACCAGGCCACCGGTGCCGTTGACGATGGCGGTATCGCCGATCCGGATTTGGTTTTCCAGCAGCAGAAAAAAGCCGCTCACCAAATCGCGCACCAGATGCTGGGCGCCAAAACCGACCGCCAGCCCCGCCACACCTGCGCCGGCAAGAATGGGGCCGATATTGAAGCCGACTTGGCTGAACGCCACCAGTACAACGACAAACCACAACAGACCGCAGCCGATGGTCCAGAGCACTCCGGTGAGCGTCTTGATGCGTTTGCTCGCTGCGCCGGGTATGGTTTCGGTTTTTTCTGTCGCACGGATCAAAAGAATTTCCAGGCGGTTCAGACCCGCGCGCAATAGCCTCGTGAGCGCATAGGCGAGCACAATCAGCAGCGCGATCCGGATGAGTCCTGCCGCGGCGTTGACGCCGACGTTCAAAAGCCTCGTGATGAATGACTCCCAAGCATAGCCGGTCATGTGAATGTCTCCTTCCCTTTGTGTTTGAATCGCAAAAAAACCCCAAAGATGCCAGCGCAGAAAAGAACGAATCGCTCGGAGTCAGGCGAAATTTATATTGACATGGACCGGTCCTGGGATAGATTCCCGCCATCGACAGATGCGGGAGGAAAGCATGCGTCAAACTGTTTCATGGATTTGCCTGACTCTTTTATCGATGCTGTGCGGAATTGAATCGGTGCGAGCGGGAGCGGCGCCGGACAAGATCAAATTTCCGTATTCGCCGATTTCCTGGAATAGCCTTCCGTGGTGGATGGCCAAGGACGCCGGTCATTTCGACAAAAACGGCCTCGATGTCGAGTTGTTCTATGAAGGGGCGTCGTCGGCGATCGTGCAAGCGATGCTCGCTGGTGAGGCGAACTTCGCCGGCCTCGCCGGTCCTTCGATCGTGAGCAATGTCGTCGGAGGCGGGGATGTGATTCAAATCGCGGCGGTGGTGAAGACGTTCACTGTTCCCATGTACGCTCAAGCCAATATCAAAGAGGTGTCACAGCTGAAGGGACAGAAGGTGGCGGTCAGCCGATTCGGATCGATCTCCCATATCGCGGCTCTGAATATCTTTCAAAAGGCCGGCGTGACCGGCGCGACATTGGTGCAATCGGGCGGTACGCCGGAATCCGCCGCTGCGCTCATGTCCGGCGCGGTGGCCGCGGCAATGGTGCCGCCGCCGCAGAGCTTGATGCTGCGGGAAAAAGGGTTTCGCGAGCTCGTCGGGGTCAAGCAATTTCGCGAGTGGAATATTCCGGTGGTGGAAAACGGCGTCGCCGCACGGCGTTCTTTCATCGACAAGAATCCCAATGTGGCCAAGCGATTCATTCGCGCCGCATTCGAAGGCATTCGCACTATCTATCAGAATAAGGAGCTGACGCTGAGAGTCTTGGCCAAATATACAAAAACAAACGACGAGAAAATTCTGGACGAAAGTTACCGTTTCTCGGTGGATGCCTTGAGTAAAGAAGGATTTATGCAGCCGGAAGCCTTCACAGCGCTGGTCGAACAAATGATCAGCCAAAAATCCGTCGACGAAGTCGCGGCCAAGAAATTGCCGATCACCGCCTATTTCGACAATCGCTTCGTCAACGAGTTAGAGAAGGAGGGCTTTTTCAAAAAGCTCTGGCAGTGATCTGCAATCCAAGATTTGAAATTTGCCAAGGCACAGCCCCAAGCTTGGCAACTATCCTCCCGATCGCCTAGAATCCGCGGAAAACAATGAATCGGGATAAGTCTTCTTCGTGATCAACGAAGCCGATACCTGCAGAAAATACGTCCTGCCGAAACTCTACGCCGCTGGCTGGAACGACGATCAGATCAGCGAGCAAAAGAGTTTCACTGACGGACGTATTGTTCCTGTCGGTCCGAGGGGACGACGCAAGCCTTGCAAGCGGGCCGACTATCTTTTGCGCTACGCCAGGGACTTCATGCTCGCAGTCGTGGAAGCGAAAGCGGCCTACAGACTCCCGGGCGATGGTCTACAGCAAGCCAAGGACTATGCGGCCACTCTCGGCCTTAAATTCGCGTATTCGACGAACGGTCACGGGATTATCGAATTCGACTTCACGACTGGCAAAGAGCGCAACTCGATACATTTCCAAACCGATTTCGCGCCAGCGAGAAAATCGCAGATGAGCAAACCGCAAACCGGCTTTTGGCTCCGGCCAACGCGGCGGTCGGCAAGGGCCAGCGCTACTACCAGGAAATCGCCATCAACCGCGTCGTTCAGGCGGTGCTGCAGGGCAAAAAAAGAATCTTGCTCACTATGGCCACTGGTACAGGCAAAACTGCGGTGGCTTTCCAGATCTGCTGGAAGCTCTGGAACATGCGTTGGAACCGCACAGGCGAGCATCGCCGGCCGAAAATTCTTTATCTGGCGGACCGGAATATTCTAATCGACGATCCGAAAGACAAGATGTTCACGACTTTCGGCGATGCGCGCTGGAAGATCGAGAACGGGGAAGTCAACAAAGGCCGCGAGCTCTATTTCGCGATCTACCAGGCAATCGCCAAAGACGAAAACCGGCCGGGGCTTTACAAAGAATACTCGAAGGATTTTTTCGACTTGATCATCGTCGACGAGTGCCACCGCGGCAGCGCCAAGGACGACAGCAATTGGCGCGAAATCCTGCGCTATTTCGAGCCGGCTTTTCAACTGGGCATGACGGCGACGCCGTTGCGCAAAGACAATCGTGACACTTATCGCTACTTCGGCAACCCGGTTTATATCTACAGCTTGCGCCAAGGCATCGAAGACGGATTTCTCGCGCCCTATCGGGTTCATCGCATCGTGACCGAATGGGACGCGGAAGGCTGGCGGCCTAGCCAAGGCGATCTGGATCGGTACGGCCGGACGATACCGGACAATGAATATCAAACGGTCGACTTCGAGCGCGCCGTCGCGCTCAAGGCGCGCACCCAGGCGATCGCGCGCAATCTTACGGATTTCATGAAGAAGACCGATCGCTTTGCCAAGACCATCGTATTCTGCGTCGATCAAGAGCACGCGGATGAGATGCGCGCCGCGCTCAATAATCTGAACGCCGATCTGACGCAGCGATATCCCGATTACGTCTGCCGGATTACTTCGGACGAAGGCAGCGTTGGGAAAGGACTGCTCAGCAAATTCCAGGAACTCGAAACTACGACTCCGGTGCTTGTGACCACTTCACAGTTGCTCACGACCGGCGTGGATATTCCGACCTGCAAAAATATTGTCATCGCGCGAGTGGTGGGCTCGATGGTGGAATTCAGGCAGATCATCGGCCGCGGCACGCGGGTGCGCGACGACTATGACAAATATTATTTCAACATTCTCGACTACACGGGTTCCGCGACGCGACTGTTCGCCGACCCGGACTTTGACGGCGAACCCGCGCTGGTCACCGAGCAGGAGATGACCGAAACGGGTGAAATCGTCAGAGAGGTGACGACGGAAGAACCGGCGGTTGCTGAAGTCGAAGAAGGCAGCGGCCCCGTGCTCGCGGACGACTCGGAAGGCGTGCGGCGAAAATATTACTTCGACGGGGGCAACGTCGAGATCGCCGCGCATCTGGTTTACGAGCTCGATCCGGACGGCCGGCAACTTCGCGTGGTGAAGTTCTCCGAATACGCGGCCGAGAAAGTGCGCACGCTTTACCCTTCCGCCGCCGACTTGCGAAAGCAATGGGCCGATCCGGCACTGCGCGCCGAGATTATTGCCAAGCTCGAAGAGCGCGGCATCGACTTCGATCAACTACGGGAAACCAGCAACCAGCCCGAGGCCGATCCTTTCGATCTGCTGTGCCATCTCGCTTTCAACGGTCCGTTGCGGACGCGGCGCGAGCGTGCGGATCGGGTTAAGAAAGATGAGAAGAGTTTCTTCGAAAAATACGGCCCGGAAGCGCGTGCGATACTCGCCGATCTCCTGGAGAAATACGCCGAGCACGGCACCGCGCAGTTCGTCATCCCCGACGTTCTGAAGGTTCCGCCGATTTCGGATCGGGGCAATGTGATCGAGATCGCCAAGCTCTTCGGCGGGCCGGAGAAGCTGCGGGACGCGGTGGCTGAGCTGCAGGCGTTACTCTACGCGGCGTAGGATCCGGCGAGAGCATTTCAGCTTCCAAACAGCTCGTTGCCTCATAAACCTTAAAGTTTAAGTAAGGGACGTGCGTCGTTCAGCGTAGACTTGCAAAATACTTAAAGTTAATGTAAGGTTTTTGCATGTACAGTAGAGCTGAAAAATCCCATCAGCTTTTCCAAGTAGCCGAAAGCCAGCAAGGATATTTCACGTCTGCCGAGGCGAAGCAGCTGGGATACGATTACCCGCACCAACATTTTCATGTCAGTCAGGGTAACTGGATTCGTGTCGATCACGGAATTTATCGGCTCAAGAATTTTCCAGCGGCCAAATACGAGGACCTGATGCGTTGGTGGCTTTGGAGCCGGAAGAAGGCAGTCCTCTCGCACGAAACAGCCGCGGCTCTCTACGAGGTGGGAGATCTGCTCCCGGGAAAAATTCATCTAACGGTGCCGACACATTTTCGCAAGAAGCCAGTCCAGAATATCGTCCTGCACAAAGCGAACCTGAGCAGTGCAGAAGTGGAAAAACGAAACGATCTTCCTGTCACCTCTCCTCTGCGTACGATTCTAGACCTCGCGCGTTCGCATCTCGACGATGAAAGGCTGACTGCGGTAACGAAAGATGCGATCCAGAGAGGGCTGGTGAGCAGGGGACAACTCTTGAACGTCCTGGCAGCGAGTCCCAACGACATCGATCCCCCGACCCAAGCAACGCTGCAGATAGCCGTTCGGGAATGACATGCGATACCAGACCGATAAAGATTTGCGGCGAGCGTTGGAAGAGCGACTCAGACAACGAGCCGAAAAGGACGCTCAACCGATCATTCGCCTTCGAAAACGTGTGGTATTCGAAAGATGCATAGTTCGATTGCAGCAGTACCCCGAAAGTCCGTGGGTGCTCAAAGGCGGTTTTGCTCTTGAGCTCCGGCTGGGAGACATGGCCCGGATGACGAACGACATGGATCTCAGCGTCGATCTCGCTCTTTTCGACTCGGAATCGACTTCGGTATCAATACTGTCTGAAAGACTACGGAGAGATCTGCAACGGGAGAACAAAGACAAGTTTATTTTTATCGTCGCCGAGGGCAAGAGAGAACTGCCGACGCAGGGCGGAAAAACTTTTCGTTTCACGGTAGAGGCGAGGTTGGACGGTAGAATGTTTGAAGCGATCAAAGTTGATGTTGGCATTGGCGACCCGCTTATTCGGCCCATTGAGGAAATTGAAACTAGCGATCTGCTTTCTTTCGCAGATATTCCAATCGCCAAAATTCGCGCCACCTCGCGGGCTCAACATTTTGCCGAAAAAGTTCACGCGCTGACCCGACCCTTTGACGACCGGATCAACACCAGGGTAAAGGATCTCGCCGACATCATTTTGCTCTTTAACCGTGGACTGCCAGATCCCGCTACGGTAAGACAATGCGTCCAGGATATTTTTTCCGCCAGAGCAACGCATGCCAGGCCAAGTCACATCGGGCCTCCGCCACGGACATGGGCATCGTCTTATTCTGCAATGGCCGAGGAGTTGAAATTGATTGAAACAAGCCTAGATGATGCGACCGGCCGATTGAACGACTATTGGAAGACGATCTTTTAAAGGACACGCATGGCTCGAATTGGTAAAAACAAGAACACACAACCACTCACTACCGCTCAGCGTCTTTCCTCGATCGTAAAGTCCTGCCGCGACATCATGCGCAAGGATAAGGGTCTCAACGGCGACCTCGATCGGCTGCCGATGCTCACCTGGATCATGTTTCTGAAGTTCCTCGACGACATGGAGCAGATCGCCGAGCAGGAAGCACAGATGGCGGGCAAACGGTTCGGCCGGCGCTCGAAGCGCCCTATCGCTGGCGCGATTGGGCGGCGAAACCGGATGGCATCACCGGCGATGAGCTGATCAGTTTCGTAAACAACGAAGAAGCTGTCCGGCCCGATGGCAAGAAAGGGCCTGGCTTGTTCGCTTATTTGCGCGGGCTGCAAGGCGCCAACGGTGGCGACCGGCGTGACGTTATCGCGACGGTGTTCAAAGGCACGATCAACCGCATGATCAACGGTTACCTGCTGCGCGATGTGATCAACAAAGTGAGCGACATTCACTTCAGCAGCAGCGATGAGATCCACACTCTCGGACATCTTTATGAGTCCATGCTCAAAGAGATGCGCGACGCCGCCGGCGATTCCGGCGAATTCTACACGCCGCGTCCGGTCGTCCGTTTCATGGTCGAAGTCATGAATCCCACGCTTGGCGAAGTGATCCTCGATCCCGCCTGCGGCACCGGCGGCTTCCTCGTCGAGTCGTTCAAGCATTTGGAGAAGCAGTGCAGGACGGTCGAGGACCGTCACATTCTTCAGACTCAAAGCATTTTTGGCGGCGAAGCCAAGTCGCTGCCGTATCTGTTGGCTCAGATGAATCTCGTTCTGCACGGACTCGAATCGCCTAAGATCGATCCGCTGAACAGCCTGCGTTTTCCGCTGCGCGAGATCGGTGACCGCGACCGCGTCGATGTGATCATGACCAACCCGCCCTTCGGCGGCGAAGAAGAGCGCGGCATCCTCGGCAACTTTCCCGAAGACAAACAAACCTCAGAAACGGCATTGCTATTTCTCCAGCTCATCATGCGCAAGCTCAAACGTCCCGGTTCACCCTCGCCCTCTGGGAGAGGGAAGGGT
>Ga0207701_10003330_pt1 | contig 16517 bp, 11 predicted proteins | sample KBSSwiSSwithPhiX_FD_184294 | JGI IMG/M metagenome (GOLD analysis project Ga0207701, IMG submission 184294) | Switchgrass rhizosphere bulk soil microbial communities from Kellogg Biological Station, Michigan, USA, with PhiX - S5 (SPAdes) (version 2) | ecosystem: Environmental > Terrestrial >... | reverse complement strand
CCGCTTTCTTTATTTTCCAGGGCCGGCGCGAGAAGCGCTCTTTGAGCGGCACGGCGATTTGTTTCGTCCGGAATTCTGGCGTGACGTGCAGGAAAAGTTGCGGGCCGGAGACCTGCCGGAGATTCCGCCTTACGCAGAGGAACGCCGACTCCCGTTCCAGTAGTTGGGACGACGTCCTCTCGGGTTGACGGGCCGAGTGAACGCAAGGGATCCTCGGAGTTTTGTTTCATCGGGCCACGGACGCTTTATCCGATAACCGGGGCGGGCGCAGAGGAAGGCCAACCTGTTCTGGGCGACGTTGCTTTCGGGACGATCCCTTTGCGTATCCGTAGGCGATCGAGTGCGAGATAAATGACCGGCGTTGTGTAAAGGGTGAGTAACTGGGAGACGATCAAGCCGCCGACGATGGCGATGCCGAGCGGCTGTCGTAGCTCACTCCCCATGCCCATGCCGATGGCGAGCGGCAGGGCGCCGAACATCGCCGCCATCGTCGTCATCGTGATTGGCCGAAATCGAACGAGACTCGCTTGGTAGATCGATTCCTCCGGGCTAAGGCCTTCGTGCCGCTCGGCGTCCAGCGCGAAGTCCACCATGAGGATTGCGTTCTTCTTGACGATGCCGACGAGGAGGATGATTCCAATAGTCGAGACGAGCGAAAGCTCGTTGCCGGTTACGACCATGGCGAGGAGCGCGCCAAGGCCGGCGGAGGGCAGAGTGGATAGAATCGTGAGGGGGTGAATCAGACTCTCGTAGAGTATGCCGAGCACGATATAAACCCCGATCAGGGCGGCGAGAATGAGCAGGGGTTGGGTTGAAAGGGAGTCCTGGAAGACTGCCGCTGTGCCGGCAAAACTGCCGTGAATGCCCGAGGGCATGCGAAGCTCGCGGGCAGCGCGTTCGATGATTTCGGTCGCTTGGCCTAACGAGACTCCGGGCGCGGTGTTGAAGGAAATCGTGACGCAGGGGAACTGGCCCTGGTGATTAACCGAGAGTGGCGTGTTGGTGGTGTCGAAGTGCGCGATCGCGCTCAGCGGCACCTGGGTTCCCGAGGACGACTTGACGTAGATTTGGTCAAGCGAAGCAGGCGAGAGCTGGAGCCGCGGATCGACTTCGAGCACGACGTGATACTGATTTTGCTGAGTGTAAATGATCGAGACCTGGCGCTGCCCAAACGCGCTATCGAGCGTGCTGTCGACGGCCTGGGGCTGAATGCCGAGCCGCGCGGCGGCGTCGCGATCGATCACGACATTTGCCTGCAAGCCGCGAAACTGCTGGTCGCTCGTAGCATCTTTGATTTGCGGATACTGCTGCAATTTCGCGAGTAGTCTGGGCGCCCACGCGTTCAGTTCGGTTATATTTTGATCCGTTAGGGCATATTGATACAACGCCTTGGAGGAGCGACCACCGACCCGGATGTCCTGACCCGGGACGAGGAATACCACGGCGCCCGGAATCTTTGTCAGTTTTCTGCGCAGACGCGCTATGACCGTACCGACATCCACCGAGCGCTCGCCTTCACCGTGGCCCTTCGGTTTGAGCGAGACGAACATGCGCGCGGTATTCAAGGCCAAGCCGCTGCCGCCGCCAAAGAAAGAGCCGACTGCCGCGACTGCTGGATCGCTCAGGACAACCTTCACCGCCTCCTCCTGTTTTGCCTTCATCGCCTCGAAAGAAATGTCCTGCGCAGCCTCGGTCGTACCCGTCATTTGGCCGCTGTCCTGTTGCGGGAAAAAACCTTTCGGCACGACGACGTAAAGCCAGACGGTCGCCACGATCACAGCCGCGGTGACGATGAGCATGGAGTATTCGTGGTCGAGCACCCACTTCAGTGTCCGCGCATAAATGCCATGAACCGCGTTGAAGCCGCCTTCGCTCAAGCGGTAGAAGAAGCTGTGTTTGGCATTTGGAACTTCGGCCTTCAAAAACCGGCTGCAGAGCATCGGTGTGAGCGTGAGCGAGACAACGCCGGAGACGAGAATGGCCGCGCTCAGCGTGACCGCGAACTCATGAAAGAGCCGGCCGATCAATCCGCCCATGAAAAGCAGCGGAATGAAAACAGCGACGAGCGAGATAGTCATCGAAATGATAGTGAAACCGATCTGACGCGCGCCTTTCAATGCTGCCTGGAAAGGTGGATCCCCTTTCTCGATAAAGCGCACGATGTTCTCGATCACCACGATCGCATCATCGACCACGAACCCGGTCGAGACGGTTAGCGCCATGAGCGAGAGATTGTCGAGGCTGTAACCGCAGAGCCACATGAGGCCGAAAGTGCCGGCGAGCGCGAGCGGCATGGTGATGCTGGAAATGAACGTCGGCCAGAAACGGCGCAGAAAGAGAAACATCACCATCACGACCAGCGCCAGCGTGATGAGCAGAGTGATTTGCACATCGTTGACCGATGCGCGGATCGTGCTGGTGCGATCGGCCATCACGTCGAGATGCACGCTCGGTGGCAGCCAGGTGCGCAACTGCGGGAGCAGGGCATGAATCTGGTCCGTCGTGCGAACGACATTCGCGTCCGGTTGTTTGAAAATGATCAGGAGGACGGCGCGCTTGTTGTTGAAAAGGCCGGCCTGCTGGGAGTTTTCCTGCCCGTCGATCGCGGTGCCAACATCACGCAACGGCACGGCCGCGCCGTTGTGTTGCGCGATGATGATCGGCAGGTAGTCGCTCGCCTTTAGCAGCTGATCGTTGCTCGTGACGACGAAGCGCCGCTGCTTTCCGTCAAGCGCGCCATTGGGCACGTAGACGTTCACCTGCGACAGGCGCGCCCGAATGTCCTCGATGCTGAGGCCCATCGACGCGAGCAGAACGGGGTTGACCTGCACGCGCACGGCCGATTTTGCGCCGCCACCGATGATCACCTGGCTCACCCCTTCGACCTGGCTGATGCGCTGACCGATGATTTGATCGGCGAGGTTGTAAACCTGCGAAAGCGGCTGCGCCTCCGAGGTCATGGCCAAGACCATGATCGGCGAGTCGGACGGATTGACCTTGCGATATGACGGCGGATTGGGCAGGCCGCTCGGCAATTCTCCGGCGGCGGCGTTGATCGCGCTCTGCACATCGCGGGCTGCGCCGTTGATGTCGCGGTTGAGATCGAACTGAATCGTGACGTTGGATCCGCCTAACGAACTAACGGAAGTGATCTCGGTCACCCCGGAGATTTGCGAAAAGCGGCGCTCGAGCGGCGCGGCCAGGGAGGAAGCGGCCGTTTCGGGATCAACGCCCGGCTCCTGTGCGCTGACGTTGATGGTGGGGAAATCGACCTGCGGCAACGGCGCGACCGGCAAGAAGTGATACGCAACTGTGCCGAGGATAAGAACGCCCGCCGCGAGCAACGAAGTGCCGACCGGCCGCCGAATAAATGGTTCGGAAACGTTCATGAGCGGAATTCAACGCCCCGGGCCGGCGATTCTGCTCGCGTTCATTGCTCGAAACTGCGGTGACCGTCTTCGCCATTTGCACCGGCCAGAGCCGGCTCCGGTCCATACGTCGTGCCGAGCGGGAGTTGCGCCTGCCCGAGACGCCCGCGATTGCGCCATTCCTCGAGCCAGCGCCCGAATCGATCGAGATAGAGGTAAATGACGGGAGTGGTGTAGAGGGTGAGAAATTGCGAAAGGAGCAGGCCGCCGACGATTGCGATACCGAGCGGTCGGCGCAGTTCGCTACCGGTGTTGTTCAGGACTGCGAGGGGTAGCGCGCCTAACAATGCCGCGGCGGTCGTCATCATGATCGGTCGAAAACGCAGCAGGCAGGCCCGATAAATCGATTCCTCGGCCGAGAGGCCTTCGTTCCGTTCCGCTTCGAGCGCGAAGTCGATCATCATGATCGCGTTCTTTTTCACGATGCCGATGAGAAGGATGATGCCGATGAGCGCGACTAACGAGAAGTCGATACCGCAAATGATCAAGGCAAGGAGCGCGCCGACGCCCGCGCTCGGCAGGGTCGAGAGAATCGTGATCGGGTGAATGTAGCTCTCGTAAAGAACGCCGAGAACGATGTAGATGACGATGACCGCGGCGAGGATGAGGAGCGGTTCGCTCGTTAGGGAGGAGCGAAATTCTGCCGCCGCGCCGCTGAACGATGTCGCGATCGTGTCGGGCAGGCCGATTTGCTGCTTCGCTTTTTCGATCGCCGGAATCGCGTCGCTCAGCGAGCTGCCGCTGCGGAGATTGAAGGAAATGGTTGCGGCCGGGAACTGGCCCTGGTGCGGAATGGAGAGCGGCGTGTTGCTCTCGTGCATGGTGGCGAACGCACTCAACGGCACGGGCTGACCGGTGCTCGACTTTACGTAAATCTTGTCGAGCACAGAGGGCGACGAGCGGAAGTTCGGTTCCACTTCGAGAATCACGCGGAACTGATTCAACTGCGTGAAAATGATCGAGACCTGGCGCTGGCCAAACGCGTCGTAGAGCGTGTCATCGATCGCCTGGGTGAGGACGTTTAAGCGCGACGCCTTCTCGCGATCGACATCGATATTGAGCTGGAGACCGTTGACCTGCTGATCGCTCGCCACGTCGGCGAGCTGCGGAAGTTGCCCGAGTCTCTGCACCAGCTTCGGGGTCCACGAAGCCAGCTCAGCCGCGTCCGCATCCTGCAAAATGTATTGGTATTGGGTGCGGCTGACGCGGGAATCGATCTGCAAATCCTGCGCCGCCTGCAGGTAGAGCGAAATGCCTTCGACGTTCCGCGTCACTTTGCGCAAGCGCTCGATGATTTCCTGCGCGTTCGCGCTTCGTTTATCGTGCGGCCTGAGCACAATATAGAGCCGCGCGGTGTTAACGGTTGGGTTGACTGTGCCGGCGCCGACCGAAGCGGAGACGCTCGCCACATCCGGATCCTGCCTAACGATATCGGAGATAGCATGTACATGCTCCATCATTGCCGCGAATGAAATATCTTCGGCGGCATCGGCCACGCCGATGATCACTCCGGTGTCCTGCGGCGGCAGCAGTCCTTTCGGGATCACGACGTAGAGCAGAATCGTGCAGACGAACGTGACGAAGAAAACGATGAGGATGAAGCCCTGGTGCTTCATCACCCAGCGCAGGCCGCGTTCGTATAAATTGCGGAAGCGCTCGAAATAATTTTCCGACGCGCGCAGGAAACGGTTTTTAGGCGTGCGATCTTCGTTCGTCCGGGCGCGGAGCAATTTCGCGCACATCATCGGCGTGAGCGTGAGACTAACGAACGCCGAGACGACGACCGCGACCGACATGGTGATGGCAAATTCGCGGAACAACCGCCCGACGATCCCGGTCATGAACAGAAGCGGAATGAAAACCGCGATGAGCGAGACGCTCAGCGACACGACGGTGAATCCGATCTGGCGCGCGCCCTTCAGCGCGGCTTCCAGCGGCGAATCGCCCGCCTCGATATAGCGGACAATGTTTTCGATCATCACAATCGCGTCGTCGACCACGAAGCCAGTCGCGATCGTCAGGGCCATCAACGACAAATTGTCGAGGCTGAATCCGGCCAGATACATGATGCCGAAGGTGCCGATGAGCGACAACGGCAACGCCACGCTCGTGATCACGGTGGCCCAGAGCGTGCGCAGGAAAAGCAACATCACCATGACGACGAGCGCGACAGTGAGGAGCAAAGTGAATTGCACATCGCTGACGGAAGCGCGGATCGTTTCCGTGCGGTCGGCGAGAATCGAGACGTGGACCGAGGACGGGAGCGTGCCGGTTAATTTCGGCAACAACTGCTTCACACGATCGACCGTCTGGATGATGTTCGCCCCCGGCTGGCGCTGGATGTCGAGCAGGACGGCCGGCTTTTCGCCCTGCTTCGTCCCGACCCACGCGCCGAGCTGATCGTTCTCCACGCTGTCGATGATGTTGGCGACATCGCTAAGCCGAACGGGCGCGCCGTTCTTGTAGGCGACGATAATCGGTTCGTAAGCGTCGGCGGAAAAAAGCTGGTCGTTCGAGCCGATGGTGAACGACTGTCGCGGCCCGCTGAAGCTGCCTTTCGGCGCGTTCACGTTCGCCTGGCCAAGAATGGTGCGGATATCTTCAAGGCTCAGGCCTAACGAGGATATGGCTGCAGGATTGACCTGCACGCGGACTGCGGGCTTCTGATTGCCCTCGATCGTGACCAGACCGACGCCGGTGACTTCGCTTAACTTTTGCGCGACGAGCGTGTCGGCAAAATCGTTGACCTGCGGGAGCGGTAGACTGTCCGAGGTGATCGCGAGGGTGAGGATCGGCGTGTCGGCCGGGTTGACCTTGTTGTATTTCGGCGGGTTCGGCAGGTCGGTCGGCAGATAGCCGCTCGCGACATTGATCGCCGCCTGCACATCCTGAGCGGCGACATCGATCGGACGATCGAGTACGAATTGCAGGGTGATCGTCGAGGTGCCAAACGAGCTTGTTGAGTTCATCGACGCCAGCCCGCTGATCTGTCCGAACTGCCGCTCGAGCGGGGTGGTGATCGACGACACCATCACGTCGGCGCTCGCGCCGGGAAAAGGCGTCGTCACCTCGATGGTCGGAAAATCGACCGTCGGGAGCGCAGAGACCGGCAGCAGGTTGTAGCCGAGCAAACCGAGCAAAATCACGGCGGCCATCAGCAAGGAGGTCGCAATCGGCCGGCGAATGAAGGGCTCGGAAATGTTCACGATTTCGCGGATTGACGCGATCTCCCGCGTGGCGATTTGCTCTGGGCTGGCATCGTCGTTTTTTGCGGCTGGCCAGCGGCTGACGTCAGCTCGACGTGCGAACCGGGTTGCAACTTGTACTGGCCATCAACCACGACTTGCTGGCCTGGAGTCAGGCCGCTCTCGATCAACGTTTCGCCATTCTCGGTCGGACCAACCTCGACTGCTTGCATCGCGACGGTTTTGTCCGGTTTGATGACATAGGCGTAAATGCCCTCTGGCCCGCGCTGGACGACGCTCGCCGGCACGACGATCGCGTTCTTCTCGGTCGTGAGAACGAGCCGGGCGTTAACGAATTTTCCCGGCCACAATTTCAGGTCGTCGTTAGGGAAGGTCGCCTTCAGCTTCACCGTGCCGGTTGTCTGATCGATCTCGTTGTCGACGACCGCGAGCGTGCCTTCGCCCAATGGAGCGGTATTGCCGCGATCAAGCGCGGCAACTGGGAGACCGCCCGAAGCGCCGCCCGTGTCCGGCAACTTCTGCAAATCCCGCTCCGGCAAAGTGAAGATGACCGAGATCGGTTTTAACTGCGTGATAACGACGATGCCGCCCGGATCTGCTGCGTGAACGATGTTGCCGACATCAACCAGTCGGATGCCAGTGCGTCCGTCGATCGGCGATTTGATCTCCGTGTAATCGAGCTGAGTCTGCGCGCTTTCGATTGCCGCCTGGTCGGCCAAGACCGCAGCTTGAAACTGATCGGTCTGATATTTGGAGGCATCGAAATCCGACTGATCGATTACCTTCTTGGCCAGCAAATCGGTGTTGCGCGCGAACGTGACTTTGGCGTTGGCCAGTTGCGCCTCATCCTGCGCCTTTTTGGCGATTGTCTGGTCGAGCGCCGCCCGAAAGGGCCGCGGATCGATCTGGGCGAGCAGATCGCCGGCTTTGACATTTTGCCCTTCGGTAAAAAGCACCTTATCCAACTGGCCATCCACCCGCGTGTGCACAGTCACGGTGTTAAAGGCCTGCACGGTGCCGAGCCCCTCGAGATAAATCGGCACATCCTTTCGCTCGACGTTGCCTGCGACTACTGGAATGGGCGCGCCCCCTCCGCCGCGGAGTCCACTCGCTCCGGCCGTTCCCGATTGCTCCTCGCGACTGGCGCCGTGACGCCAGGTCCACCAGCCGATAAGAAGAAGCAGACAACCCGCAGCGAAGATGAGCCAGCGCCGTTTCGAAGGTCTGAGCGGTGGCATCGGCGCGTGTGATTTTAGATTCGGCAAATCCGGTCTGTCCGGCGAGGCGCTCATGCCATTTGAATCGCTATTCGATCTAGTGACTGGCGGCCGGACTTGGGACATATCATTTGTGGTTACGTGCGACGAGGGAGGTTTGCGCTCGCTTGACGGCCCGGGCATGACACCATTCGTAGGCGAGCGCACCCACCCCGGCCATAATGACCGCGAGGACGAGAACGAGCGTGACCGAAACCTCCGCTCCCACCGGATCGCGGCAGGCGGCGCGAGAGGAGTTCGTCGGGCTGCGGGAATGAAACATGTCACCAAGACTCTTGAGGAGGCCGCTTCCCAACCAAAGGAGACTTGCAATCAACAACACCAGCGTCCAGAACAGGCTGGCCTCGAGCACAACTATGGTTTCACGCAGAGCGGCGGTGAGTTTCCCGAAAGCAGAAGCCGGAAGCAGAAGCCGGGAAGAGAGATCTGATTCGATGAGGGTCTTGGATAAACCGGTTGCATTCATGAAAATGGTGGACCTAGCCTAGGTTGCCGTTAGGCGGTCGAACATCAGCCCCACATCCGAACGCAGATAGGAGCGCCGCCTATGCGTGCCGCGAGTGATCATGTTCATTGTGGACCGATCAACGGGCGCTCTTCCTCATTAGGAGACTTTTGAAATCGTCCACAGATAGGAAAGCCCAGCCGTTGCTGCGCATCCGTTACGGCACGGCTGAACACAGATTGAGCGATTTCCTTGGTCATTTTCTCCGCGAAAATCTGCGGATGTGCAGCCCGTATTGCCGAACCGATGAGAGTTTCGATTCCCCCCCAAATCCCGCTGCCTAACCAGAAGAAACCGGCCAGGACCAGGACCAGCGCCCAAAACAGGGTGACCCCAATCACGAGAATGCCTTCCCGCAGGCCGGCATTCACTCTCCCGAGCAAGGGAGTTGGCAACACGTTCCGCAAAGGAACGAGTGATGGATTGTGTGACCTGGGTAGAGTCGCCGAATTCATGGTGTGTGACGAATGGCTCAAGATATCTCGCCGCAAGACCGGCGAACATCAGCCCCGTGTCCCAACGCGAATAGGCGCACGACCTATGAATGAATCGGCGTGGCGTTCGAACCACATTGGCATCCGGCGCTACGCGCTATGCCGCGGCCGCTGCCGTCCGTAAGGTCATGGTTGCACGGTTGTGCCAAAGCGGACAGCGGGTGACCCTATCGTCACCCGCCGTGATGATTTAGCCATGGACCCGGACGACGTTGCCGCCGGCCACAGTTACCTTCTCGACCCGACCCGGCTGGAGTCGGACGCCCCACTCCTGGGCGGGGGCGCCGTCGAAGACGATCTCGTCGGTGAATACAGGTTGGCCCCAATAATCCAGCACGAGATCCTCGGGCATCCCGACGACAATGACGCCGTCATAGATGCCATCGAGCCAGGTATCGAGCAGGAAGGGATCGTAGCCTTCACCGAGCAGCGTATCGAAGAAGACAAAGACCCTTGCATGCCGCCGATCTTTGAATCGGAGCCAATCAAGCCGTTGTCGGATGTAATCCTTCGTGATCGTGTGCCGCCCCGGTTCGACTCGGCTGCGCGCTTCGAGACGCGCCGGTTCATCCTCTGGCGCTCGGTTTGCCCGCGGTTGCCGGTCGGCGAACGCGAGAGGCGAGGCGCAGAAGAAGGCGCCGCACAGCGCCAATTGCGTGATGCGATTTAGTTGTCTATTCGTTTTCATGGTTTCCGTTGCGTTATGTTTACCTAACGAACGAACATCCCACGGCGCAGCGGGACGCGGTATCGGCCTAGCGCCCGTTCGAGAATAGGCGCAGCGCTTAGCTTGAAAGAGAATCGCTCGGATCCGGGACCTGACTGGTCTTGGTCGTGGTTAGGGTTGCCGTTGGTAACGGCGCTTTATGAGTGTCGATTCCCGAATCGCCGTTTGCTCACCGCTTCAGCAGTCACAAGACGCCGCTGCAAGACTGCCGACAGCGACTGCTAGTCTGCGCTGAGCTGCTCGGTCTCTACGTAGCGCACGGCCTGGTGAATCATCTCCGCGCTGGTCGCGAACTCGAGCTTTTCCTTGATGTGATCGCGATGCACAGAGACGGTTTTCGGACTTAGGTTGAGCTGCCCTGCTATTTCCTTCGCCGTCTTGCCTTCACCGAAAAGACGGAAGACTTCGAACTCGCGGTCGCTCAGCTTTTTCAGGGGCGAATCGCTCCCGCGCGGTCGCGCACCGGCGAAGGAGTCGAGCACGCGGGCGGCGAGTTTTTCGCTCATGAAAACCTGCCCGCCGAGCACGCGGCGGATGGCGGCGAGGAAAGTGGGGCCGTCGACATCTTTCATCACGTAGCCTTTTGCGCCAGCCCGCAAAGCGCGCTCGGCGTAGAGCATTTCGTCGTGCATCGAACAGACGAGAATGCGGATGTCGGGATGCAGTGCGAGGAGATCCTTGATGAGGTCGATGCCGCCGCGACCCGCCATCGTGAGGTCTGTAACCACGAGGTCCGGCCGCGCTCGCTCCACGGCGGCGAGCGCCTCGGGCACGCTCGTGGCAAGAGCACAAACTGCGAGGTCCGGTTCGGCGTCGATCATCAGCCGATAGCCCCCCAGCACAGAACGGTGGTCGTCAACGAGGAGGAGGCGGGACTTGGCGGCGCGCTTCGCTTTGGGCTTCGCGGCGCTCATGAGGCAAGTTTAACACGGCAGCAAACGCGCGCACCACCGGCGGGGGCCGAGTCGATTTCGAGCACGCCGTCGAGGAGCCGGACGCGATAGCGCATGACGCGGAGACCGATCCCGTCGTTAGGCAAGCTGCTTTCTGCAAACCCTTCGCCGTCGTCGTCCACTTCCAACACAAGCCATCCGTCGCGTTGCTCGAGACCGATGCGGATTTCGGAGGGCGCGGCATGCTTAAGCGCGTTGTTCACCGCCTCCTGCGCAATGCGATAGAGGTGCCCGGCTACCTCCGCATCGGCGATGCGCACGGGCCTCGGGCACTCGAAGACGCACCGGACCGCTCCACCGCGGCTCGTGCCATCCGCGAGCAGGCCGAGAGCGCTCATCAGCCCGTCATCCACGAGGGTAACTGGTGCCAGACCGTGGGAAAGTGAACGCGTCTCGGCAATAGCTTCACGGAGTTGCCGTCCGATGTCGTCCCCGCGTTCGGCCAGTGCGGGCGCCTCCGTTTTCAAAACGCCGACGAGTGCGTTGGTAGTCATCGAGGCGGCGGTCAGCCGCTGGCCAAGGCCATCGTGCAGGTCCTGGCCGATGCGGCGGCGTTCGCCCTCCGAGATTTCCAACACTTCGCGCTCGAGCCTCAGCTGTTCCGCCTCACGCTCGCGCAGTCGAGCGGCCATCGCAGTGAATGCTGCGGAGACTTTACCTACTTCGTCGCTGCCAGAGGGAAGCGCGGCGGCATCCGCCTTCCCCTCGCCTAGCGCGCGCATACTATCTGCCAGCTTTCCGAGTCGCCCCGCGAAACCAAAATGCAGGACCGCCCAGAGCGCGAAGCTGAGCAGCGCCATCGCAGAAGCCATCCAAGCCAGCTCGGTGCGCGCGTCGGCCTTCGTGGCGGCGATGGCGGCCGTGCGATCGAGTTCCAGCAAGACCCACCCGGTGGTGGTGCCCGTGCCGAGGCGAAAAGGATGGGCGCTCAGCACAGTCCGCGCGTCTTCGCCGTGCTGGACCGATGCCTCCCCGGTTGGCGTGATGAGCGCCGCCGCCTTTGCCAGCCGCGTCGCCGCGGCGAGTTTGCCGTGCAGAGTGCCCGTGCTGTCCGCGAGAACACGTCCGTTTTCATCCACCACACCGGCGATCTCGAACTGGGGCAACTCCGTCATTCCTTCCAGGTCCGCCTGCAACGCGGGCTGCGCTGCGGGCAGGAGGTCTTCGCTCAAGCGCGCCAGGCGGCGTCCGTTCGAATCCGCACTCTGGCGTACTTCCGCGAGGTGCCGGGCGAGGTCGAGGTCGAGATTGAGCCGATCTTCAAAAAAGGTCGCCGCCAGCCCGACCGCGAGCGCGAGGAGCGGGGCGGTAATGCGGATGGGTGGCGGGAAACGCATGGCGAAGCTTGTCGTAACCGAGCGCCAAAGGCGAGCGACGGTTCCAAATCCCGCTGTAGCTGATCCATGCGAGAGTCTCGCAGTCACTTGGTGAAGCCTCTGGAAGAAGCTCCGGTGCTCGGGGGGCGGCGCGGCGAGATGGGCGATGACCTTTACTGGCCGGTGCGATCGACGCGACAGGCCAGTTGGTTCCGGGGTAGGCGCGGAGCCTATTGAGGATGGGGCGCGAGACCGATGACGTGGAAAGCGGCGGCGTGGGAAACTGCGTCCATCATGGCGAAGATCTCAGAAGCCAGCGGCGACGAACAAGGCGAGCGAGTTGCCTAACGATCAAAGAACGTGAGCGCATTCGCCAATTCTCCGGCAGCTCCGCGGGCCGACGCCAGCCTTGCGAATTTCTCCCGCCCGACCGTGACCACGCTGGCCATCGCCCTCGTGGCCGTGATCGGCTGGTTCGACTACGTCACGGGCGACTTTTCGCTGGCCTTGTTCTACCTCGTGCCGGTCGGTATCGCCACCTGGTATTCAGACGCTGCGAATGGTTGGTTCATGGGGTTGCTCAGCGCCGCCGCGTGGCTCGTGGGCGAGCTCGCAGTAAGCCGCTCCGACGGACAACTGCTCCTGCCTTACTGGAATGCTGCGATGCTCGCACTGATCTGCGGCGTCGTCGTTCAGGTCCTGTCGGCGCTCCACAGCCTGCAAGTCGAACTCGAAGAGCGCGTCAGGCGCCGCACCGCTTCGCTCGTGAAAGCTAATGCGGAGCTCGATGCCGCGCGGATGCATTTCATTGAGGTGGACAAATTGGAATCGATCGGCCGCCTCGCGACCGGCGTCGCCCACGAGGTGAAGAACCCGCTCATGACCATCACTATGGTGGTGGACTATCTCTCCGACGTCGTGCCGGCGGGCGATCCTAACGGCCGGACAATGATCGAGTCATTGCAGGAGGCCGTGGAACGAGCCAATCGGGTGGTGAGCGAAATGTTGGAATTCGCTCGACCTGCTGCGCTGTCCCTCAAACCAGACAATTTCCACCTCATCGCGGAGCGGGCGTTCGGTTTGGTAAAGCACGAAATGACCCGCAAGCATCTCGGCGTCGTGCGCGACTGGTGCGAGCCGGTGCCGCAACTCTGGCTCGACCGCAACAAGATGGCGCAGGTTCTGGTCAATGTATTCATGAATGCCAGCCATGCGACCCCCGAGGGCGGCACGCTCACTTTGCGGACTCGCGTCCGCGGTTCGCAGTTCATCGCCGAGCTTGACGATACGGGCACCGGCATTTCCCAGGCGCACCAGGCAAAACTTTTCGAGCCCTTCTTTACCACTAAACCGGTCGGGCAGGGCACCGGGCTCGGCCTCTCCGTGGCCCGACAGATCATCCAGCTCCACGGCGGCACGCTCCGTCTGGCCAACCGGCCGGAAGGGGGTGCGCGCGTCACCATCCAGATTCCAATCAAATAAAAGCCTAACGATGAAGACAAAACGTATTCGCGCGACCGGCGACGAACCGAACAGCACCCGCACCACGAAGGCGAACCTCGAATCGGCCATGAACTCTGCCGTCCGCATAACAAAGGGCGGCGCGACCGCGCGCGAAACTAACCCATCCTTCGGTCCTAGTTTCGAGCCTTGCAACAATCTGGTATTCGCCGTATCGCGGGAAAGCGAATTCGCAGATCGGTTTAGGCATCCGCGAAATCCGAACCCCGCGCTCAAAACGCCAAATTTTCTCCCGGGCTTTCCGTCTCGCGCGCCTGACGCCTCCGCTCGTCTTCCAGTGTGGAAGCGCACTTTGGATCTTTTCATCATACTCCTGTGCTCCCCGCTTTGGCTTCCGCTCATGATTTTGATCATGCTCGCGATCAAAGCCACATCTGCCGGGCCGGTTTTTTATCGGCAAGAACGCGTCGGTTACAGAGGACAGCGTTTCATGCTCTTTAAGTTCAGGACGATGAAAGTGAATGTCGACACGCGCGTTCACGAAACTCATCTCGAGCACCTCATCGCGACCGATTGTCCGATGACAAAACTGGATGCCCAAGGTGATCCACGGCTGATCCAATGCGGAAGATTTCTGCGCGCGGCCGCACTCGATGAGCTGCCGCAGATTTTCAACGTTTTACTCGGAGAGATGAGCCTCGTCGGCGCGCGTCCGTGTACGGTGGGTGAGTTCGAGCACTATCGGCCATGGCAGCGCGAGCGGGTGAATGGCCCGCCGGGACTCACCGGCTACTGGCAGGTGAACGGCAAGAACAAGACGACCTTCAGCGAGATGATCGAAATGGATATCTTCTACGCAGGGAAAATGTCGGTTCGCCTCGATCTCGCGATCATGATTCGAACGATTCCCGCGGTGATTTCCCAAGTTCGCGAAGCGAGAAGTTTGACTCAGCATAACAACGCATCAAGAGGCCTGGCTCGAACTCTCCCACTGCGCGGCAGCGCCCCGCGTCTTCCCACCCGGTCCGAGGCGTAAAGCGCGTGGCAATTCAAAGATCGAAAGCAACCATGAAAACCAAACGCATCCTCGTCGTCGATGACGAACCGAGCATCACCCGCACAATGAAGCTGAATCTCGAGCGCTCCGGCGCTTACTCCGTTTGTACGGAGAACCACGCCGACCGCGCTCTGGAGACGGCGCGCCGTTTCCAGCCCAACCTCATCTTTCTCGATGTCATGATGCCGGAGATCGACGGCGGCCACCTGGCCGCGCAAATCGGGTCCGACCGGAGTTTCAAAGGCGTACCGGTTATCTTCCTCACCGCAATCGTTTCCGAGAAGGAAACAACCGCAAACGGAAAGATGATTGCCGGGCACTTCTTCCTCGCCAAACCGGCCAGCCTCGCCGCCCTAACCCGGTGTATTGAGGAATTTACGGAAGTATAAGAGCGGGGCCTTCCGCGCCCCGATCAAGTCTTGTGCAGAATACCGCGGCGCAAACTGCGCAACGGCCGGCTGCTCGACCCCGCTCGACGGGCGGCCGGCTCCGACGAATCATTAAAGTCCTGAGCCCGGGATTAATCACCGGTGCGGCCGATGACGATCCTTCGGCCGTCGGCACTTACTCGGTGGTCGGTGCGCAATTGGGCACTGCAATCCTCTGGACGGCGCTTATCACCTGGCCGCTCATCGCCGCCATCCAGATGGCGTGCGCCCGCATCGGCATTGTCACCGGACATGGCCTGGCCCGAGCGCTCGGAGAAAAATTTCCGCGACCTCTCGTCGGCGCGATCTCGCTTGCCCTGTTAGTAACGAACACGATTATCGTCGGCGCCGATCTCTCCGCCATGGCAGATGCGGCGGAAATGTTGAGCGGCCTGAACTCACATTACTATGTCATCTTCTTCGGTCTCATCATCGGGATCGGCACCGTCGTTTTCCGCTACCGTCAGATGGCGAATCTGCTGAAGTGGTTTTCGTTCAGTTTGTTTACTTACGCGCTGACTGCGTTCGTCCTTCACCCAGATTGGAGCGCGGTCCTGCGTGAGACTTTCCAGCCCGGGTGGCCGACAGGGCAGGCGGCCTGGGCTGGTCTCGTGGCCGTCCTGGGAACGACAATCAGTCCTTATCTGTTTTTTTGGCAGGCCTCCCTCGAATCGGAAGAAAAACGCGATCACGCCGAGCCCTCACGCGAACTCGAAAGCGTCTCGCAACGATTGAGGACCCGCCGGTGGGATGTCGCTTTCGGCACTCTGGTTTCCAATGCCGCAATGTATTTCATCATCCTGACGACAGCTCTCACCCTGCATCATAACGGCATCACCAACATCAACACCTCGCGGGAAGCGGCAGCCGCACTCATGCCGCTGGCCGGCCCTTTCGCCGCCACGCTTTTCACGCTCGGCATCGTCGGTGTCGGTCTGGTCGCGATCCCGGCCTTGATCACTTCGTCCGCCTATGCCCTGGCGGAAACGTTTCGTTGGAAAAAGGGATTGCACAGGAACTTTCACGCCGCGCGTCCCTTCTACGGTGTGATCATTGTCTCCTCCCTCATCGGCATCGGACTCGATTTTACCGATGTCAGCCCGATGATGGCGCTCTACTGGGCGGCCATCGTTAGCGGGCTGATCGCGCCTTTCCTCCTAATCGGCCTTCTCCTGGTGGCTTCCGATCGCAAAATCATGCGACAGCAGCCGATCTCGTTAGGCGCGAAACTCGCGATTGCCCTCACCGCTCTCCTTATGTTCGGAGCCGTCATCGGCATGTTTTGAGAAGAGCGAAAATCTGCGCGATCTGTGGATGAATCATGGCTTTCCAAGACAACCAGCTCCTCTTCGGGTCGGATCCGACCACGCGCATTGTCGCAATCGAGTTGGGCGAGACTGGGACGGTAAAGGTTTACCGGCGGGAGAAGGATGGGACAACCGCCTGCGATGTTGAGGAATTTCACCCCTTCGTCTGGGCCGATGGCGACGTGGCCGATCTCGGCTTAACGAACGCGGAGAAGCTGGGTGGCGATGCGAAATACAATTGGCTGGTTACGACTGACAGTTGGAAGGAACTGATCGCGCTCCGCAACGGACTGAAGAATGCCGGGCGCAATTTTTTCGCGTTGAGCGATCCGATACAGCATTATCTCACCCAGACCGG
>Ga0207701_10003329_pt1 | contig 16518 bp, 13 predicted proteins | sample KBSSwiSSwithPhiX_FD_184294 | JGI IMG/M metagenome (GOLD analysis project Ga0207701, IMG submission 184294) | Switchgrass rhizosphere bulk soil microbial communities from Kellogg Biological Station, Michigan, USA, with PhiX - S5 (SPAdes) (version 2) | ecosystem: Environmental > Terrestrial >... | reverse complement strand
GCGGCGCCAGTCCAAGAGGAAACGGCCCGAGCTGCGCGGTCGTCCTGAATCGCGGGCTCTTACCCCACAGATGTCTGGCCAAATCGGTATTCAGGCACTTTGCTTTGGTGACTTTCATTTGTGCCAGCAAATGAAAGTCACCCGCCCGCCGGGGCGGGACCCGGCAACGTCCGAGCCGCACCGGCTCACCCAAAGAGCACTCACATGGCAGCACCGACGCAGTCAGCAATGGACACGACGTTGATCGACCCGATCACCCTCGGGGTGATCCAAAACGGCCTGCAGCAAGTCTGCAACGAAATGGACCTCGCGTTCGTAAGGAGCGCCTTCAGCCCCGTGATCGCCGAGGCCCTCGACCGCTCCGACGGCATCTACCACCTGACGACCGGTGAACTGATCGCGCAAGGCGAGCTCGGCCTGCCGGTCTTCGTCGGCACGATGCAGTTCACGGTGCAGGCGGTGATCGAGCGCGTGCAGCGGTTGAAGATCGCGCTCGGGCCGGGCGACGTGTTCATCGTCAACGACCCGTACCTCGGCGGCACGCACCTGATGGACGTCAAGTTCGTGCAGCCGTTCTTTCGAAACGGCCAACCGTGGTGCTGGCTCGCCAACACCGGCCACTGGCCTGACACCGGCGGCATGGTGCCGGGCGGCTTCTCTGCCAACGCGACCGAGGTCGAGCAGGAAGGGCTGCGGCTGCCGCCGGTCAAGCTCTACAAGCGCGGCAAGATCGACGACGAGATCCTGTCGATCATCCTGTCGAACATCCGCATCGCCGACCAGCGCATCGGCGACATCAAGGCGCAGGCCGCGGCGCTCGCGACCGGCGAACGGCGCCTCACGGCGCTGCTCGACCGCTATGGCGACACGACCGTCGAGGCGGCGATCGGCGAGCTGAAGCGGCGTGCGGCGCGACAGATGCGCGAGCGCATCGCGTCCATCCCCGACGGCGTCTACGACGGCGAGGCGTTCGTCGATTCGGACGGCGTCGTCAACGAGCCGCTGCGCATCGCGATGCGGATCACGAAGTCGGGGCAGGACGATGACGCGCGCCTGTCGTTCGACATGAGCGGCTCGTCGCCGCCGTGCAAGGGGCCGATGAACAGCGTGATCGCGACCACCAAGTCGTCGATCTACCTGGCGGTGAAGCACGTGTTCCCCGAGGTCTCGATCAACGCCGGCACGTTCGAGCCGCTGCACATCGTCGAGCCCGAAGGTACGTTCCTCTACGCGAGGTACCCGCGGCCGGTTTCGGGCTGTGCGGCCGAGGTCAGCCAGCGCATCGCCGAGGCGGTGTTTGCGGCGCTCGGCACAGCGATCCCCGACCAGCTGTTCGGCGCACCGGCCGGCACCAGCGGCAACCTCGGCGTCGGCGGCTTCGACCCGAAGACGAAGCGCGCATACGTGATGTACGTGATCTCGGGCGGCGGCTACGGTGGCAGCCCGCATGGCGACGGCATCTCGAACGGCTGCTCGACGATCGGCATCTCGAAGACGACGCCGATCGAGATCATGGAGCAGCTCTACCCGGTGCTGTTCGAGGAGTACTCGCTGCATGAGGGTTCCGGCGGAGCGGGCCAACACCGCGGCGGGTTCGGCGTCAATTACCGGATCCGCTTGCGGCGCGGCGACGCGCGGGTCTCGATGGTGATGGACCACGGCCGCGCCGGGCCTCCCGGCGCGCAGGGCGGCGGCGCCGGCGGCGTCAACAAGGTGAAGATCATTCGCGACGGCGTCGAGTACGTGCCGAAGCACCTCTCGAAGGACCAGGACATCGAGATCCATGCCGGCGATGTCATCAGCGTGTCGACGCCGGGCGGCGGCGGCTTCGGCGAACCCGGTCAGCGTCCGACGGCCGACCGAACGCGTGACGTCGCGCTCGGCTACTACACCGCGGAGGAATCGCAGCGCCTGTTCGGCACACCGGCGTGATGCCCAGCTCGACTTCGCGCCGGCCCGCGCAGCGCTGCTACACGTCGGCGCGATCGTGCGCAGGGACATGAAGCCAGCCCGGCGCAAGCGGCCGAAGCCTGTGGGACGATCGGCACCGTGATGTCCTCGCTTCCCGCTGCGCCACCCCCTCCCGTGCCGTCGACCACGACAACGTCGTCGACAGCGCCGACGATCGCCAGCCCTTGCGTGAACGTCTGCAGCATCGATGCGCGCACCGGCTGGTGCGAGGGGTGTCTGCGCACGATCGACGAGATCGCGGCGTGGGGCGTCCTCAACAACGCGCAGAAGCGCGAAGTCTGGAAGCAGCTGCCGCAGCGCCGCCGGGCGGTCGACGCAACGGGCAGCGAAACGCGATGAAGTTCATCGATTTCTGGTTCGATCCGATCTCGCCGTACGCGTATCTCGCGTTCGAGCGCATGCCCGAAGTCTTCGAGGGGCTCACCTACAGCGTCACCTACCGGCCGGTGCTGTTCGGTGCGCTGCTTAAGCACTGGAGCCACAAGGGCCCGGCCGAGATCGAACCGAAACGGGCCTGGACCTACCGGCAGGTGCTCTGGATCGCGCATCGCCACGGCATCGAGATGCAGATGCCGGCGCAGCATCCGTTCAATCCCCTGGCGCTGCTGCGCTTGTTGCAGGCCTGCGCGAGCCCGCCGACCGGCACACCGAATCGCCATGCCTGCCGGTCCGTGTTGCACCACGTCTGGCAAGGCTGCGGCGATGCGAACGATGCGGAGCGGCTGGCCGCCTTGACGACACAGCTCGCGCCGCGCCTCGATCCGGCCGGCGATGCCGTGAAGCAGGCGCTGCGCGATGCCACCACTCAGGCGATCGAAGCGGGCCTGTTCGGCGTGCCGACATTGGTCGTCGACGGTCTGTCCTTCTGGGGCCTCGACGCGCTCGAGATGGTCGCCGCGTACCTGCGCGGCGATCCGTGGTTTGCGGCCGGCGGGGGCTGGCATCAGGCTGGGTCACCGCGTCCCGGCCTGCGGCGCGCTGTTTGAAAGCGCCGGATTCTCATATTGAGAAACAATTCGTGCGGGTTCACCCGGAGTTTGTAAGCAATCGTTCAGCGCCACGTCAGCAGGCGGTCAGAGCCAGCCCCCAAGATGCCGTGCCCCACCACCGCGCACCCGGGCGGTGTTCCATCAACAGCAGGAGACAGCATGGCAACGACAGTGGCCCACACCGCGTCGACAGTCGGCGCACCGATGACCCGCGAGGAGAAGAAAGTCATCTTCGCGTCGAGTCTCGGCACCGTGTTCGAGTGGTACGACTTCTACCTCTACGGCACGCTCGCCGTGATCATCGGCAAGCAGTTCTTCTCGAACCTCGACCCCGGGTCGCAGACCATCTTCTCGCTGCTCGCGTTCGCGGCCGGCTTCATCGTCCGACCGTTCGGCGCGATCTTCTTCGGCCGCCTCGGCGACATGATCGGACGCAAGTACACGTTCCTGGTGACGATCCTGATCATGGGCCTGTCGACCTTCGTCGTCGGCCTGCTCCCAGGGTATGCGTCGATCGGCATCGCCGCGCCGATCATCCTGATCGGCCTGCGCCTGCTGCAGGGCCTCGCGCTCGGCGGCGAGTACGGCGGTGCAGCCACCTATGTCGCCGAGCATGCGCCGCACGGCAAGCGCGGCGAGTTCACGTCGTGGATCCAGACCACGGCGACGCTCGGCCTGTTCCTCTCGCTGCTCGTGATCCTCGGCGTCCGCACCTGGACCGGCGAGGAGGCGTTCGCCGAGTGGGGCTGGCGCATTCCTTTCCTGGTCTCGTTCATCCTGCTCGGCATCAGCGTCTGGATCCGGCTGTCGATGAACGAGTCGCCGGCCTTCAAGAAGATGAAGGAAGAGGGCAAGACCTCGAAGGCGCCGCTGACCGAGTCGTTCGGCGAGTGGAAGAACCTGAAGATCGTGATCCTGGCGCTGGTCGGCCTGACGATGGGCCAGGCGGTGGTCTGGTACACGGGCCAGTTCTATGCGCTGTTCTTCCTGACCGGCGCGCTGAAGGTCGATGGCGCGACCGCGAACATCCTGATCGCGTTTGCGCTCTTGATCGGCACGCCGTTCTTCATCGTGTTCGGCAAGCTGTCCGACAAGATCGGCCGCAAGCCCATCATCATGGCCGGCTGCCTGCTGGCCGCGCTGACGTACTTCCCGCTGTTCCACGCGCTGGCCGAAGCGGCCAACCCGGAGCTGGCTGCCGCGCAGGCCAAGAACAAGGTCGTCGTCGTCGCCGACCCGGCTCGTTGCTCGTTCCAGTTCAACCCGACTGGCGTCGCGAAGTTCACGAGCTCGTGCGACGTCGCCAAGCAGGCGCTGGCCGGGCGCTCGGTGAGCTACGACAACGAGGCTGCTCCCGCGGGCAGCGTCGCCCAGGTCAAGATCGGCGACAAGGTCATTCCGGGCTTCGAAGCGAGTGGCTTGGCGCCGGCCGAGGTCAAGGCGAAGGACGACGCGTTCAAGAAGGAGATCACCGCGGCGGTCAATGCCGCCGGCTATCCCGCGAAGGCGAAGCCGATTCCGTTCATGAGCGGCAACTGGTGGAAGGTCGTCCTGATCCTGACCGTGATGGTGATCTACGTGACGATGGTCTACGGGCCGATCGCGGCGATGCTGGTCGAGCTGTTCCCGACCCGCATCCGCTACACCTCGATGAGCCTGCCGTATCACATCGGCAATGGCTGGTTCGGCGGTCTGCTGCCGGCCACCGGGCTGGCGATCGTGGCGCAGACCGGCAACATGTACAACGGCCTCTGGTACCCGATCATCTTCGCTTCGATCACGTTCGTGGTCGGCATGCTGTTCGTGCGCGAGACCAAGGACGTCGACATCTACCGCCACGACTGATCGTCAGCAACGGTCCACGGCTTGCCGTGGAATTTCGTTGCGCTGGCGCAGCAAACGGCCGGGTCGTGAGACCCGGCCGTTTTCTTTTGATTGGCGCCGACGGACAGCGGCACTAAGCTTGCATGGCCATGGACACGCCGGATCCGCTCCGGCACGGTGTCATCGACTTCCACCAGGAGCCTCGCCCGGACATCCGCAACCCATCCCCGGACCTCTACAACGAGGACCTCGCGCCCGCGAAGGAGCGCAACTGGGGCGCCTTCAGCATCTTCAACGTCTGGACCTCGGACGTGCACAGCCTTTGGGGCTACTACCTCGCGGCGAGCCTGTTCCTGCTGTGCGGCAGCTTCCTCAACTTCATCGTCGCGATCGGGCTCGGCTCGCTGATCATCTTTGCGCTGATGAACCTGGTCGGCTATGCCGGCGTCAAGCCCGGTGTGCCGTATCCGGTGCTGGCGCGCGCGTCGTTCGGGGTCTGGGGCGCGAACCTGCCGGCGCTGGTACGCGCCGTCGTCGCCTGCTTCTTGTACGGCGCCCAGACCGCGGCGGCATCGGGTGCGATCGTCGCGCTGCTGACCCGCACCGACTCGATCATGGCGTTCCACAAGTCGACGCATTTCCTCGGCCACTCGGGGCTCGAGGTCATCTGCTTCGTGGTCGTCTGGGCCCTGCAGCTCTTGATCATCCAGAACGGCATGGAAACGGTGCGCAAGTTTCAGACTGGGCCGGGCCCGCGGTTTGGGTCGCGATGCTGGTGCTCGCGGTCGGCCTCTGCATCAAGGCCGGCGGCTTCTCGTTCGACCACGGCATCCCGCAGGAGGTGCTGCTGGCGAAGACCAAAGACGCGGGTGTCACCGGCACACCCGGCTCGTTCTGGGCGCTGACGGCGGTGGGCGCAACCTGGGTCACGTATTTCGCGGCGCTCTACCTGAACTTCTGCGACTTCTCGCGCTACGCGCCGGACAAGGCGACGGTGCGCCGCGGCAACCAGTGGGGCCTGCCGATCAATCTCGTGCTGTTCTCGCTGGTCGCCGGCGTCACGACGATCGCGGCGTTCAAGGTCTACGGCGAGGTGCTGCTGCATCCCGAGCAGATCTCGGCCAAGTTCGACAGCTGGTGCCTCGCCGCGCTCGCCGCGCTGACGTTCGCGGTGGCGACGCTCGGCATCAACGTCGTCGCCAACTTCGTGTCGCCGGCGTTCGACTTCGCCAATCTGTTCCCGCGCAAGATCAGCTTCAAGACCGGCGGCTACATCGCGGCCGGCATCGCGCTGGTGCTCTATCTATTCGCACCGTGGGAGCGCAACGCGGCGACGTTCGTCGGTGCGATCGGCGCGACGATGGGGCCGCTCCTCGGCATCATCCTGGTCGACTACTACCTGATCGCGAAGGGCGAGGTGGATGTCACGGCGCTCTACGACGAGCACGGCGTCTACCGCTACCAGGGCGGCTGGAACGTCAACGCGTTGATCGCTGCCGGCGTCGGCGCGCTGTTCTCGAGCATCCTGCCGAACTTCACGCACCTGCTGCCCGATTGGTGGGGCACCTACGGCTGGTTCTTCGGGGTCGCGATCGCCGGCGCGGCCTACTGGCTGCTGTCGATCGTGATGCCACGCCAAGCGCCGATGGCGGCCGCGAAAGCGTGAGCCGGACGCTGTCTGCAGTTTTCTTAGTCGGATTGCAACATTGCGCGGATCGCCTGATTGTCTGCATCGCAATACGATTTATGGCGAATGACAGCAAACAGAACTCCTGAAAGATAGTTCCGCGACGTTAGGGCGGCAGCGATGCGAATGCGAAATCTGGAAATGGGATTCTTGTAGAAGATAATAATATTGGTCTTTAGGATCTCCACACTGTATCCAAATCGGTTTCCTATCAAGCGAAGAGCTCGCTCGGAATAGAAAAACACGTGTTCGCTTTTTGCCGGACCGAGGTAAGACCAATCCGCCCCTTGTCCGTTGAATAACATAGTTGAAGCGACAACCACCGTTGGTTGCAAATCGAAGAGGTCGGCTAACTCTTTAGAGGGTTTTATTAGATGTTCAAGAACCTCGAACGCGGTTACCATGTCATACTTTTCCATCATAGACATCGAGAAGCCTGACGCATAGTGGTTGGACGCGTATTTATCGTACAAGTGGGCATCGATTCCGATATCTCGCAGGAGTCGTACCAACAGTCCAACCCCGCCTCCCCAATCCAATAATTTCTCCCGCTGCATATGGAAGCCGACGAGTCGCCATATAAGATATATTGAAACACGCGAACGTAGAGTCCGCTCCGCCGCATATGTATCCAGGTTAAGAAGATCACCTTCGCCGCTGGGATGATACGAGGTGAGCCAGTACGGATCCTCTGTTTCGAGCGACCCGCAATTTGTGCAGATGAAGTAATCAATAACGTCGCCATCTGCGGCTTGTCTTGCGAACTCGAAGTTTGCCGTGCCGTCACAGAGTCGGCATTTGATGGATTTCGGCGCTGGCGTCACTGTTAATCCTTTCGATTCCCAGCCTTCTGGCGTCCGTCAAGTTCGGCCGCAGGAAGGGCTGTCGTCCGCTGCGCCCCGCAGCGGTTTCTGCCACTTGTGAAGGACAGCCCTGGTCGACCTTTTGACATGCAAGGCCCGTCGAACGAGGGACGGCCTACGACGGCCCTGCGCCCGATCCTGACGGCGCGCCAAATAGGGCGTTGTGCTGCTCGCGCAGCAGGTTCTTCTGCACCTTGCCCATCGTGTTGCGCGGCAGTTCGTCGACGACGAAGATCTGCTTCGGCACCTTGAAGTTGGCGATCCGTGCCTTCAGGCCGGCGATCAGCGCCGCTGGGTCTGGGCGCACCTCCGGCCGCGCGACGACGATGGCGACCACCGCCTCGCCGAAGTCGGCGTGCGGGACGCCGATCACCGCGCTCTCGGCCACGCCCGGCATGTCGTTCAGGAAGCCCTCGATCTCGGCCGGGTAGACGTTGTAGCCGCCGCTGATCACGAGGTCCTTGCTGCGGCCGACGATGCGCACGCGCCCGTTGGCGTCGATCTGGCCGACGTCGCCGGTGCAGAACCAGCCGTCGGCGCTGAATTCCTCGCGCGTCTTCTCGGGCATTCGCCAATAGCCGCTGAACACGTTCGGGCCGGAGACCTCGAGCGCGCCGATCGTGTCGGCCGAGCAGGGCGCACCCTTCTCATCGACGACGCGCACGCCGACACCCGGCAGTGCGAATCCGACCGTGCCGCCGATCCGCTCCCCCTCGGCCTCGAAGTACGGGTTCGAGGTCAGCATGACCGTCTCGCTCATGCCGTAGCGCTCGAGAATCGTGTGGCCGGTACGCTCGCGGAACTGCTCGAACGTCTCGAGCAGGAGCGGTGCCGAACCGCTGATGAAGAGCCGCATGTGGCTGCACGCCTCGCGCGTCAGGCCGGGTTCGGCGAGCAGCCGCACATAGAGCGTCGGCACGCCCATGAAGACCGTCGCGTCGGGCAGACGCGCGACCACGGCCTTGGCGTCGAAGCGGCTGAACCACAGCATCTTGCTGCCGTTCAGCAGCGCGCCGTGCGAGGCGACGAAGAGGCCGTGCACGTGAAAGATCGGTAACGCGTGAATCAGCACGTCGCCGGGCCGCCAGCCCCAGTACTTCTGCAAGGTCCGGGCGTTGCTCAGCAGGTTGCCGTGCGACAGCATCGCGCCCTTGCTGCGCCCGGTCGTCCCGCTCGTGTACAGGATCGCCGCGAGCTCGTCGGCGTTCCGAATCGCCGGCGTGTGCTTGTCGGCGTGGTGAGCGGCGCGCTCGAGCAGGCTGCCCTCGCGCTCGGCACCGAGCGTGAAGACGTGCGCGGTGCCGGCCTTGAAGGCGATCTTCGAGATGCGCGCGAAGCGCTCCGGCGTGCAGACGACGACGCTCGGCTCGGCATTGCCGATGAAGTACTCGAGCTCGGCTGCCTGGTACGCGCTGTTCAACGGCAGGTAGACGAAGCCGGCGCGCAGCACCGCGAGGTAGAGCAGCAGCGCCTCGACCGACTTCTCGGTCTGCACCGCGACGCGTGCCCCGGCCGGCAGCTCGAGCGAGTCGAGCAGGTTGGCGAGCATCGCGGTCGCGCGTTCGAGGTCGCGCCAGCTGTATCGCAGCAGCGGACCATCGGCGGTCTCGATCGCGGTCGCGTCGAGCTCGCGGGGAAAGGCCTCCCGCAGGGCGACGAACAGATTCGCGTTCACTCGAGCTTCGCGCCGGAGCTCTTCACCACCTCGGCCCAGCGCTTGGTCTCGCTGGTTACGAACTTGCCGAATGCGTCGCCGTACATGTTGGGTACCTCGGCGCCGAGACCGTTCCACAGGGTCTTGATCTCGTCGCTCGCGAAGGCCTTGTGCAGCTCGGCCTCCATCTTGTCGATGATGTCCTTCGGCGTGCCCTTCGGCGCCCACAGGCCATACCAGGTCGAGACCTGGTAGCTCGCGAGGCCGGCCTCGGCGGACGTCGGGATGTCGGCGAAACCCGGAGCGCGGCGTGGCGAGGCGACCGCGAGTGCGCGGATGCGGCCGTTCTTGATGTGGGTCGCCGAGGAGCCGAGGCCGTCGAACAGCATGTCGACCTGGCCGGCGATCAGGTCCTGCAGCGCGGGGCCCGCGCCGCGGTACGGGATGTGCGTGATGAAGGTGTTGGTCTGCAGCTTGAACAGCTCGCCGGCAAGGTGGTGCGAGGTGCCGTTGCCCGCCGATGCGTAGTTCAGCTTGCCGGGGTTCTTGCGCAGGTACTCGATCAGGCTCTTCAGGTCCTTCGCAGCGACCCGCGTCGGGTTGACGACGACGACCTGCGGCACGCTCGCCAGCAGCGCGACCGGCACGAAGTCCGACTCGAGGTTGTAGTCGAGCTTCGGGTACATCGAGGGTGCGATCGTGTGGTGCACCGCGCCCATGAAGAACATGTAGCCGTCCGGCGCGGCCTTCGACGCGATCGTCGCGCCGACGGTGCCGCCGGCGCCGCCGCGGTTGTCGATGATGATCTGCTTGCCGAGGTTCTTGGTCAGCACCGCGGTCAGCGGGCGCGCGAAGGCGTCGGTGCCGCCGCCGCTCGGGAACGGCACGACGATCGTGACCGGCTTGGTCGGCCAGCCGCTGCCCTGCGCGTGGACCAGCGGCGTCGCGAGCAGCGCGCCGGCGGCGAGCACCAGCAGGCGGCGCGTCATGCCGCGCGGGATGAAGGGTGAATGCATGGGACTTGTCTCCATCGTGTTGTCAGTGAGATGTCAGAGCAGCGCGCCGATGGCTCGCGAGTGCGCCACTTCGGCGCGCAGGAACTTCTCGTGGTGGACCTCGACCTTTTGCAGGTCGTAGAGGTAGTTAACCATCATGCCAAAGGATTGCCGAACCCCTTTGGCCGACAGATCACCGCAGTGATTGAGGCGCTCGAGGCGTGCCCCGTTGTCGAGGTGGAAGCGAGCGACCGGGTCGCCCTGGGGCGTCGGCGACACGCTCGCCAGGAAGACAGCGGCGAGACGGGTCAGCGCTTGGCCGACCTGCTCGGGCAAGGTGCGCAGGATCGGCGCGTTGGCGAGCCGGTTCAGGTCGCCGCCGAATGCGTCGTCGACCGTGCTGCGCGCTTCGTCGAGATGCTGCTGGCGGGTGCGCGGCAAGCCGTCGCAGACCGCGCCGGCACGCACCCATGCGGCGAAGCCGGGGATCGGTGACAGCGTGCAGAACGTGCGCAGTTGCGGCAGCTCGGCCGCCAACGTCTCGGCGACCCGCTTGATCAGGAAGTTGCCGAGCGACACCCCACGCAAGCCCGGCTGGCAGTTGCTGATCGAATAGAACGCCGCGACCTTGAAGGTGCTCGGCGGCAGCGGCGTCGCTTTCTTGTCGATCAGCGGCGCGATCGCCTGCGGCATTTCGGGCAGCAGCGCGACCTCGACGAAGATCAGCGGCTCGCCCGGCAGCTGCGGGTGGAAGAACGCGAAGCAGCGGCGGTCCGGCTGGAGGCGCCGGCGCAGGTCGTCCCAGCCGTCGATCGCATGCACCGACTCGTGTCGGATGATCTGCTCGAGCAGCTGCGCCGGCGAGTTCCAGTCGACCCGCTGCAGCTCGAGAAAGCCGGGGTTGAACCAGCTCGACAGCAGGTGCTGGAAGTCGGCTGCGAGCGCCTGCAGCTCGGGCTGCTTCGGCAGCTGCGGCAGCAGCGCGTGGCGCATCGCGACGATGCTTGCGGTGCCGCCGGGCAGCCGGTTGATCCGCCGCAGCAGCTCTTGGCGCGGCGGCTCGGCGAGCTGGCCGAGGCGAACCAGGTTCGCCGCGTTCGGGTTGCTCGCATAGGCTTGCGCGCTCTGCAGCACCGCCTTCGGGTCCGGGCTGAAGTCGATCGCGAGGCGCTCGAAGAAGAGGCCGCGCTGGTCCTCGGGCAAGCGGTTGAAGCGGCTGACGAGATCGCGCGCGATGCTCGCGCTGTTGGCTTCGCCGCGCTCCGACAGCAGCCGTTGGCAATCGGTCAGCAGAGTGCGCAGGGTGTGGTCGTCGACCACGCGCTTGGCCGCTTCGCGCAGGGCGTCAAGCATGGCGTGCTGCCTTGTCGGCTTGTTCATGGGCGCGCATTGCCTTCAACGCGGCGAGCTGCGCCATCAGGTGGTCGTGCATTAGCTTCTCGGCACGCGCCGGCTCCTTGGCCTCGATCGCCGCGAGCAAGGCGCGGTGCTCGCCGATCGACTGCTCGATGCGGCCGGGCCAATTGAGCTGCCGTCCGCGCAACAGGCGCACGAAGCGGCGCAGGTCGTTGGTCGCGCGGTCGAGCCAGCGGTTCGCGGCAAGCGCCTGCACCTTGCTGTGGAACGCGTGGTTGGCACGGTAGTAGCCGTCGACGTTGCGCGCGGCGGCGTGCTTCTCGAGCGCGTCGTGCAGGCGGCGCAGCTGCTTCAGATCGGCCGGCTTCGCCTTGCTGGCCGCCTCGAACGCGCAGCGCCCTTCGAGCAGCGCCATGATCGGGAACAGCTCTTCGGCATCGTCCTCGGACAGCTCGGTGACGCGGCAGCCCAGGCGCGGCACCAGCGTCACCAGACCCTCGGCGGCGAGCACTTTCAGCGCCTCGCGCATCGGCGTGCGGCTGATGTGCCACTCGCGCGCCAGCGCCAGCTCGTCGATGCGCGCGCCGGCAGCAAGCTGGCGCTCGAACACCATCGTGCGCAGCCGCGCCGCGACCTCTTCGTGCAGGGAAGCTCGGTGCAGCGGTGTCGGCTCGACCATGCGTCGAAGTCTACACGCCGTAATTCATAATTACTGCGCAGGGTTTTCGTGGGGTGAGGGGACCAAACGCCTCCCGATAATTTCGGCCCATGCTGCGACCTTGCTGCCTGCGTCTTTCGCAGTACAGCGCGTGGCTCGTGGCATCCGCGTTGTGGCTTGTGGCGCTGCCGCTCGCAGCGCAGGTCGCCGGCGATCCATCGGTCCCGGCCTCGGAGGGCGCGACGGCACCGGCGGCCGCCGCCGCACCGTCGGGCGGCGCCGCACAGCTCGACAAGGTCGAGATCACCGGCGGGCGCGCCGACGACGTGGAGGAACGACGCCAGTCGACCGCCGGAAAGATCATCATCGGCCGCGAGGAAATCGAGCGCTTCGGCGACAGCACGCTCGGCGACGTGCTGAAGCGCCTGCCCGGCGTGACGATCCAGGGCCGGCCGGGGCGCGGCGGTGCGATCCGCCTGCGCGGTCTCGGCAGCGGCTACACGCAGATCCTGCTTGACGGTGAACGCGTGCCGGCCGGCTTCTCGCTCGACTCATTGGCGCCCGAGCAGATCGAGCGCATCGAAATCCTGCGCGCGCCGACCGCCGAAACCGGCGCGCGCGCGATTGCCGGCACGATCAACATCGTCACGCGCGGCGGCTACACCAAGCGAATCAACGACGTGCGCATCGGCACCGGCATCGAGAACGACCGGCTCCAGCCCTCGGTCTCGTGGATCCGCAACGACACGTTCGGCCCCTTCATCTACAACTACTCGCTGTCGGCGTTCCGCCAGAACCGCGCCAGCGACAGCACGACGACGACGGTCGATCGCGATCTGGACGACGGCACCGTGACGCTCGATCAGCGCGATGTCGGCACCGTGCGCGAGCATCGGCAGGGCCTGCACGCGACGGGGCGCCTGCAATGGCGCGGCAGCGAGGAGGGCCACAACCTCACGCTGATTCCGCTGGTCGTCTACGGCAACGGCACGTCGCGCCGGACCGGCGTGCTCGACCAGACGGTCGGCACGCTTGCGGCGCCGTACGACCACAGCGCCACCGACGGCGACGGCAGCTACCTGCTGACGCGCCTCAACGCGCAGTGGAACCGTCGCCTCGGCCAGCTGGCGCGCCTCGAAAGCCGGGCCGGGATCGGCCTGACGCGAACCCAGACCCACAGTCTGCGCATCGAGCAGACCGGTGGCGCGCTGAGCCGCACGCTCGAGGACAGCGCCGACGCGCGTGACCGGCATCTGACTTTCAGCGAGAAGCTGATCGCGCAGATCGGCGACGGCCACAACGTCGTCACCGGCGCCGAGGCCGAGAGCGACCGCCGGCGCGAGACCCGCACGACCCTGCAGGACGGCGCGCCGCTGCTCGTCGAGTTCGGCGACAACGTCGCGGCGACCTCGACCCGCTTCGCGCTGTATGCGCAGGACGAGTGGAGCGTGACGCCGAACTGGGCCGCGCATGCCGGCCTGCGCTGGGAGGGCATCGCGACCCGCGGCAGCGGTGAGGCGGGCCAGCCGGACGCGTCGAACCGGAGCGGCGTCTGGTCGCCGCTGTTGCATGCCGTCTGGAAGCCCGATCCGACCGGGCGCGATCAGGTGCGCATCAGCCTGACGCGCAGCTATCGGTCGCCGACGCTCGGCAACCTGATCGCGCGGCCTGGCATCAACACGCGCTACCCGGCGCCGGGCCCGAACACGCCGACGCAGCCCGACCGCGCCGGCAACCCGTCGCTGCGGCCCGAGCTGGCGACCGGCCTCGACGTCGCGGTCGAGCGCTACCTGCCCGGCAGCGGCATCGTCAGCGCGAACGTGTTCCAGCGCCGGATCAGCAACTTCATGCGCAACCAGGTCACGCTCGAGAACGTGCCGTGGGCAAACCAGCCGCGCTACGTGTCGCGGCCGCAGAACATCGGCGACGCGGTGACGCAGGGCATCGAGCTCGAAGCGAAGTTCCGCCTCAGCGATATCGTCGCCGACGCGCCGCGCATCGACCTGCGCAGCAACGCGAGCGTCTTCCGCTCGCGTGTGAAGAGCGTGCCGGGGCCGGACAACCGGATCGACCAGCAGCCCGACTACACCGTCAATCTCGGCTCCGACTATCGCGTCGGCGGGCTGCCGCTGACGCTCGGTGGCAACCTCAACTGGACGCCGGGCTATACGACCCGCGTCAGCGAGGAGCAGACCGCACTGCAAGGCCGCAAGCTGATCATCGACGCCTATGGCCTGTGGGTGTTCAGCCCGACGATGCAGTTGCGGGTCAGCGCCAGCAACCTGAATCCGCGCGACTACGTGACGGGCGGCACGTTCGATGACGCTGGTGTGCGCGAGACCTCGACGACGACGGCGCCGACCTCGCTGAACCTGCAGATCCGGCTCGAATTGAAGCTTTGACGAACGGCGTCGTCGAAGTGTCTGCGGAGGATTCCGCGGTGCCTTCGTGGCGCGAGGCAGCTTCCGAAAAGCGCGCCTTTTCAACGAAATTTCGAGCCATTGCGCCGACACGGCGGATGCCAAAGTGACGTTGTCCGTCGTCGCTGCCCGAGTCCCGAAGTGTTCCGTTCCTATTGCCTCTCGCAGCGCGAAGCCTGCGCATTCGCACTCATCGTCCTCGGCGGCGCCGCCGCGGATCTGCAGGCCGCGGACATCGGCAACCCGCCGATGGTCAGCCTTACCGAGCGTGCTGATCCGAGCCGGGATGCCCGCGTCGCCGCGTTGCTCAGCCAGCAGGCTGCGGCGGCACAGCGCCTCGGCGAAGCCCAGGTCGGCAACGTGCAGGGACGCCTTCAGCAGTTGCATGGTGACGACGCAGCGTTCTGCGATCGGCCCGAACCTCGGGCGTCGCGGGCCGCCGCCGCCGCAGGTTCGACGGCGCCGTTGGAATCGGCAACGCTGTCCTCTCCGCGAGGGCCCGTGCCGACGGTGGTCGGAAGCGACATCGCGCTGCCGATCGTGCCGTCGGCCGCCGATGCCGTCAGCCTGCCGCTGGGTGCCTGTCAGCGCAGCCACGTTGGCACGGCATGGAGCGCCGGTTCGCTCGACGTCGGTACACCCTACGCGCCGGTCAGTGGACAGGGCTTGGCACTGCAGTCGCGGGGCGTCACGTTCGGCGCAGATCACCGGATCGCACGGGATGTCGTGCTCGGCGTCGGCATCGGCCTCGCGCGCGAACGCGCCGACGCGGTCGGCGATGGCGTCTGGAACGGCACCGACGCGCAGTCGGCGACGGTCTACCTCGGCTACCGACCGAGCCCGGATTTCTTCATCGATGCACTGGCCGGCGCCGGTGACCTGCAGATGCGGTCCGCGCGCCACGCAGCCGAGCACGTGGATGCGGCGGCCGATCGCTCCGGCGCGCAGCGCTTTGCCTCGCTCGCGGCGGGCTCTCGGCTCGACGTGGCAGGCGTCGCAGTCGCTCCTTACACCCGGCTCGATGCCATTCAGGCGACGCTGCAGCCGACCGTCGAAACCGACGGCGGTTCGGAGGTGTTGCGCTATCCGCGCCAGAGTGCGGCGTCGCTGAAGGCCGTGCTCGGCGTCGAAGGCTCCTCGCGCATCGAGACGCGCTTCGGCGCGCTGAGCCCGCGTGTGAAGGCCGAGATGAGCCATGAGTTTGATGGTGCGGGCGCAGCGTCGCTCGTCGTCGCCGACAGTACCGGCGGCCCCAGCGTCGCCATCGACACCGTCGCCGTGCCACGCAGCGCCTGGTCGGCCGGCTTCGGAGCCGCGCTGGCGCTGCGCGACCACTGGTCGGTCGGCGCCGGCTATGCCTTCGACCGCAGCGCCGGAGGCAGCGTCAGCCGGCTCGACTTCACACTGACGCGGCAACTGCGCTAACCCGTTTCGGGACCCGCTCCGCCGTTCGATAGGCTGAACGCCGTCCGATGGGAGTCGCGCCGGCGCCGACCGGGTGCAGGCGAACTCCGCGTAAACGCTAGTGCATCGAGCCCCGAAAGTCTGACCCGATGGGGTCGGCGTCGCATATGCTTTCGGCCGCAATGGGCGGCTCGCAGAGACCGCCGCCACACACTGAAGGGACTCTCCATGACTCATCAATCGACCGGACGCAGCGTGGGCTTTCTCGCGCGGCGCCGTCACGCGATCGGCGCCGTCGCCGTCGCGACCCTGGCGATCGCGAGCGCCGGCACCGCGTTCGCGCAGGCCAAGGGCGAGGTGCGCATCGCCCACGTCTACAGCAAGACCGGTGCGCTCGAGGCCTACGGCAAGCAGACGCAGACCGGCGTGATGATGGGCTTCGACTACGCGACCAACGGCACGATGATGGTCGCCGGCAAGAAGATCACCGTGATCGAGAAGGACGACCAGGGCAAGCCTGACGTCGCCAAGAGCCTGCTCGCAACCGCGTACGGTGATGACAAGGCGGACCTCGCGATCGGCCCGACGTCTTCGGGTGTCGCGCTGGCGCTGCTGCCGGTCGCCGAGGAATACAAGAAGATCCTGCTGGTCGAGCCGGCGGTCGCCGATTCGATCACCGGCGACAAGTGGAACAAGT
>Ga0207701_10003327_pt1 | contig 16529 bp, 16 predicted proteins | sample KBSSwiSSwithPhiX_FD_184294 | JGI IMG/M metagenome (GOLD analysis project Ga0207701, IMG submission 184294) | Switchgrass rhizosphere bulk soil microbial communities from Kellogg Biological Station, Michigan, USA, with PhiX - S5 (SPAdes) (version 2) | ecosystem: Environmental > Terrestrial >... | reverse complement strand
TAGTCGAGGAAACGAAGCTGATCGCGCTTGCCCTCGTCGGTATAGAACGGATGCACGTGCGAACCGTTGTGGATGCGAAGCTTCTTGTGCTTCGACGCGGCGCGCATGTACGCCTCGGTGTTGCCGCGCAGATGCAGTGCGAAGCCAGTCCAGTTGCCCACCGTCAGCATCGGAACCGTGATTTTGTCCCACTGCGCCTGCGCGCCGCGAAGCGCGCCGCTGTCGAGGTTGTTGTGCAGCCAGGTCCATAGCGTGTTGGTCCGCCAGCCGTCCGGCTGGTGCTGCGCCGCGCGGCCCATGACGTGGTGCATCAGATGCGCGGTGAACCAGTTGGTCATGAACACGCTCAGGATACCGCCATGGAACAGCGCGTCGCGGTAGATATCGGCGAAGCCCTCCCAGGGAATGATCGCCTTCAATGACGGCGGCTGGAGGTTGGCGACGAACCACTGGTTGATGGCGAAGTACGAAATGCCTGACAGCCCGATCTTGCCGTTGCACCACGGCTGCGCCGCCGCCCATTCGATGGCATCGTAGAAGTCGATCGCCTCGGCGAGCGACCATGGCTCGCACTGCCCCGGTGATTTTCCACTTCCGCGGCCGTCGACACGGACGGCAGCGTAGCCCTTCGGCACCCACCATTCCGGCGTGACGGTTTCCCAGTTCATGTTGGGCGTTGCCTTCTCGCCAAGCTGAGGCGGCGGCACCCAGAGCTTGTCTTTCTGGTACGGCCCAAGATTGAGAATCGCCGGGAATTTTCCGCCATCGTCAGGCCGGAACACGTCCGCCTTCAAGCGCGCGCCGTCGCGCATCGGCACATCGACGTCTTTCTCGATCAGAAGCTTGTAGGCGGCGGCGGAGGGCTTCACTTCAACGTTCATTAATCGCTCGCAATCCATTTCACTCCGGCCGTTCGACCTTCACGGTTTCCGTGAGCTTTTTCCAATACGCCGTCTCGTTTGCATTCCAGACCTTTGCGGCCGCGAGCGACGCATCCGGCACGGCCTTGATCATCTGCTTCTTGAACGCCTCTTGCACCGGCGCAGACTTGAGCGCCGCTACCGTCGCCTTGTGGATCGTCTCAAGCACGTCCGGCGGAGTCTTCGCGGGCGCATAAAGCGCCGACCACAGGCCCTTGCCGTTGGCGTAGCCCAATTCCTTGAGCGTCGGCGCGTCGGGATATTCCGGCAACCGCTCATCCGCCATCACCGCCAACACCTTAAGCAACCCTCCCTTGATGACGCCGGCTGAGCTTGCGGCGTTGACCAGCGCCACCTGGGCGTCGCCGCTCACCAGATCGTTGGTGATCGCCGCGCCGCCGCCCTTGTTTGGGATATGAATGAGCTTGAGGCCGGCCCACTGCGCAAACGCCTCGGTGTCGTAGTGGTTGTTGCTGCCGACGCCGACGCTGGCGTAGCGCACCTTGTCTGGATTGGCCTTGGCCAGCGCGATGAACTCGCCGTAATTCTTAGGCGCGAAGTCCTTGGTGGTGGCGGCGAGAATGAGCGGCACTTCGCCGAGCCGCGTCACCATCACGACCTCTTTGTCGTAGTCGATCTTGAACTTGTCTTTGTAAATAATCGGCGCCAGCACGTTGGTGCCGGGATTGCCGACCTGAAGCGTATAGCCATCGGGCTTGGCCTTCACCATTTCCTCAATGGCCAGGATGCCGAAGGCGCCGGGCTTGTTTTCGATCACGAACTGCTGGCCGAGTTCGTGGCGCAACTGATCGCCGACGATGCGGATCACGATGTCGGTCGCGCTGCCGGCGCCGAACGGCACCTCGACCTTGACGGGCTTGGAGGGATACTTGTCCTGCGCCTGCGTGGCGGAAGCCGTAGCGAAGGCAGCGACTACCAGTAAAGCCAGATTGAAGCGCTTCATGATTGCCTCGGTTTTCTCTCTAATCGGTCAGACAGCTTTTTCGTTCTACTCCGCCAGATCGATCTTCACTTCACTTGTGATCTTGCGCCATGCATCGAGCTCGCCTTTGAGCCAGGTCTTTGCTTCGTCCGGCGACTCGCTGACCTTGATGGTGACGAGTTGCTTGTCGAACGCCTCTTTCAGCGCCGGCTGCTTCGACGCGTCGACGATGGCCTTGAACAGCGTGTCGATCACGGGCCTCGGCGTGGCGGCTGGCGCCAGCATGCTCTGCCAATGCAGTGTGCCGACGCCAGCGAAACCCGCCTCAGCCATCGTCGGCACATCCGGATAACCGAGCACTCGCTGCTCGGCCACCACGGCGAGAGGTCGGAGCTTGCCAGCCTTGATCATGGCGGCAGAGGAGGCGGAGTTGATGAATGCCACCTGGGCATCCCCGACGACCAGATCGTTAAGCATGCCGGCGGCGCCGGTCTTGTTCGGAATGTGGTTCATCTCGACACCGGCCCGACGCGCGAAGATTTCCATGTCGTAATGCGGGAAGGAACCGACTCCCGCACTGGTGTAACGGATCTTGCCTGCATTCTTCTTGGCTTGCTCAACCAGATCCTTGACGTCCTTCACATCGAAGTTCGTGGTGGTGACAATGAGGAAAGACGGGTAGATGTTGAAGCGCGTGACCGACTGTACCTCTTTGTCAAAGTCGATATTGAATTTCTTCTTGAACAGGATCGGCGTGATCGCGTTGGTCGAGACGTTGCCGATCATCAGCGTGTAGCCGTCGGGCTTGGATCGCGCCATTTCTTCGATGGCAAGGATGCCGAATGCGCCCGGCTTGTTTTCGACCACGAACTGCTGGCCGAGGCTGTTTTTCATATGGTCGCCGAAGAGACGCGCGGTGATGTCGGTGCCGCCGCCCGGAGCATACGGCACGACGATCTTCACCGGCTTCGACGGATATTTGTCCTGCGCCAGCGCCGGCCCGCCGACGGCGAGCGCCAGCGTCGACAGCAGCAGCAATGTCAGTCGCGTCATGTCAGTCTCCGTGCGTTTTTGTGTTCTTCAATTCGGTTGCAGCCCAGCCGCTTTCGCCAGCACGGCGTTGTCGGCAATTTCCTTTTTGATCAGCACGTCGAATTCGGCGGGCGTCATCAACATCGGCGTGACGTCGAGCCCGGTAAATCGCTCGCGCAGCGCCGGATTTTGCCACGCCCTCTTCATCTCCAGGTTCAGCTTCTCGACAATCGGGCGCGGCGCCCTGGCCGGCAGGAACAGCCCGATCCAGATCACATAATCGGAATTCGCGTAGCCGGCCTCGAGCGTGGTCGGGACATCGGGCAGCGCTGCCGCGCGCTGCGGGCTGGACACGGCAATAGCCTGGAGCCGGCCGTCCTTGATGTTCGGCAGCGAGGTCGCGATTGGCGAATAGCCAAAGTCGACGCGGCCGGCGATGATCTCTGGCTGGAAGCCGCCGCCGCGAAACGGTACATGCACCACCGGAAATCCTGCGCTCAGTCGGAATCGCTCGGCAGTCAGGTGCGTGGTCGAGCCGACCCCGGCCGACGCATAGGTGAAGCCGCCGGGCGCAGCCTTGGCTTTGTCGACGAAGTCCTTCAGATTCTTGATGCCCTTCGATGGCGCGATGACCAGCGCGCTCGGCACGCTTCCAATCGGCATCACGCCGGCGAAATCATTGGCGGTGTCATAGGGCAAGCTCGTGTACATCGACGGCGCGATGACGTGCGTCGAGGAATGCGCCAGCAGCGTGTATCCGTCTGGTTCGGCCTTCGCGACTTGCGCGGTGCCAAGCGTGCCGCCGGCGCCGCCCTTGTTCTCGATCACGATCGACTGGCCGAGCTGTTGCGCGAGCTGGTTGAGCATCAGCCGCGCCATCACGTCGCCACCCGTCCCCGGCGCGAGCGGCACCACCGCGTGGATCGGCTTCGACGGCCAGCTCGCTGCCGCATTCTGCTGAGCCACAACAGCGCTGCACGCAGCGGCGAACGGGCCGCACGCGATCAGCAACGCTACGGTCAGTCGCATCATTCGCTCTAAGCCGCCTTGATGCCGTGCAGACTGTGGGGTGCGGCAGTTGCCGCCTTACTGCTTCTCGATCCCCGCCGCCTTGGCCAGCGCCTCGGTGTCCTTGACGTCAGCTTCGAAGTATTTCTGGAACTCCGCCTGCGACATCGACAACGGCACGATGCCAAGCTTCGCCAGCCGCTCTGTCACGCTGGCGTCGGCAACAGCCTTTTTGGTCTCGTCGAACAGCTTGGTCACCACGTCCTGCGGCGTCTTCGCCGGAACGAATACACCATTCCAGAACGCATAGGCCGCCTTGGGCAGCCCAGCCTCTGCCGTCGTCGGAACGTCCGGCAGCGAGGGTGCCCGCGTGTTCGAACTGACCGCCAGCGCCGTGACCTTGCCATCCTTGATCAGCGCCAGGGCCGGAGCGATCGGCAGGAAATAGTAGTCGATGCGACCGGTCATCACCTCGGTCAGGGCTTCGACCGGACCTTTGAACGGAACGTGCTGGGCCTTGATGCCGGCCGCGACGTTGAATTTTTCCGCGGCGAGATGCGAGGCCGCGCCGATGCCGGCCGAGGCGAAGTTCATCTCACCGGGCTTGGCCTTGGCGGCCGCGATCAGATCGGCGGCGGTCTTGTAGCCTTTCGACGGCGAGACAACCAGCACGCTGGGCGAAATGCCGACCGGCGCCACCGCGATGAAGTCCTTGAATGTGTCATAAGGCAGCGTCTTGTGCGTTACATAGGCGGAGCTGAACGAGGCCGAATGGAACAGGATGGTGTAGCCGTCCGGTGTGGCGCGTGCCGCCTGGCCGACCCCGATGGTGCCGCCGGCGCCGCCGCGGTTGTCGATGATGATGGCCTGCCCCATCTGCTTGCCGACCTGCTCGAGCACGATGCGCGCGGTGATGTCGTTGGCATTGCCGGGCGCGAACGGGATGATCGCCGTGATGTTGTGCGACGGATAATTCTGGGCCGACGCCTGCGGCACCCACGCCGATCCCACGACCAAAGCGCCGAGCAGCCAACCCGCGAGCTCGTTTGTTGAAATCCTCGTCATGGGGTTCCTCTGTTTGTTTTTTTGATTGCCGCTCGGATTTTGGCACGGTGGGCAAGGACATGTCACCGGGCCGGCCATGCGGCATCTCGCGCCCCGTTTCTGCGGCAAGCCGATCAGACAAGAATTTGCGCGCACTGGAGCGCGGATGGTACCTTGATGTCCGAATCCTGGAACACTGTTCCATATAGAAGAACAAGCGCCGATGAGGGCCTTTGGCCGCGGCGATTATCCGGAGAGAAGAACATGGCCAGAGACGCCATCGTTTCCGACGATTTCGCGAAAAAATTCGCCGCCGAAAGAGAGACGCCCTACACCCGTTGGGTGAAGAGCGAAGGGCTCGACCTCATCAGCTCAACTTACGTGCAAAACTTGAACACCGTCGAGCTGAAGCCCTGGCCGCGACGCGGCGGCCGCGGCGTGTTCATGAACCACGAGGCCTCGCGGACCTCGAACGACTGCTACGTGTGCGAGATTCCCCCCGGCAAGACGCTGAGCCCGCAGCGGCAGTTGTTCGAAGAGACCATCATGATCCTCGGCGGCCGCGGTTCCACCACGGTGTGGAACGACGCCGGCCAGCGCATCACCTTCGAGTGGAAGGCCGGCGCGCTGTTCGCCATCCCGCTGAACTGCTGGCACCAGCACTTCAACGGCTCCGGACGCGATCCGGCGCGTTTCGTCTCGGTGACCAACGCGCCGATCGTCATCAACCTCTACGAGGATTTGGATTTCATCTTCGGCACCAAGTATGACTTCAAGGGCCGCTTCAACGGCGAGCCGGATTATTTCTCCGCCAAGGATGAGACCAAGGGCTTCCTGCTCGCCACCAATTTCGTTCCCGACGCGGTCAACCTGCCACTGATCACCGCCAAGGAACGCGGCGCTGGCGGCGGCCACATCCGTTTCAACTTCGCCAAGAGCTCACTGAACAGCCACATCTCGCAGTTCCCGATCGGCACCTACAAAAAGGCACACGCCCACGGGCCCGGCGCGCATGTGATCATCCTGTCCGGTGAAGGCTATTCGCTGATGTGGCCGGAAGGCGACAAGCCGCGCTATTATAAGTGGGAGGTCGGCACCATGATCGTGCCGCCGAACATGTGGCTGCATCAGCATTTCAACACCGGCACGACGCCGGCGCGCTATCTCGCCTTCAAGCACGAAGGCGTCGCGATCCGCAACGCCCAGGGCGTACCGAAGGCCTGGATCAGCAAGCGGCTCGGCGGCGACCAGATCGACTACTCCGACGAGAACCCGGAGACCCGCAAGGAGTTCGAGCGCGAGCTTGCCAAGCATGGGCTCAAATCTGCGATGGACAAGGCTTACGCGGCCGAGAAGGTCGATCAGCCGATAAAAATTGAAGAAGAGGAGAAGGCTCATGCATGACGTTCCGGGCGCGACCCACTGGCATGAGCCGACCGGGGGCAAGCGCGCCGGCTTCGGCAAGTTTGGCAGGCCGAAGACGCCCTATGACAACTTCATGGAATCGGAAGGCATCCCGGTATTTCGCGACATCGGCGTCAGCAAGGTGCAGAACTTGCCGTTGGCGCCATGGAAGCGCACCGGCGGCCGCGGCAGCTACATCCAGCTCCACGGCACCGAAGGCAAATGGGGCAACTACGTCATCGAGGTGCCGGGCGCCGGCGCGCTCAACCCCGAGAAGCACCTCTACGAAGAAATCTATTTCGTCGTCGAAGGCCGCGGCACCACCGAGGTCTGGCTCGACAACGACAGCAAGCGCCACGTCTTTGAATGGCAAAAGGGCTCGCTGTTCTCCATTCCGGTCAACGCCTGGCATCGCATCGTCAACGCCTCGTCGGCGCCGGCGCTCCTGCTTGCCGGCACCACGGCGCCCAACCTGATGAACCTCATCAACAACGTCGGCGCGATCTTCGATTGCCCGTATCAGTTCCGCGATCGTTTTTCAGGTGCCGACGATTTCTACAAGTACAAGGACGACATCGAGCCCGATCCGGTGCGCGGGCTTGCCATGCGGCGCACCAACTTCGTGCCCGACATCGTCAACTGCGACCTGCCGCTCGACAACCGCCGATCGCCCGGCTTCCGCCGCGTCGAGCCGTTCATGACCGGCAATACCTTCTATCTCTGGATCGGCCAGCACGAGAACGGCCGCTACTCCAAGGCGCACGCCCACACCTCGGCCGCCGTCCTCGTTTGCATCAAGGGCAAGGGCTACACCTACACCTGGCCGGAACGGCTCGGCGTCAATCCTTGGAAGGACGGCCATCAGGACCAGATCAAGCGCGTCGACTATGAGCCGGTCGGCCTGGTCTCGGCAGCGCCCGGTGGCGCGCGCTGGTTCCACCAGCACTTCGGTGCCTCGAAAGAACCGCTGCGACTGACCGCGTGGTTCGGCCCGCACAACCCGGGTCGCGAGCCCGGCCCACCCGGCGAGCAGCACATCGACTACACCGCGATGGATATCCCGGAAGGCGGCAGCGCCATTCCGTATTGGATGGAGGATCCATACATCAAGAAGGAATACGACCAGCGTCTCGTCAGTGAAGGCGTCGAGAACCGGATGCGGCCGGAGTATTACGACAAAAACTACAAGGGCGAATTGCCGAAGGAGTGACGCAGGCGAGCGTGAGCCACGTTCTCTACTCGATGATCTGCTTCAGCCTGTCGCTCTGCGATTTCGGCATGGCCATCATCTCGGTGACGATCTTCTGCATCGCCTCACCTGTCGTCGGCTCGATGTCGAACTTCTCGCGCCGGGCCTCTTCGATGAACACCGGATCGTGAACCATCGTGTCGAACGCCTTGCGCATCGCCGCGACACGATCCGACGGCACGTCCGGCGCCGTGAAGATCGGCCGCCCGATGTGGGTCGACGACGACAGCACGCGAAGCAACTGACGGTCCTCCTCGTTCGTGCCAAGATCCATCAGCAGTGGCACGTCCGGCAGGTCGCGCGCCTTGGCGAGCCCGATCTGCACCAGAATGTTGATCTTTTTTTCGGCGATCCAGTCCGGCCGGGTCGCTTTCCAAGACGTCCAGCTGTTCGAGCCGCGGACATCCACTTCGCCGCGTTCCAGCGCCAGGTTGACGTCGTTGCCGCCGGGATAGCCCAGGACGATCTTGAATTTGGTGCCGATCAGCGCGTTCATCGCCTTCGGATATTGCGAGGAGGTCGAGCCGCCGGTGGCACCGACGGTGACTTCGCGGCGCTTGGCGTCATCGATCGTCTTGATGCCCGAGGTATGCCACGCCGCGGTGGTGTTGTTCTCCACGTTCGGGTTACCGATATAGATGAACTTCGTCGTGTCGAAATTGATCCGCTTGTCGCCCGCCGCCTGCTGCAGCGACAAAGACTGATCGGCGGTGGCCAGCACTGTGCCGTCGCGGGCCGCGATATTGTAGACCCAGTTCGCCGCCGCACGGCTGCCGGCGCCGGGCATGTTGCGCGGCACGATCAGCGGCTTGCCGGGAATGTAGTTGCCGAGGTAGCGCGCCACGAGGCGGGCATAGAGATCGTAGGTGCCGCCCGACGAATAGCCGATGATCATGTCGATCTTTTTGCCGCGATAGAAGTCCTCGACCGCCTGCTGGCACATGGCCGCGCTGGGCCAGATCGCGAGCAACGCTACGATTGCGGATGCGACTCGTCGCATGAAATTTCAGCCTTGACCTCCAGCGCGCCGTGATGGGTTATGAAGGCCACATTCCGGCCTTGTCAATGCAGGTGAAGAGCAGTCCGACGATGACAACCGAAGACCAGGGCGGCCGTATTTTCTTTTCCTCGACCGGACGCTCCCTGGAGGGCGAAGACGAGATCGTCGTGCTCAGCGTCGGCGTCGACATCGGCTCGTCAACCTCACATCTGGTGTTCTCACGCATCGTGCTGGAGCGGCTCGACAGCCGCTATGTGGTCTCCGAGCGGGAGACGTTCTACGCCTCCGACATCCTGCTGACGCCCTACTCCGCCGAGAACACCATCGATGCCGACGCGCTCGGCGCCTTCATCAAGAAGGAATATGCCGACGCCAACGTCGATCCCGACGAGATCGACACCGGCGCGCTGATCCTCACCGGCGTCGCGGTGCAGCGAAAGAACGCCCGCGCCATCGGCGATCTGTTCGCCAGGCAGGCCGGCAAGCTCGTCGCCGTCAGCGCCGGAGACAGCCTGGAAACCGTGATGGCCGCCTACGGCTCGGGGGCTGCGGCGCGCTCGATCCGCGACGAATGTGTGGTGATGAACGTCGACGTCGGCGGCGGCACCTCGAAGATCGCGGTCTGCGCCGACGGCAAGGTGGTCGATCTCACCGCGGTCGACGTCGGTGCGCGGCTGGTGTGTCTCGAACCGGACGGCAAGATCACCCGCGTGGAAGAGGCCGGGCGGCGTTACGGCCGGGAGCTCGGCATCGATCTGCAAGTCGGCGGCATGCTGACGCTCGATCAAGGCCGCGCACTGGCCGGTTTGATGGCCGACAAATTGTTCGAGACGATGCGCGGCGGTGCGCCGCAGGCTCAAGGCAAAAGCCTGCTCCGCACCGATCCGCTCAGCCACAAAGGTCCGATGGACCAGGTTCAGTTCTCCGGCGGCGTGTCGGAGTTCATCTACGGCAACGAAGCAAAAAAGTTCGGCGATCTTGGTCCGCTGCTCGCCGCGGAAATCCGCGCCCGCGTCGATTCATTTTGCCCGCACCTCGAGCCCTCAATTGAAGGCATCCGCGCCACCGTCGTCGGCGCCTCGCAATACACCATTCAATTGAGCGGCAGCACGATCTATGTGGCGCCGCTCGACGCCGTGCCACTCCGCAACGTTCCAGTGATCGCGCCGGAACTGTCGCTCGATCAGGACACCATCGATCCTGCGGCTGTGGCGCGCGCAACGCAAACGATGCTCAAACGGCTGGATCTCAATGGCGGCGAGCAGCCGGTTGCGGTGTTCGTGCCGTGGCAAGGCTCGGCGACGTATCAGCGGCTCGACGCATTCTGCCGTGGCGTGGTCGAGGGAATGTCGGGCGTGCTGGCGAACGGCCATCCGCTGGTGCTGGCCGGAGATGGCGACGTCGGCGGCCTGCTCGGCATTCATCTGCACGAGGAAATGAAGCTCAAGAATCCCGTGGTGTCGATCGATGGGCTCGAGCTCAAGGAGTTCGACTACATCGACATCGGCACGATGCTGGAAAGCTCCGGCGCGGTGCCGGTGGTGATCAAATCGCTGATCTTTCCGGGCAACGCGACGGCCGGCGAGATCGCGCGCGCGGCCGCTACAGCATAACCAGCAGCACCACGCCCAGCACGGCAATCGCCCCGCCGGTGGTGCGGGCGGCGAAACGAACCGGCAGGCGGCCCGCGATCAGGCCCGTGGCAATACCGACGGCGTGCAGCACCAGCGTCGCCACGCTGAAGCCCGCGCCATAGCCGAGCACCGAGGCGGCTGCCGGCAGTTCGACGCCATGGCTGTAGCCGTGCAGCAGCGCGAACGCGCCGATCAGGGGAATGCTGATCGCCAGCGAGGGCCGCAACGCCAGCGCTACCACAGCGCCCAGCACCATCACCGAGCCGGCGATGCCGATCTCAACCCATGGCAGCGTCACGCCGCTCAATCCAAGCGCTGCGCCGACCGCCATCACCGCCGGGAATATTAGCGGCAGGAGCCACAGCGCCCGTCCACCAAGCTGCGAGGCCCAGAGGCCAACCGCCACCATCGCCAGCACATGGTCGATGCCGCTGAACGGATGCAGCAAGCCTTCAGTGAAACTCATGTGCGAATGGTCGCCCACATGCGCGAGCGCCGCGGTACTGAAGCCTGCCGTCGCAGCGGCGGCGAGTGAAAGCAGTTTGAATGAGCGGCGCATGGTGTTCCTCATGGCAGAACGAAGGTTGGGAGACAGCGAAGCGGTCTGCGGCTTGGTGTTTTTACGCTGATGGCGCGCCAGCTTTCAATCGACTTCGATGAACACCGCGCCGCCTTCGACCGTTGCAGGATAGGTCTTTATCGGGATCATGCAGGGAGGCGAAACCACTTCGCCGGTTTTGATATCGAACTGACCGTTGTGGAAGTTGCATTCGACCACATCGCCGTCGATGAAGCCCTCCGACAGCGAACCGGGACCATGGGTGCAGGCATCATCGGTGACGTAAAACTGGCCCTCGACATTGAAGACGGCGACCGTCACCCCGCCCGCCTCGACGCGGAGCGCGGTCCCGGCGGCAACCTGATCGGCTTTGCAAAGTTCAACTCTGGTAGGCACTGCGGCGGGTTCTCTTGTGAGGTGGATGGGAGTAGGATCGGTGTCGGATTTAGACCATGGGTTTCGGCAGGCGGTCAACCGCCGCCCTCATGGCTAGCAGCCTGAAAAGGCTTGGATAATTCGCCGCTCGGGTCCGCCCGGCGGCACTACAATGGGAAGGCAGCGATGCTTCGTAAAGAACAGAACGATCTCCTGTGTCAGACCGGCCCCGGCACGCCCATGGGCCAGATGTTCCGGCTGTCGTGGCAACCGGCACTGCTGGCCGAGGAATTGCCGGAGAACGAGTGCCCGCCGGTGCGGCTCAAACTGCTTGGCGAGCGGCTGCTGGCCTGGCGCGACACCCAAGGCAACTATGCGCTGACCGACGAGTTCTGCGCCCACCGTGGCGTGTCGCTGTGGTTCGGCCGGAACGAGCACAACGGTCTGCGCTGCCCCTATCATGGCTGGAAATACGACCACACCGGCCAATGCATCGAAGTGCCGTCGGAGCCGTCGGAAAGCGGCTTCTGCAGCAAGATCAAGTTGAAGTCCTATCCCCTCGTCGAGCGCGGAGGTGTGTTGTGGACCTACATGGGTCCGCCCGAGAAACAGCCGCCGCTGCCGGAGTGGGAGTTCGCCATGGTGCCGGCAAGCCACAGCTTCATGTCCAAGCGTTTCCAGGAATGCAATTGGCTGCAGGCGATGGAAGGCGGCATCGATTCCAGCCACGTCTCGTTCCTGCACTCCGGCGAACTCAACAGCGATCCACTGTTCAAGGGCTCGAAGGGCAACGCCTACAACATGGGCGACATGAAGCCGGTCTTCGAGGTGGTCGAGAGTCCCGGCGGGCTCTACATCGGCGCGCGACGCAACGCCGAGAACGGCAACTATTACTGGCGTGTCACCCAATGGGTCATGCCTGCCTTCACCATGATCCCGCCCCGCGCCGATCATCCGGTGCACGGACACTTCTGGGTGCCGATCGACGACGAGAACTGCTGGGCCTGGAGCTTCGACTACAAGGTAACGCGCCCGCTGTCCGACAAGGAGCGCAAGGCGATGGAGGCCGGTCAGGGCATCCACGTCTCTTACGTGCCGGGCACCTACGTTCCGGCCGCCAACAAGACCAATGACTATCTGGTAGACCGCAAGGCGCAGAAGGAGGGCCGCACCTACAGCGGCGTGTTCGGCATCGCGATGCAGGACGCCTCGCTGCAGGAAAGCATGGGGCCGATCGTCGACCGCACCAAGGAGAACCTGGTCTCGACCGACAATGGCATCATCATGGCGCGCCACCGGCTGCTGCGCGCCCTGAAGACCATGGAGAAGGGCGATACGCCGCCCGGCATCGTCGCCGAGCATCAGCACGTGCGCTCCGCCGCCGTCGTGCTGCCGCCCGACAAACACTTCAAGGATGCCGCCAAGGAAGCCTTGGTGGTGCAGACCGGCAAAGAGCACGTGACGGTTTAAGATGCAGTCCGAATCCGCCCGCATGTCGAGCGCCGCCGAGGCGCGCTACCGTATCGATGCGCCGAACTCCAGGCCGCGCTCGGTCAAGGTGATCGCGCTCGATACCCCGAGCGAACGCGTGGTCAAGGAATTATCGCAGCGTCAGTGGAACCGGGCGACCTTCTTCACGGCGTCGGCGTTCGGCGGCACCCCCAAGCAGGGCGAAAGCTTTTCCGGCTGGCTCAGCGATCTTGCCGGCCGCACCAAGAACCTGATCGAGGAGGTCAACAGCGCCGACCTCGTGGTGATGGTGGCTGCCGCCGGAGAGAGCGCCCAGGCTGCTTCGATCATCGGCGAGGCATGCAGCGTCAAGCGGGTGATGACGACGGCGCTCGTGCTCGGCGGCCCGGCGATTTCCGACGAAGCGCTGTCGAAGACGCTGTCGCATCTGCGGCCGTGGGCGCTGATGCTGGTGATCGCCAGCGCCGAGGACTACATTGCGGATATGCTCACGGCATTGCGAGCATAGGAGGCTATTATGGTCATTCGATTGATCGCGGCGGCCGGACTGGCCGCGTCGTTTCTGCTCAGTCCATCGGCCTTCGCCGCGGCGTCGAAGGAAAAGATGGAAACCTGCACATTCGGCGCCGACGATCAGAAGCTCATGGGCGCGAAGCGCAAGGCCTTCCTGTCGAAGTGCATGTCCAACGCTGACTCGCCTCGCGGCAAGCCGGTCACGCCAAAGCCGAAGCCGCAGTAGTGCATCTCACGCCTCGACGGCTGCGCGCATGATCCAGGCGCGGAATGCCACGAAAGCCGCCTCGTCCTTGCGGACATCGCGATAGATCAAATACCAGTGCTCCCCCTTTGACACCGACTGCGCGAATGGCGCGACCAGCCGTCCAGCCTTCAAGTCGTCATCGATATAAGGACTGATGCCGATCGCGACGCCGACGCCGTCGGCGGCGGCCTGCAATGCCTGGCCGTAGTATTCGAACTCCGGCCCTTTCGCACGAATCTTCGACAGACCGGCAACCTTGAACCAGCGCGGCCACTCGTCCGCCGCATGAGCAACGCGGAGCAGTGTCGCGTCTTTTAAATCGTCCGGGGTCTTCAAGCGCTTCGCCAACGCGGGCGAGCAAACCGGCGTGAAATCGGCGGCGAACAATTGCTCCGCGACGAATTCCGGCCAGTCGCCGTCGCCAAGGCGGATGCCGCAGGTCCAGTCGTCGTTGTACGGCAGCGTGGCGCCACCGGTGGCGAACCGCACCTCGATCTCGGGCTCCGTCCTCTGGAAATCCGCCAGCCGTGGAATGAGCCAACGCGTCGCGAAGGTCGGCCCGACACCGACGGTGAGTACACGCGACCCCGCCATCGCGGTAACCTGCGCGGTCAAGTTGGCGAGTTGATCGAAGATCTGCGTCAAGCCGCCCTGATAGGCCCGCCCTGCCGCCGTCAATGCCAACCGGTTCGCCTTGCGCTCGAACAGCGGAACGCCGAGCCGCTGTTCGAGGAGTTGCACCATCCGGCTGATCGCGGCCGGCGTCACGTGCAATTCAGTGGCGGCCTTGGCGAAGCCCTCCGCACGCGCCGCGGCCTCAAACGCCCGGATGCCGTTGAGGAAAGGCAGTTTTCGCATGGGGTGCCATCAAAAAATCTTACCCTTGAGGCTGCAATACGGCATCGCTGGCCGCCTGGCAACTCGAAATGTCCCGGCGTCAGGATCAGGAAACCTGATGCTGAGGCTTCGATAACTCAGTTTGCCGAATGGCAACGCTGGGATCATTGAAGGAGGCGGAGAAACCCCATGACTCCGTTGGTCATATCCATCCTGTGCCTCGCCATGGTCGGCACGTCGTTCCTGTCCGGCATCTTCGGTATGGCCGGCGGCATGATCCTGGTCGGCATTCTGCTCGCCATGATGCCGGTGCCGGAAGCGATGATGCTGCACGGTGTCACCCAGATGGCGTCGAACGGCTGGCGAGGACTGTTGTGGTGTCGGCACGTGCGCTGGAGCGCCGTCGGCGCTTACGTGTTCGGCTGCTTCATTGCGCTGGGTGTGTGGTCGTTCACCCGCTATGTCCCGAGCACGTCCATCGCGCTTCTGCTGCTCGGACTCACGCCCTTCGTGGTCCGGCTGGCGCCGAAACACTATCGGCCGAACCCCGAGAGCCTCCGCCAGGGCAGCATCTACGGCGTGGCCTGCATGACGCTCATACTATTAACCGGCGTCGCCGGCCCGCTGATCGACCAGTTCTTCCTTGGCGGCAAGCTGGACCGCCGCGAGATCGTCGCCACCAAGGCGATCTGCCAGATCTTCGGGCATGGCGCGAAGCTCATCTATTTCGGCAGCCTGATCGATCAGGCGGCTTCGCTCGATCCCGTCGTCGCGGTGCTTGCGATCATAAGCTCGATGATTGGCACGACCCTCGCCAAGCAGGTGCTTGAAGCCATGTCGGATCAGCAGTATCGCCGCTGGGCCAACGGCATCATCACGGCCATCGCCGGATACTATGTGGTCCACGGCGCGGTGCTGGTCGTGCTCGCCCACGCCTACGCCCGCTGAACGCAGTCAGCGTCGGCGTTCGGTGAGCACGAGGTAGAGCGAACTCGCCACGATGATCGCCATGCCGGCGAAGCTCCACAGCCCCGGCAGTTCGCCGAATATGAAAAAGCCAAGCACAGCGGAATACACGATGCGGGAGTAGTCGAGCGGCACCAGCGCGGTGACGTCGCCCAAGGTCCAACCGTGGGTGATCAGGCCCTGGCCCGAGATGCCGAGGAATCCGATCACCACGAGCATCGCCAGCTCAACCCAATCCGGCGTAACCCACAGCCAGAGCGTCGGGATCAGCGAGAACACCGCGTTACTGATGGCGTAGTAGAACATGATGGTCCGCGTCGGCTCCGTGGTCGACAGCCGCTTGATGCAGACGACGATCAGCGCGCCGGAAAGCGCGCCGGCCGCGCCAACGAAGGCGCCCGGATCGAAACCCGCCGTGAACGGCCGGGCGTAAAGCGAGATGCCGGCGAAGCCGACCAGCGTAACGGCGATGCGCCGCAGACCCGCGATCTCGCCGAGGAACACCAGCGCCAGCGGGATCATGAACAGCGGTCGCGAGAACTGCAGCGCCATCGCATCGGCCAGCAGCATGTGCGTCAAAGTCCAAAAGAAGCAGACGTTGCCGAGCGTACCGATCAGGCCGCGCACGGCGTGCATACCGAGCCGCTTGGTGCGCAGCGGCTCAAGAAAATTGCCCCAGAACATCGGCAGCACGAAGAAGAAGCCGATGAACGAACGAAAGAACAGAATCTCGATGGTGGGGATATGCGAGCCGACCTGCTTGACCAGCATCGCCATGACCACGAGCGTGATCGAGCCGAGCGAAACGAGCGCCGCGCCCCGCGCACCCCGATCCATGGCGGACCAACGTGCCAGCACGCTGCGGTGAAGTGCGGCAATCACGAACCTGCGATCCTCCCGCGATGGCCAAGCCGCGCCGAGATCGCCGCGGCGGTCTCGATCACATGCGGAATGAACGTGGCGAGCGCCTTCTTCGACAGCCGGCTGACCGGCCCGGCGAGCCCGATCGCTGCCACCACCTCGCCGCCGTCGCCGCGCAGCGGCGCCGCGATGCAGCGCATGCCGAGTTCGCTTTCTTCGTCTTCGATGGCGCAGCCGCGCGCCCGCACCGCTTCGAGCACCTTCCGCAAGGTCTGCGGATCGGTGACGGTCTGCGGCGTGCGCGCGGCCAGGCCGTCGCGCACCACGCGCTCGATCACTTCGGCAGGCTGGAACGCCAGGATCGCCTGGCCCTCGGCGGTGCAATAGGCGGGCTTTCGCACACCGACGTCGGAGCGCATGCGGATCGCCTGGGTGCTCTCCAGGTTGAAGACGTACATGATCTCGCT
>Ga0207701_10003324_pt1 | contig 16537 bp, 20 predicted proteins | sample KBSSwiSSwithPhiX_FD_184294 | JGI IMG/M metagenome (GOLD analysis project Ga0207701, IMG submission 184294) | Switchgrass rhizosphere bulk soil microbial communities from Kellogg Biological Station, Michigan, USA, with PhiX - S5 (SPAdes) (version 2) | ecosystem: Environmental > Terrestrial >... | reverse complement strand
CGGACCCAATTCGACCAACGGGATGAGCTGTGCTTCAGGCACCATCGCGGTGGGCGATGGCTTCCGCGCCATTGCACGGGGCGATGCGGACGTCATGGTAGCTGGCGGCGCGGAAGCTCCGCTGGCACCGCTCTGCTTTGCCGCCTTTGCCATCATCCGGGCGATGTCTACCCGGAATGATGATCCTGCGACGGCCAGCCGTCCTTTCGACCGGCATCGCGATGGGTTCGTGATGGGGGAAGGCTCTGCGATTGTGGTTCTCGAGGAGCGGAATCGCGCGCTCAGCAGAGGGGCAAAGATTTACGCCGAGGTATGTGGGTACGGGCTCACCAATGACGCGTTCCATATGACTCAGCCGCGTCCCGATGCCCGCCAGGCGGCTCGCGCCATGTCCCTCGCGCTAGCCGAAGCGCGACTGACTCCCGGCGAGGTGGGGTACCTCAATGCACACGGGTCCTCGACTCCGCTCAATGACCCGACGGAGACCGCGGCAATCAAGCAGGTGTTCGGAGAAGCCAGCAAGAGTCTCTTGCTGAGTGGGACCAAGGGCTACTATGGCCACGCCCTCGGCGCGAGCGGAGCGTTCGAAACTGTCATTTGTGCCTTGGCAAGCAGCCACCGGTGGCTTCCGCCGACGGTCAACCTCGCCGATCCCGACCCGGCCTGTGACCTGGACTATATCGCCGGCGAAGGCCGCGCGGCCGATCCGGAATTCATCCTCACCAACTCGTTCGGTTTTGGAGGGATTAACGCCAGCCTGGTTCTCCGCCGAAACGACCCCTAGAGCGCCGGGGGACCACCGTTTACAGTTCACCGTCCCTTAAGCAGCCTTCACCCTTTCCTTCCGGAGCCATGGCGTCACTCACCCGCCGGTTGACGGCAGAAGCCCTCGGCACCTTCAGTTTCGTATTCATCGGATGCGCCTCGGTTACCGCTGCTGGGATCATCGGTGGCGACGGCGGGGTCCTCGGTGTCGCATTCGCGCACGCAGTCGCATTGTCGGTCATGATCACGGCCACGATGAACATCTCGGGTGGCCATTTGAATCCGGCCGTGACGCTCAGCCTGCTCAGCGTGCGCCGCATCGATGCCAAATCCGCTCTCCTTTATATAGTCGCACAGTTGGGCGGTGCCGCCCTGGGCGCTCTGCTGGTCAAGCTCCTCTACGGCCACAACTTCACCCATCCGATCACCCTCGGTACTCCAAGCCTGGCCAACACCATGACCTGGGGCACCGCGATCGGAATCGAAGCAGTCTTGACCTTCTTCCTCGTGTCAGCGGTCTTCGGCACCGCCGTGTCGCCCGACGCCCCCAAGGTGGGAGGGTTCGGCATCGGCATGGTTCTGCTGTTTGACATCATCGCCGGCGGCGCCTTGACCGGTGCAGTCATGAACCCGGCTCGCGCGTTTGGGCCGGCACTCATCTCGGGTACCTGGTACGCTCAACCTGTATGGTGGATCGGTCCTATACTGGGCGGGCTTGTCGCGGCGCAGATCTGGGAGAGGGTGCTGCTGAAGAAGGACTAGAAGAGGAAGTAATAATGGCGAGAATTGAAGATTGAAGATTGCAGATTGAAGATTTGATGAACAGTTGTTTTTTCAATCTGCAATCTGAAATCAGCAATCTTCAATTCTCCTCCCTGTTCACCCGTCTGGCCCTCCCCCACAACACCAGCACGTACCCCAGGTAGATCACGGTGGCCACGACGTAGGCGGCGACCATGTATCCGCCGTTGCTGGGGGTCTCAGGCATGGCCCCGCTCCTCGGCCTCCTGGGCCAGTCTGATTCCGTAAGCCAGCGTCACCAGTCCGACATACAGAAGCGTGAATGCGGCGAAGGAGATCAAGAGCGTCCGCAGCATCTCCGAATCGAGCGAGGGGGCGCTCGGCTTGAGCACGATCGGCGTCGGGTGGAGCCCCCGAAACAGATAGACGCTCAGGTGAATGAAGGGCACCAGGACCATCGCCATGATGCCGACGACGGACGAGAGTCGTGCCCGCTCGGTGGGCACCCGGATGGCGGATCGGAGGACCTGGTATCCGAGCAGGAGGAAGAACAGAAAGAGCGTCAGCGACAGGCGCGCGTCCCAGGTCCACCAGGTGCCCCAGATCGGCTTTCCCCAGATGGGACCGGTAGTGAGCACCACGACACAGAACACGGTTCCGACTTCGGCCGAAGTCGCGGCGAAGCGGTCGAAGTGCTGGTCGCCTAACCAGAGATAGAGGATGCTGGCGAGACCGGTCAGGCCAACCGCCAGGAACGCACACCACGCCGATGGCGCATGGATGTAGAAGATTTTCTGAGCCAGTCCCTGCCTGATCTCGGTCGGGGTAAATCGCTGGGCGAGGACCACCATGCCGGCCAGCGCCAGGAGGGCTAGCAGGGTGAGCCGCCAGCCTCGGCGGACCAGGATTTGGGCCCGGATGGGATCGGCGTTCATTCGTCTACTACGGCAGAGAATAGAAGCAGAGAGACCGTGATAAATGCCACATCGTAGAGTACCAGCAACCTAAGCCCTCCCGCCACCTCGCTCAACGCACGGCCCGTCAGAAGCCGCATCGTAATCTGCACCGCAAAGACGAGAGGAGGCACCATGAACGGCAGGAGCAGGACCGGCAGCATCAGCTCGGCAAAGCGGGTTCGCACTACGATTGCGCTGAAGAGGGTTCCCACCGAAACCAGTCCTGCCGTGGCCAGAAGAAGGGTGGCCACCAGGCCCGGCAGCGCCTGACTCAGATCGACGTTGAAAAAAAGCACGAACAAGGGCAGAGCGATGACTTCGACCAGGAGCACGAAGGTCAGGTTCGCCAGGTACTTCCCCAGGAACAGCACCTCCCGGGAGACGGGAGCCAGAAGCAAGCCGTCAAAGGCGTGATTCTCCCGCTCGACGGCAAACCCGCGGTTCATGGCCACCACCGCGGCAAACGCGACCGTCACCCAGAGGATTCCCGGCGCGAGATCGATCGTAGCCACCGCGGTCGGGTCGCGCGCGAAGTTGAACACGACGAGGAGCAGAGCCGCGAACATCGCCGCCGAGAGGAAACTGGTGCGGCTCCGCAATTCGGCACGGAGATCCTTGGCCGCAATCGCCAGCGCGAGCCGCAGGCTCTCAACCACGCGCGAGCTCCTGATACCGGGACACGAACTGTTCGAGCGACGCGCCTCGAGGTTCCAGCAGGGCCCACTGTCCAGCTCGAAGGACGCCCACTCGAGTAGCCAGATCCCAGGCTTCGTCCGGATGATGGGTGACGAGAACGACAGCACGACCGCCGAGACACCGCTCGCGCAGGAGGGTACGAAGCAGCTGCGCTGAGCCCGTATCGAGTCCGGTGAAGGGCTCGTCGAGCAGCAGCACAGCGGGATCATGGATCAGTGCGCGTGCGATAGCCACCCGCTGCTCCAGCCCGCGGCTCAGGTCCCGCGGCAGATCCCGGAGTCGGTCAGCCAGACCGAATCCCGCGAGCGCCTCGTGGGCCTTGTGCTCCGGCCGGGCCAGGCCATACAGCCGCGCGGCGAAAGTGAGATTTTCGAGAATCGTGAGGTCGTCGTAAAGCAGCGAGTGGTGGGAGAGAAACCCGATGGGACGGCGGCTCTCGGGTTCGCTCGCACGAAGCTTTTGGCCGGCGATCCGCACCTCACCGGCGCTCGGCTTGATCAGTCCGGCCAGCAAACGGAGCAACGTCGTCTTCCCCGCCCCGTTGGGACCCAGCACCACGAGCACCTCACCGGCGCCGAGACTGAGGTGGACGCCGGAAACGGCACGAACGTGCCCGTAGGCGCGCTCCAGACCGACCGCCTCGAGCGCCGGCCGGTCAGCGGAGAGCATCGATCCGGTCGCCGAGCTCGGATAGATCGAAGGGCTTTACCAGATATCCGCTGTGCGGCAGGTCCAGCACTTTGAGCTGGGGTTTGAGGCTGACGTAGGCGGAAGTGATAATGACGGGAAGGGCCGGCTGGATTTCCCGAAGACGGCGGATGAGCTCGATGCCGTCGGTGTCGGGAAGCCGCATATCGAGTACGGCAACGTCAGGCGGCTGCTCCTGGGCCAACCGAATCGCTTCGGCACCGGTTGCCGCGAACGAAGCGGCGTACCGGGCGGCAAAGTACCGCTCGTAGCTCAGGCGAATAGACGGCTCGTCCTCGACAAAGAGAACCCGCCGGCGCGCGGGGGGGTGAGCCATCCCCCCCAATATAGCCCTTAGACCGCAGCCTCCAGCTGGAACAAGTCATCCAGTTTGGTGAGTACCAGCAGGAATCGAAGCTCGTCATTCGCATTCCTGAGGACCACCACCTGGCGCCGCTCCGAAGCCCGGCGCTGCACCAGCATGAGCGCTCCCAGGCCCGCCGAATCCACCTGCCGGGTATTGCTCAGGTCGATGATCAGGCGACCGCTACGCTCGGGCAGCTGCTCGAGCAGGGTCACCGCCGCCTGGCGGAACTCGGTGCGGGACTCCAGACCGAGATGCTCGGGTGCTGCCAACTCCAGGGACGTCGTTTGCGTGGTGAACATCGTGTCCTCCCACGCCCGAATACACAGAAGCGCGATCGTTCGCCGCCTGCTACTTCCGCGGGACGCTCGCGCTTTCGCGCTGCACCCGCCTTCGGCACCGAGCTATCTCTTGCGCCACTCGCGCATGAGACCTCTAGTTTTGCGGCCCCGGATCACTCCGGGTGTGCTATTATCGGGCGAGTCAATTGTTTTGGAACCCTTGTGGGTTCCGGCCATAACAATTGGCTAGTCCAGTGCCAGAATACCTTAAGTGATTATAATACAGCAACTTACCGATTTACATTCGGTGCAGATTCGGCCTGTTTTGCCTAGCACTACGCAGCACTTCAGGGAGCTTTGCTAGCCACCAAAATACCCCGGTTCCTGCTCCCCTGCGGCCGATTCTTCCTTACCTTTCCACTTCCTTCAGCCCGCCCGTCTCATGACCGACCAGATCGACACCCTGCTCTCCGAACCCCGGCGTTTCCCGCCGCCCGCGGAGTTCGCCAAGGCCGCGGCAGCGCAGAGCGAAATCTACGGAGCAGCCAAGCGCGATCGCCTGCGGTTCTGGGAAGACCAGGCCCGCACGCTGGAATGGATCAAACCCTGGAAGACCGTGCTCGAGTGGACGCCACCCCACGCGAAGTGGTTCGTGGGCGGGCAGCTCAATGTGTCCAGCAACTGTCTGGACCGCCACCTGTCGGGCCCACGACGTAACAAGGCAGCCATCATCTGGGAAGGCGAGCCGGGAGACCGGCGGGTGCTAACCTACTGGGAGCTGCACCGAGACGTGAATCGCTGCGCCAATGCGCTCAAGGTCCTGGGAGTCAAACGGGGAGACCGGGTGGCAATCTACCTGCCCATGATCCCCGAAGCTGCGATCGCGATGCTGGCCTGCGCCCGGATCGGCGCGGTGCATTCGGTGGTCTTCGGCGGCTTTTCCTCTGAATCCTTGCGCGACCGGATCAACGACGCCCAGGCGGTGGCGCTGATTACGGCGGACGGCGGGTATCGTCGGGGGAGCGTGCTGCCCCTCAAACGCTTCGCCGACGAGGCGATCGAGGAGTGTCCCTCGATTCGGCACGTTGTCGTGGTAAAGCGAGCACCCGGTTCCGCGGGAGACGAGTCTTTCGCCAACATGAAGGAGGGTCGAGACCACTGGTGGCACCGCCTTCTCGATGCGGCGGAGCCCCGCTGTCCCCCCGAGGCGATGGAGGCGGAGGATCTGTTGTTCATCCTCTATACCTCGGGGACGACCGGAAAGCCCAAGGGCATCGTGCACACTACCGGCGGCTATCTCACCCAGACCGCCGCGACGACGCGCTACGTCTTCGACCTGCGGGAAGACGACGTCTTCTGGTGCACCGCCGACATCGGATGGGTGACCGGCCATTCATATGTCGTCTACGGACCGCTCGCTAATGGCGCCACCGTCGTCATGTACGAGGGAGCTCCCGACTGGCCTGAACGTGATCGCTTCTGGAAAATATGCGCGCGCTACGGGGTGACCGTGTTCTACACGGCCCCTACCGCCATCCGCGCCTTCATGAAGTGGGGTGAGTCCCACCCGGCGAAGCACGACCTCTCCATGCTCCGACTGCTGGGAACCGTCGGCGAACCGATCAATCCCGAGGCCTGGATCTGGTACCACAAGAACATCGGCGGAGAACGCTGCCCGATCGTTGATACGTGGTGGCAGACTGAGACCGGCGGCATCATGATCACCCCGCTTCCCGGGATCACGACCACAAAGCCAGGTTCGGCGACCATCCCCTTCCCCGGCATCAGCGCCGAGCTGGTGGATCAGACCGGCAAACCTCTCGCGAAGGGCGGCGGACTGCTCACACTGACTGAGCCGTGGCCCGGAATGCTCCGCACCATCTACGGAGACGACGAGCGCTATCAGCAGGTCTACTGGAGTAAGTTCCCCGGAAGGTACTTCGCGGGCGACGGCGCGAAGCTGGACGAAGACGGGTACTGGTGGCTCCTGGGGCGGGTGGATGACGTCCTCAATGTGGCGGGTCACCGGATCGGGACGATGGAGGTGGAGAGCGCACTGGTTGACCACCCGGCTGTAGCCGAAGCGGCCGTCGTCGGCAAGGCGCACGAACTCAAGGGTCAGGCACTGGCGGCCTTCGTCACACTCAAGGAAGGGCACAAGGCAACCAGCAGTCTCAAGGATGATCTGAAGGATCACGTGGTGAAGAAGATCGGGGCGATCGCGAGACCGGACGACGTGCTCTTTTCAGCCGATCTGCCCAAGACCCGGAGCGGAAAAATCATGCGCCGGCTGCTCAAGGACATCGCCGAAGGACGAGCCCTGGGAGACACCACGACCCTGGCTGATCCTGCGGTGGTCAATCGTCTCAGGGATCAGTACGAGGCGGAGGAGTCGTAGGGGCGGAACGTCAGAGCGGAACATCAATCAGAAAAGCATATCAATAAGCGAGGCTACTTATGCGATTTACTCGACTAGCAATTCTCCTGGCGGTCTCGGCCATCACGGTTTCCGCGGTTTCTGCGGTTCCCGCCTCTCCCGCCCTGCCCGAAATGACGGTTTACAAGACCCCGACATGCAGATGCTGTTCCAAATGGGTTGACCACGTGAAGGCGGCGGGCTTCACGGTCAAGACGGTTGATCAGCCTGATCTCTCGGAGCTGAGAGCAGACGTCGGAGTGACCAAGGCGCTCTCCTCCTGCCACACGGCGCTGGTCGGTGGATATGTGATCGAGGGACACGTCCCCGCCGCGGATATCCAGCGGCTGCTCAAGGAGCATCCGAAGATCGTCGGCCTCGCCGCTCCTGGCATGCCGGGCGCCGGGCCGGGCATGGACACCAGCAAGGATCCGTACGATGTGCTGGCGTTCGATGCGAGTGGGAAAACCACCGTGTGGGCGAAGCATTAGTGGGATTTCAGATTGAAGATTTCAGATTGAAGATTGAACTGCGGCTCAGACCATACACCTCCTTTGCCTCATCCCTATGGCTTGAAGCTTATGGCCCATCGCTAACAGCTAACGGCTGACGGCTGACGGCTGACGGCTCAAAACTGTATCTGCGCCCCCATCTCTACCACGCGGTTGGGCGGTAGGCCGAAGAAGGCCGTCGCCGTCTGCGCATTCCGGCTCATCAGGACGAATAGGCGTTTTCGCCACATGGCCATCCGCTTGCGCGGTGGGGCGCCGTCCTCTGCCATGGCGGCGCGCGGCGCTACCGGGATCAACGACTCTCGTCCGAGGTAAAACGTCGTTTCCAGCGGACGGACCGTAACTCCACGCGACTGGATCAGCCGCAGCGCCGCGGGCACATCCGGCGACTCCATGAAGCCATAGTGGGCCCGCAGCGCGTAGAACTTCTGGCCCAGGTCGGTGAACTCGAGCCGCTCTTCCTCCGGGACCTGGGGAATTTCTTCGGTCGTAACCGAGAGGAGGATGACCTGCTGATGCAGCACCTTGTTGTGTTTGACATGGTGCAGCAGCACCGGGGGAGCGCCACCGGCGTTCGAGGTCATGAACACCGCGGTACCCGGGACCCGGGTCGGAATCCGTTTCGCGACGTCCCCCAGAAACAGATCCATGGGGAGCGAAATCTCCTCCATGATCTCGTTGAGCCGCCGCCGGCCCTGCTTCCAGGTGCTCATCAGGGTGTAGATCACCAAGGCGAGCACCAGCGGGAACCAGCCACCCTGCTCGACTTTGATCAGGTTCGCCGATAGGAAGGCAAGGTCCACCACCAGGAACAACGTGGTGAGCGCTCCGCTCTGCAGCCGGCTCCAACCCCACCGTTCTCGTGTCACCTTGTAGAACAGCAGGGTCGTGATCGTCATCGTCCCGGTCACCGCGATGCCGTAGGCGGATGCCAGGTGGGACGACGTCTTGAAGGTCGCGACCAGCGCGATGCAGGCCACCATCAGCCACCAGTTCACCTCCGGGATGTAGATCTGGCCCCGTTCGGTATAGGAGGTGTGCTTGATGGTTACCCGCGGACAGTACCCCAGCTGCACCGCCTGCTGGGTGAGAGAGAAGGCGCCGGAGATGAGGGCCTGGCTCGCGACAATCGCGGCGGCGGTTGCCACTACTACCATCGGGTAGAGAACACCGCGGGGCACCAGGCCGTAGAAGGGGTTGCTGGCGGCTTCCGGATGGGTCAGCAGCAGCGCCCCCTGACCGAAGTAGTTGATCATGAGCGCCGGGAGGACCAGGCCGAACCAGGCCACCCTGATGGGCCGCTTCCCGAAATGTCCCATGTCGGCATAAAGCGCTTCACCACCGGTTACAACGAGCACAACCGATCCGAGGATGAGAAAACCCTGAACCCCGTCGCGCAGGAAAAAATCCAACGCGTACCACGGGTTCATCGCCCGGAGCACCGAGGGATAGTTCGCAATCCCTCCCAGCCCCAGCAGCGTGATCGAACTGAACCACACGATCATGATCGGCCCGAAGACCCGCCCTACTCGCGTCGAACCGTGACCTTGGAAGACGAACAACACGACGAGAATGACGATCGTGATGACCCAGACCACGTGATCCAACGACGAGGTAGCAACCTTCAGTCCTTCCACCGCGCCCAGCACGGAGATGGCTGGGGTGATCACTCCATCGCCATACAGCAGGGCGGCTCCGAACAGTCCGAGCGTAACAAGTACCCACCGGCTGTGGCCTTCCTGCCGCGGCCGGATCAGCGCCAGAAGCGCGAGAATCCCGCCCTCGCCGCGGTTGTCGGCCTTCATGACGCACAGGATGTACTTGAAGGAGACGATGAAATTGAGGGACCAGAAGATGAGCGAGAGAACGCCGAGGACGTTGTCGTTGGTGAGGGGAATGCTATGGGCCCCGGTGAAACACTCCTTGAGCGCGTACAGCGGACTGGTGCCGATGTCGCCGTAGACGACCCCAAGAGCGGCGAGAGAGAGCGCGGCAAGCGCCCGTCCCCGGGCCGGCGTGCCGCCTGGCGCGGCGCCGTGGCTCACTGCGACAGCGAACCAGGTGGCGCGGCCCGGCGGCGCCAATCGAGCAAGGCCACAATGAAGATCAGCGTGATGATGACGGCCGAGCCCACGCACCAGCGGCAGATGGCCTTGATGACGAACAGCTCGAGGTAGGTCAGATAGATCGTGAAGGCCAGCCCTGCACCGGAGAGGATCAGAAGGAGGCGAGAGCTGATCGCGGCGGCCGGTCGCCGCAGCGTGTCCATGCTCAGAACCAGGAGGACGAGATATCCTACCACGCCGTAGAGCGCCACTTCCAAGCCGAGAAAGCGGCTGAACGGACTGGTCTGGACGGTTTCACACCCTCCGGTGCCGCAGGCGAGCGTGCCGATCCGGCCGATCTTGTACAAATACAGGTAAAGCGACACGAAGAAGCCAGCCAGGCTCAGCAGGGCCGCAGCCATGCGGTACTTCATGGCTTCGCCGCGGGCGCCGGGCTCAAGGAGTCTACCAGCTTCTTGATTTCGTCAAACGCCATCCGTCCCGGATAGAGACGGCCGCCGATCAGAAAGGTAGGCGTCGACGTCACCCCAACCGCTACGCCTTCGCGCGAGCTGGCTTCGATCCTCCCGGCGTACTTCTTCGACTCCATGCAGGCATCGTACTTCGGCACATCGAGGCCGACGGCCTTGGCGTAATCCCGGAAGATTCCGCTGGGGTCGCTCTTGGTCGTCCAATCCGGGGTCCAGGAATAGATCCGGTGGTGCTGGTCCCAATACTTCCCCTGTTCGTCCGCACACGCCGCGGAATGGGCAGCGACCCTGGTGTGCCGGTGAATCTGGTCCAGCGGAAAATCCCGATAACGCCAGCGCACCCGGCCGGTCTGAATGAGGCGTTCCTCGACCGAAGGCATCTGGACCGTCTCGAAGTCCTGGCAGGCCGGGCACTGATAGTCGGCGTATTCGGTGATCTCGATCGGCGCCGAATCGGAGCCCAGGAAGTAGCCGCGAAACCCGGCCGTGTCAGCCGGGAGGACCTGGACGTTGGCGGGGATGCTGATCGTCGGCCGCCGCATCACCAGGTAGCCGATCACCGCCAGGCCCGCCACCCCAAGAACTCCCAGGATCGTGTAGAAGCGCTTCATTTCGCCCGCCGCCATGGTTGGTCGTCCTCCGGCTCGTCGAATGGGTTGCCGCCCCGTGCAGCCTCGTCCACGATCCGCCGGCTTTCGGCGATTTCGGGCGTGTCATAGGTACTTCGCACTTCATAATGAAACAATTCGCTGCGAACGTCTCCCAACCGCTTCAATAACTCCGGTACAGCGTCGAGCAATCGATCGGAGCGATCAAGCTCTGCTATTCGGGCAGCGAGGGCCCGCAACAGGTCCAACAGCTGCTTGCGACGGGCGTCGCCGTACACCTCATCATGCTCTGGCATGGCGAAGAATCTACAATGGCCGGTGGAACCAAGGGAGGAACCCGGAGTTTGCTCCACCGAGTCAGTCAAGTTATATTCCCGTCGCACTTTAAGGCACCCAAAGGAGAGCACTTAGAATGGCGAAGAGTAAGTCCGCACGGCGGACCCCGGCCGCTCCCCGACCTTTCGAGCAAGCCCGGGATGAGTTGTTCAGTCATATCCTGCGTTGTGGAGTCCTGGAAGCTCTGCCCGAACATCAGAAGGAATGGTTCGACGATACCATGCAGTACCTCGGTGAGCGCTACAACGATCTCACCGCGGAGGAGCTGGCCCAGGTTCGCACGCTCGGAGAGCGTTACGTCCAGCCGGTGATGGGACGCGGCACGCCCAACGTTGAAGAGGAAGCCGCCGTCGAGTAGGAAACCACGAGCTATCGGTTTGGTGAGCCGCCCGCCCAGGGCGGCTCGATTGTTTTCAGGGCAAGCGTCGCCAGCGGTAACCGGCGGCGATCCGGAGACCACCTCCAATCCCCGCCTCGAGTGCCCAACCGCTGCGCGTGCCGGGACGTGATTCCACGCCGAGGCCGAGCACCATGTAGCCTTGCGTGTCACCGGTGGATTCAACGTCGGCGACGGCGGCGCCACCGAGCGCGTAGAATCCGACGCCATGAGTCGCTCGCGGGCTCAGCAGAAAGTGGCCCAGCAGCTCGCCACGAAAGGCCACGTCCCCATCTGACGTGCCTGCCGCGAGTGTAAGCGCCAGACGCGTGCGTTCACCGGGCCGAACTGCCGCGTAGCCCCCTCCCGCGACCAGATCGGGCGTGGCGAAGGTCGCCACCGCGTGCACTCCGTATTCCACCAGATGCTGAGCCGCCAGCGGACGCCCCGCCAACGCGGCACACAGCCCGGCCACGACGACGGTCGCGGTCCGGTTCACCGCCTACCCGAGGACGAGATCGTAGGTAATCCGGATATCGGGGGCGAGGCTGTGAATCACCGAGCAGTACTTCTCGATCGAGAGGTCGATAGCGCGTCGCCCCTTCGCTTCATCCAGCCCGGTTCCACTGAGGTGATAGGTCAGGTGGATCGCGATGTAGCGACGCGGCTCCTGTTCGCGCCTGGTCCCGGACATCTCGATGCGAAATGATTGCAGCTCGATCCGCATCTTCTCCAGGATCGAAACGACGTCGGACCCGGTGCAGGACCCGGCCGCCAGGAGAAGAAGCGCCATGGGGCCCGGCGCGGTCTGGTTGGAGCCGTCTATGTGAACCGAGGGCGCGCTTCCGCAGACGCCTTCGAATTCCATCTCTCGCTGCCAGGTCAGCGTCGCAAGTTTGGTTTCTTGAGCCATGAATCAGTGAAGGTTAAGACGAAGGGTTCACCCGCCGACAGGACGACGGGCACCGGTAGCGGCATGCTGATAATCCCAAATGGCGTACAGCGCGATCGCTGCCGTCGCCCAGGCCAGCGGCCGCACCAGAGGAGAGTCGGTAAGAGCGGCGGCCAGCGTCAGCATCTGCGCCAGGGTCACGGCTTTCCCGCCCAAACGTGCTGGAATCGAGGCGGCTCGCCCGCTGATCAGCGTGACTACAAAGGCGACGGTGGCCACCACATCCCGCGCCAGCACGCCCAGGATCTCATACCAGGTGAGCCGTCCGGAGAAGAGCACCACCGCAAAGGCGGCGGCCATGAACAGCTTGTCCGCTACCGGATCAAGGAACGCCCCCAGCCTGGATGGACCGACTCGCCGCGCCAGCGCACCGTCGAGCAGGTCGCTCACCCCTGCGATCACGAGGATCACCAGCCGATGGTCATCGTCCTGCGTCAGGACAAACCATGCGGCGAGCGGGAGCCGAAGCGCGGTGAGCGCATCGGCCGCGCCGAAACGCGGTGCGGCGACTTGCTCGGCTTCTGAGCGAGGACTACTTTCGGACATTCTTTCCACTCTCCAAGGCGAGGCGCGATGGATCTCCAGCTCCTCAAGAAAACCGCCATATTCGCGGACCTCGACGACGGGGAACTTGCCCGCGTGGCGGAAATTTGCAAAGAGCAGACCTTCAAATCGGGGCAGCACATTTTCAAGGAAGGCGAGCCGGGAAATCGCTTTTACCTGATTGTTTCGGGAGACGTCCGCATCAGCCGCGACATTCCGGGAAGCGGTGAAGAAGCACTCGCCATCCTGCAGCCGGGCGCCTGCTTCGGGGAGATGGCGGTGTTCGATCGCTCCGAGCGTTCGACCGACGCGGTCGCGAATGGCCCCGTCACCCTCATGACCATCACGCGGCCGGATTTCGAGATTCTGCTCGACTTCAACCGCGACATGGCCTACAAGATTCTCTGGTCGATGGTTCGGCTGCTCTCCTCCAGATTGCGGGTGACCAACGATAACCTCCGCTCACTCCTCGCCATTTCGATGTTCTGAGGCGTTCGGCCGTCAGGATACCGCCTGATGTCGAGCTTCTCGCATTCCTGCACCCAACTCACCGGGATCATGGGCGCCCGCCTGGGGGACGCGGCCGGGCTGGCCGCTCTCGCGGCTGGCGCCGCCAGCGCCGCGGGACTGACCCCCTATGGTCCTCCGGTCCTCCACTCCGGACCCAAAGGCACCGTGGTCGCTGTCCTGTGTCACGGTGGCCATCTGATTCTGCATGTCGAGCCCGATGTGGGACGCTGCCTCGTGGACATCGTCGCGGCGACCCCGAACGCAGCTTCCCGAGGCACTGATGCCCTGGCGAGGCGGCTCCACGCTGAAGGACACCACTGATGCTCAAGGAAAGCCCCGATCACCACGACGCCGATCTGATTCTGAAGATGTACGATCTGCGGAGGGAAGCCGTGCTGCGGGAGTCGCGCGCGAAACTCCGAGTCGAATTCTGGCCCCGCGACGCCGAGGAGGCGATTGCGATCACTCGCGGTGACCATCCGCTCAATACTGCGTACCGGCAGGTATCAACCTACTGGGAGATGGTATACGGGATGGCCCACCACGGGGTGATCCATCCCGACTTCCTGATCGACAACAACGCCGAAGGTCTCACGATTTTCGCGCGGATAGAGCCGTATCTCGCAGAGATCCGCGCCGCTACTTCACCGCGGTCCTTCCAGCACGCCGAGTGGGCAGCCGAGCACACCGAAATGGGGCAACGCCTGATGAGCATTTTCCGGCCCCGGGTGGCTCACGAGCTGGCGGCTCGAAAAGCGCGACGCTAGCGGCCTCCGCCCACGCCTCGCACGATGCCTTCCGCGCGTACCCCGCTTGGGAAGTGCCCCGCCACGGCGAGTACCTCCTCCGCGGTCACGGCCCGATAGCGGTCCGCTGTTCCTTCCAGGTCGGACAAGCCATTGCCAGTGAGCCAGGCCTCGACGATCTCTGAAGCCAAAGCCGAAGCCGACTGGCGCTCCACGTCAACCTGGCCCGCCAGATAGTTTCTGGCCCGGGTGAGCTCATCTGCGGTCACCCGGTCCGCAGCGAAGCGCGACAGTTCTTCCAGCATCGCCGACCGAGCCTCCTCCTCTCGCTCCGGCGCGGTTGCGATGTAAGTGACCAAGGCACCCGCCCGTCCCTTTTGCCATGAAGACGCCATGACGGTGTAGGCCAGCGATCGTTTGTCGCGCAGCGTTTCGAACAATCTGCCCCCGAGCCCGCTGGCAATCGCGGCCCAGATCTCAGCGGCGAGCCTCTGGGAGCTCTTGCGGGAAGGTCCCGGGAAGGCCATCGCGACAGCCGTCTGTGCCTTGCTCCGGTTGACGACTCGCTCGACCGGCTCCCCGTCGAGAACCCAGTGGAGATCCTCCGGCGCTCGAGCCTGAGTCCTGGCTGCGTCCTCGCCGAACACGCCGGCGAGAGCATCCCGCGCCTGCTCCTGAGTCAGGTCGCCGACTGCTACGACCACACCGCGCGCCGGATCGAGGCGGGTCCGGTGCCAGTTTCGCACATCGTCCGGAGTGAGACTCTCGACGGTGTCCGGCATTCCGATGGCGGGAATTCCATAACCGCGATCTCCGTACGCCGCGCCGAAGGCGAGCTGGAAGGGATAACGGAACATGTCGTCCGTTACCTGAGCCGCTTCCTCGGCGAGCAGTCTCTGCTCCGCCCGCACTTGTTCTTCGACGAATCGCGGCTCCCGGAAGACGGACCTCAGGAGTCCTGCCGCTTCCGCCAGATTCGGCGCCAGCACCGTGGTACCAAAACCGCACCAATCGTAGGTCACGCTCGACCCGAGAGAGCCTCCCAGCCGCTCGAAGGCGAAGGCCAGGGCGGCTGCGTCGAGTTCCCCTGCTCCGCGAATCGCACTGCGGATCGTCAGGGCGCCGAGTCCTGCCTGGCTCGCATCCTCGAAGTGCCCGCGCGGGACGTAGAGTCCGAGTGAGACAGTCGGCACCCCTGGTTTGCGCTTGATCAGCAGGTCCCATGCGGGGAGCGCCGCATGCAGCACGCCCGCTTCCTCGCAGCTCGAGCTCTTCCGTGGGACTCGGGCGGGCGCCGGTGCGGATGAAAGCTCGCGGGGGCTGCTGGTTCCGCGTCGGGCGAACGCAGTGGTGATGATGCCAGGCGTCAGATCATCCCCCCGGTCACGCGGGTGGCAAACCACCACGGCCAGCCGATCCGGCAGCAAGACTCTCGCGGCCGCTTCGCGGACCCGATCACCGCCGATCGTGGCGAGCTCCTCAAACTCCCGATCCAACAGCGAGATGTCCTCGAGCGCTTCGGCTCCCGCGAGTGCGGCCGCTCGACCCACCATGGACTCCATTCGGCGAGCCCACCGGGTAAGGAGAAGCGCCCGGGCCCGATCCAGATCGGCGGGGGGCGCGCCCTGAGTTCTCAGCCGATTGACCGCGGCGGCCGTCGCGTCGAGCACTGCCTCCATTCGGCCCGGCTCGCATTCCGCGCTCACGCTGAAAACGCCGATCTCGGTCGGGGAGTAATGGTGCGCGCCCACCGATGTCGCGATCCCGGCCTCGCGCAGGCTCTGGTACAACCAGCTTCCTCTTCCCGCACCAAGAATCGCCGCAGCCAGATCGAGGGCCACCGCGTCGCGATCCAGCGCGGGCACGCCTTGCCATCCGATCGCCAGCTCACTCAGCGTCACATCGGCACGCAGAGTCCGTCCGCGGATGTCGCGGCGCTCCGGCTCGGATGGGGAGGGGTCAACGGCGCCAGGGGCCGGTACCCAGTCTCCATAAGCGACGCGAGCCAGATCCAGAGTGGCATCAGGATCCACGTCACCCACGATTCCGACAATGGTTCGTGACGGCACGTAGCGGGACTTGTAGTACCCGAGGACGTCCTCCCGGGTGAACTTCGCGAGATCCTCCTCTCGCCCAATCCGCCAGCGCCGCATTCGGTGCCGGTCGTACATGGTTTCATGCAGGGTTTCCGCGGTGAGCGCGGCGGGAGTGTCCAGCTTTCTGCGGGCCTCCTGGATGACTACGGCAAGCTCCCGGCGTAACTCATCGGGATCGATGAGTGAGTGCTGCAGCGCATCCGATTGAATGTCGATCGCGGCCGGCAGACTGGAGGCCGGCAAGGCGACAACGTAGGAGGTGTGATCGTAGGTAGTCGAGGCGTTCAGGTACCCGCCGGCCGCCTTGGTCTCTTTAGCGATTTCGCCGACTTTCCGGCGGGGCGTACCCTTGAAAAACATGTGCTCCAGCACATGGGAGATGCCGACCCACCGATCCGGCTCGTCGAAGAATCCGG
>Ga0207701_10003323_pt1 | contig 16539 bp, 7 predicted proteins | sample KBSSwiSSwithPhiX_FD_184294 | JGI IMG/M metagenome (GOLD analysis project Ga0207701, IMG submission 184294) | Switchgrass rhizosphere bulk soil microbial communities from Kellogg Biological Station, Michigan, USA, with PhiX - S5 (SPAdes) (version 2) | ecosystem: Environmental > Terrestrial > Soil... | reverse complement strand
CGATCCAATAGGCGCCTGCCAGAACCGGAGCCCGAAACGGAAGGAGTGGCCATGACACGTCAGATCGGCGTCATCAACGCGGGCTCCTCGAGCATCAAATTCGCGATCTTCAACGATGACTCGGACCAATCGCTGCTGTTTCGCGGCCAGATGGAAAAGATCGGGGTCGGGCCGTCGCTGACCGTCGAAGGGCCGGCCGGCGAGAAGCTGATCGAGAAGGAATGGGGCGCGAAGGAGATCAACCATCATTCCGGCACCAGGATCATCCTGGAAAGCTGCATCACGCTGCTGGGCGGCGAGACGATCGAGGGCATCGGCCACCGGGTCGTCCATGGCGGCACGTCTTTCGCCGCGCCAACCGTCGTCACCAAGGACGTGGTTGCATCGTTGAAAGCGCTCTGCCCGCTCGCGCCATTGCACCAGCCGCACAATCTGACGCCGATCGAGTCGATCATGGCGGAGGCGCCGCATATGCCGCAGGTCGCCTGCTTCGACACGGCGTTCCACCAGAGCCAGCAGCACCTCGCACAAAATTTCGCGCTGCCGCGCGAGCTGACCGAAGCAGGGGTCAAAAGGTACGGCTTCCATGGCCTGTCCTATGAATATGTCAGCGGAAAGCTGCGCGAGGTTGCGCCAGACCAGGCTGACGGGCGGATCATCGTCGCGCACCTCGGCAATGGCGCTAGCCTGTGCGCCATGCACCACGGCCGAAGCGTCGCCACCACCATGGGCTTCACCGCGGTCGAAGGCCTGGTGATGGGCACGCGCTGCGGCTCGATCGATCCGGGCGTCCTCATCTACCTGATGGACGAGCGCGGGATGGATGCGCGCGCCTTGGAGGACCTTATCTACAAAAAGTCGGGGTTGCTCGGCGTATCCGGAATGTCGTCGGACATGCGCACGCTGCGCGGATCGGACGATCCAAGAGCGCGCGAGGCGATCGACTTGTTCATCTACCGGATCGTGCGCGAGATCGGATCCCTGTCGGCCGCGCTCGGCGGGCTCGACGGCATCGTCTTCACCGGCGGCATCGGCCAGCGAGACACCAAGACGAGGAAGGAAGTGATCGACGGCTGCGGCTGGCTCGGCGCGGCGATCGACGAGCAGCTGAACGCTGCCGGCCAGGGCCGCATCGATGCGACGACATCACGCATACCGGTCTGGGTCCTGCCGACCGACGAGGAGCGGGTGATCGCCCGGCACACCGCCGCGCTGCTGGAGCCAACTAGTGAAGCGCGCCCCGCAAGGGCGGAAATACCGGGGTCGCCCGTATCCGGTTGAATCAGCCGTCCCGGCCGGCGAAGATCCGCCGCTCGGGTCCCGGGAGCCCGACCCAATAGCCGAGCTCGCTCAATTCGCTCACCTGCCAGACGCAGAGGTCGGCGGCCTTGCCGGCCTCGATCGTCCCCACTTCATGCGCCAACCCCAGCGCACGCGCGGCGTTGACCGTCATTCCGGCGATCGCCTCCTCTGGCGTAAGGCCGAACAGGGTGCACGCCATGTTCATGACCAGCTGCGGGTTGAGCAGCGGCGAGGTGCCGGGATTGCAGTCGCTGGCGATGGCAATCGGTACCCCGGCGTCGCGCAGCAGCTGCACCGGGGGCTTCTTCTTCTCATTGAGCGCGTAGAAAGCGCCCGGGAGGAGCACCGCGACCGTCCCGGCAGCGGCCATCGCCTTGGCCCCGGCGGCGTCCAAATGCTCGAGATGGTCGGCCGACAGCGCCTTGTAACGGGCGGCGAGCTCGGCGCCCTTCTGGTTCGATAGCTGTTCGGCGTGGAGACGGACCGGCAAGCCATTGGCGCGGGCCGCCGTAAAGACGCGCTCGACCTCGGCCGGGCTGAAAGCGATGGATTCACAGAAAGCGTCGACGCTTGAGGCAACGCCGGCCTTGGCGATCGCGGGAATCATTTCCTCTGCGATCATCTGCACATAGACTTCGCGCGCCTTGCCCTCCTTCGCCTCGGGGGGAAGCGCGTGGGCGGCGAGCAGCGTCGTGACGATCCGCACCGGCTCATCCCGGCCGATGGCGCGGGCGGCATTCAGGAGCCGCATCTCCGAAGCCGTGTCGAGGCCATAGCCCGACTTGATCTCGATGGTCGTGACGCCGCCGCGCATCAGCGCGTGCAGCCGGCGGCGCGCGGTGTCGCGAAGCTCGTCTGCCGATGCCGCTTTTGTCGCAGCGACGGTCGAGGCAATGCCGCCGCCGGCCCTGGCAATTTCCTCATAGGTCGCGCCGGCGCGGCGCATGGCATGTTCGTTGGCGCGGGTTCCGCCGAACACGAGATGGGTGTGGCAATCCACCAGGCCCGGCGTGATCCAGGCACCGCCACAAGCGACCACTTCTTTCGCCCGAAAACCGGCCATTTCGGCGCGCCTGCCAACACGGACGATCTTGCCGTCATCGATGCCGATCGCCGCATTGGGGAACAGGCCGAGCGGATTGCCTTCTCCCGCGACCATCGTCGCGACATGGCAGTCGGTGATCAGGCGGTCCCACATGAGCCCATGAAATCGCGGGGCGAAGCTGCTAGGTCAAGCGAATGAGCAGCAGCTGGCCCAATCTTTCCGACCTACTCGTCCAACAGGACGCCGGCGCACCGGTCGGGTTGGTTGGCGCGCCGCTGGATGCCGGATCGGTGACGCCCGGCCGTTGCGACCTTGCGCCTGGCCTGCTGCGCGCGACGCTACGGCGGATCGGCCGCTATGATGTCGAAACGGGCCGCGATCTGTCGACCCTGATCGCCGACCATGGCGATGTGCCGATTGCAGGCCTCTCCATCGAGGAAGCGACGCCGTCGATCCTGGCAGCGTGCCAGGCGAGCGTAGCGCGGCACGAACTTACCCTGCTCGCCGGCGGCAATAATGCGGTGACGCGACCAGGCGTGCATGCGCTCGGACTGCCGCTGGGCCAGGTCGGGCTGATCACGCTCGATGCCCATTTCGACATGCGCGACACCAGCCAGGGGCTGGGCAACGGCAATCCGGTGCGGGCGCTGCGCGAGGATGGGCTGCCGGGCGAGAATATCGTCCAGATCGGGCTCGCGCCCTTCGCCAATTCGGCCGAGATGCATCGCGACGCGGTGCAAGGCGGGCATTTGGTGGTGCCGATCGCCGACGTCCGCGCCGAGGGGATCGACCGCGCGATCGGCCGGGCGCTGGATCACCTGCGCCATTGCGACGCCATTGCCGTCGATTGCGACATCGACGTGATCGACCGCAGCCAGATGCCCGGAGCTCCCGGTGCCCGGCCGGGCGGAATGGCGGCGCACGACTTTTTCATCGCGGTGCGCAGCCTGGCGGCCGAGCCGAGGGTGCGGCTGATCGACCTCACCGAATGGGACCCGCCGCTCGATCCGACCGACCTCAGCGCACTGACCGCCGCCCGCTGGGTGGCGGAATGCCTCGCCGGGTTCGAAGCACGTTGAAAAATTCACTGGCGGCTTGAGCCTGCCACGCGCTGACTGCAGCTTGTGCGGTGCAGCAGGGGGGCGGCGACATGCGTTTCGACAGCGGCGACACGGCGTGGATGCTGACCGCGACGCTGCTGGTCCTGATGATGCTGCTCCCGGGCCTCGCCCTATTTTATGGCGGGCTGGTCCGGGCCAAGAATCTGCTCTCGGTGATGAGCCAGGTGATGGGCGTCGCCGCGGTGGCGATCCTGGTGTGGGTCGGCTGGGGCTACAGCCTGGCCTTTTCCGATCATGGCCCGATCGTCGGCGACCTGGCCAAGGCGGGCCTCAGGGGAATCGAGGGGGACAGCGCCTGGGCGCTGTCAACGTCGGGCAAGGCGATCCCCGAATTGCTGTTCGCCTGCTTCCAGATGAGCTTCGCCGCCATCACCATCGCCCTGGTCGTCGGAGCGCTGGTCGAGCGGGTTCGCTTCTCGGCCATGCTGCTGTTCGCATTGCTCTATGTAACGATCGTCTATGCCCCGATCGCGCATATGGTGTGGGCGGCTGATGGCCTCATATTCCAGACCGGGGCGATCGATTTCGCCGGTGGCACGGTGGTTCATATCAATGCCGGTATCGCCGGCCTGGTCGGAGTCGCCTTTGCCGGGCCGCGCATCGGTTTCCTGAAGGAAGCGATGCCGCCGCACAGCCTGGCGCTGGTGCTAGTCGGGGCGGGCCTGCTGTGGGTCGGCTGGTTCGGGTTCAACGCCGGATCGGCGCTGGAAGCCAATGGCCTCGCCGCGATCGCCATGCTCAACACCTTCGTCGCTCCGGCAGCAGGTCTGCTCGGGTGGATGGGGATCGAGCGCTGGCGCTCCGGCAAGCCGTCATTGCTTGGCGGTGCGTCGGGAGCGGTTGCCGGACTGGTCGCGGTGACACCGGCGGCGGGCGTTAGCGGCCCGCTCGGCGCAATGCTCCTAGGTGTGGCAGCGAGCGCGGTCTGTTACGGTTTTATCGCCGGGGTGAAGCATCGTCTCCGGCTCGACGACAGCCTCGACGTGTTCGGTATCCATGGTTTGGGGGGGATCGTCGGCTCCATCGGGACCGCAGTCGTCGCGCTGCCAATGCTGGGCGGACATGGCGGCGGCGACTATGCGCTCGGTCTACAGATGGTTCGGCAGCTGGGCGCCGTGCTGCTGGCGATCGGCTGGTCGGCGGCCGGATCGACGGTCTGCTTCGGCATCACCCGTTTCGCCATTCCGCTACGCCGTGACGGCGACGAGGAGCGCGAAGGGCTCGATCTCAGCGATCATGGCGAGCGCGCTTACAATCCCTGAGCGGGACGCTTCCGAGAGAAGTTGAACTGCCTTTCAACATTGACACAGATCAACTTTGGTTTCACCAAATTTAACCGCGTGGGGGCGCGTGCTAACTTTCGGCCGAGTCCCTCCTGTGCGCGTGGAAGGGGCGAGGATGGCGGGACCAGCAGGAACGCACGGCAAGCTGGCGGGCATTTTGCTCGCCACTACGACGATGGTCGTCCTGCCTTCAACCGCGTCCGGCCAATCGGTCGCTCCTACCCGAGAAGAATTGACCCGAATCAACCAGCCGCCGGCGCAGCCGCGGCCGACGCTGAACATTGTCGGCGGGGTCGAACGATCGCCCTGCCCGCTAGCCGATCCGCGCTATGCCGACGTCAAGGTCACGATCCGCGAAGTCGTGTTCAACAATCTGAAGGGCGCCACGCCCGAGGAGATGCACGCCGCCTGGGCGCCGTTCGTCGGGAGCGAGCAGCAAGTCGCGGTGCTGTGCGAAATCCGCGACGCCGCGGCGACCATGCTGCGCGACAAGGGCTACCTCGCCGCCGTGCAGGTACCGACCCAGAAGATCGAAAATGGCGTGGTGCGGATGGAGACGCTTTATGCGCGAATCACCACCATTCGCGCGCGCGGCGAGACTGGCGGAGCGGAGGCGAAGCTTGCCGCCTATCTGAACAAGCTCACCGAGGACGAATATTTCGACCGCAACAAGGCCGAACGTTACCTGCTGCTGGCTCGTGACCTCCCCGGTTATAACGTCCAGCTGACCCTGAAGCCGGCCGGAACCGGCCCCGGCGAGCTGATCGGCGAAGTGGCGGTGCTGCACCGGCCCTATTCGCTCGACGTCATGGTCCAGAATCTGGCAGCGCAGGAGACCGGCCGCTGGGGCGGGCAAGTGCGCGCCCAGCTGTTCGGCCTGACCGGCATGGGGGATTCGACCAGCCTGTCCTTTTATTCGACCGCGGACTTCAGCGAACAGAAGATCCTGCAGGTGGCGCACAGTTTCCGCCCGGGATCCGAAGGGCTGACGATCGACGGGCAATTCACCTATGCCTGGACCAGGCCGGATATCGGCGGGAATGACGCGACCCCGGACCTTAAGTCCAAGACATTGTTCTGGACGATTGACGCGCGCTACCCGCTGATCCGTAGCCAGTCTTCCAATCTGTGGGGCGGGATCGGCTTCGACTTCGTCGACCAGAAGGTCCATTTCTTCGAGCCGATCGCCCGCGATAAATTGCGGGTATTGTGGCTCCGGGCGGACTGGGATGCGGTCGACCTGACCTCGCGGCGGCCGGGCTGGCGGGCCAGCGCCTCGGCCGAGCTTCGCCACGGGCTGGGCATCTTCGGCGCCACCGACGGCGACGAGAATGTGCCGCCGAGCCGATTCGATGCGGATGCCACCGCCACGCTGGTCAGACTTTCCGGCCAAGGTGAATTGGCGCTGGGGCGGGATTTCGCGATCGCGGTGATGCCCCGCCTTCAATATGCGTTCAATGCGCTGCTGTCGTTCGAGGAATTCACCGCCGGCAACTACACCATTGGCCGCGGCTATGAGCCGGCGACGTTGAGCGGCGATAGCGGCGTCGGGATCGGTGCCGAACTGCGAGGGCCGCGCATCCTGCCGATCAAGCAATCGAGCCTCAGCATCCAACCCTATCTTTTCGGCGATGCAGCCTGGGCGTGGAACAAGAATGACGGCGAAGGTGCCGACCGCCTGACTTCGGCAGGTGGCGGGTTCCGCGCCGAATTGCCCGACCGCTTCCTGCTCGACGGAACGGTCGCCGTGCCGCTGGAAAAGGCCGGATTTGAAAATCGCAAGGGAGACGTCCGCCTGCTGGTCACCCTGACCACCAGGATACTCCCCTGACGCAAAAGACCCTCAGGAGGTCGCCATGACGCGTAGACTGTCAGTCCAAGCCAAGGTTTCGACCCTTGCCCTCGCCGCTGCGCTGGCAGCCGGCCCGTCGCCCGCCGCGGCGCAAAGTTTCCAGGGGACCCTGAACGGCGCGACCGGCGCGACCGTCGACCAGTCGACCCCCGGCCAGACCAATGTCACGGTCAATCAGAGCCAGGCGGTGATCAACTGGACTGCCACCAATGCGCCGGCCGGCGGGACCATCGTCTTTCAGCCGGACGGGACCGCCGCGACTTTCAGCGGCGCCAGCGACTTCGCGGTTCTGAACCGGGTGGCGCCCGGTACGGCCGGCAACGCCATCTACATGGGCGGAAGCATCAATTCGCTGGTGGGCGGCAATGTCGGCGGCACGGTCTATTTCTACAGCCCCAACGGCATCGTCATCGGCCAGAATGCGGCGATCAATGTCGGTTCGCTGGGCCTTACGACCCTGCCGATCACCGACGACGGCAACGGCAATTGGATGACCGGGTTCGGCGGTGCGAACCCGACCGTGACATTCGGCCAGGCGACGGATCCCAACAGTTATATCCGAACCGACACGGTGATCGACGGATCGATCAGGGCCAATGGATCGGGCAGCTATGTCGCGCTGGTCGCTCCAGCCATCGAACATAAGGGCAATATCCGTACCGACGGCGCAGCGGCACTGGTCGCGGCCGAAGCGGCGACCATCACCTTCTCCCCCAACGGGCTGTTCGACATTCAGGTGACGACCGGCACCGACGCCGGCCTGGGCGTGCATGTGAACGGCGGCACGATCGACCGGAACGATCCAACCGTCGGATCCCATAATCACCGCGCCTATCTGGTCGCGGTCGCCAAGAATGATGCGGTCACCATGTTGATCAACAATGGCGGATCGGTCGGGTTCGAGATCGGAACGTCGGCGTCGGTTGAAAATAATGCTGTCGTCATTTCCGGCGGCTATGAGGTGCAAGACGGCAATCAAACTATCTACAACGGCGTATCCGAAGTTCCGCTCACCATCACCAATGCCTCCCTGTCGTCGAACGTCGATGCAAAGGTCACGGGAGGGGCGGCGATCAACAGCGGTGAGGGCGCGCTGACCTTTGGCGGCAACCTGTCGGTCATCGGCGGAGCGAGGACGACGACCGGCGGCAATGTCCTGATCGACGGGCTCAATGGCAATGCGCTGACCATCGCCGGCAACCTCGATGCCCGCGGGTTTCGCAAGAATGCCGACGGATCGGATACCGGGCTGATTACCAGGCTTGGCGCCGAAGGCGGATCGACCGTCACAGTCGGCGGGAATGTGACACTCGATTCCGACAGCTTCGGCGCCCCTGCAGCGGACAATGGCTTGAACGGCGGCGATGCGACCGGCGGCAATGCGCAGATCAACATCGGCGCCAATTCGACGCTGCATATCGTCGGGTCGGCCACGGTTCATGCTGACGGCTATGGCGGCAGCAATGCCTTCGGCGGCGGCGCGGGCGGCAAAGGAACTGGCGGTCAGGCGCTGGTCATGGCGATTAGCGGGAATTCGACGGTAACCATCGATGGTTTCGTCTATGCGTCGGCGCAGGGATTCGGCGGCGGCGTCGGCAGCGATTGCCAGGCTGATTGCGGCGTCACGGGCGGCAATGGCCAGGGCGGCGATGCGAGCGTCCACACCAATTTGGGCAGCGGCAACGTAATGACGCTGGGCAGCGATGTGACAGTTGTCGCTGAAGGACAGGGCGGTGCGGGCGATGTCCAGGCCGGTACCGGCATTGGCGGCACCGCAAACTTAGGTGCGGGCAACACGTCGACCCTGTCCGTGGCGGCTGACGCCGAAGTCGATGCGGACGGATTTGGCGGATACGGATACGATTCGACCGTTGGCGGCCTCGGACGGGGCGGCACGGCGACCGTGGGCGCCAACAACGATGGCTCGATCGACCTCACCGGACCGGTGCTGGTTCATTCCGATGGCTGGGGCGGCGGTGGCCTCAATGGCGGCACTGGCACCGGCGGAGTGGCAAGCATCAGCGCGGTCTCGGGAGGTTCGGTCCACGCCTTCAACGACGTCGAGATCAGCGCCAACAGTTTCGGCGGGTTCGTCAGCAACGCAACCGGCACCGGCGGCTCAGGCATAGCCGACAATGAAACCGTGACAACGCCGGCATTCACCGAGGCCAGCCTCTTTTCCAGCGCCGGGACGATCACGATCGATGGCATTACCTTCGTCACGGCCAACGCCACCGGCGGCGACGGCGGTTTCAACGGCGGCAATGGCGGCGATGCCGTGGCGGGCGGCATTGCCGGCGTGATCGGCGGAGGCGCGGTGATCCATGCCGCCAATAGCAACCTTGGAACGAGCACCATCCAGCTCGGCACCGTCATCGTCACTGCCGATGCCCAGGGCGGCAACGGCGGCAACGGCCAGAGCGGAACCAACGGCACTGACGGCGGCAACGGCGGAAACGCCACTGCCGGCAAGACGGTGATCACCGCGGCCGCGGGCAGCGGCGACCTGACGGCAGGGACGACGATCCTCACCGCATCGGCCACTGGCGGCCAGGGCGGCGATGGCGGCAACGGCGATGGCGGCAGCGGCGGCAGTGGCGGCGATGGCGGCAATGCCGTCGGCGGCTACATCAACGTCGGCACGGAAAGCGGAAATCCCAATTTCGCGCAGGCCGCCAATGACGGCCAGGCAACCTATGCCAGCATTATCGCAATTGCCGATGCGACAGGCGGCAATGGCGGCGGCTTCTTCTTCGGATCGCCAAGCGGAACCCCAGGCAATGGCGGCGACGCTGTCGGCGGCAATAGCGTATTGCTCGTCCGCGGTTCCGAAGTGACGGTGGGCACCGTGCTGCTCGATGCATCGGCGACAGGCGGCGATGGCGGAATGGACGTAAATGATACGCCGCAGGGAGTTGGCGGAGACGCCACCACGGGGAATGTCGGCGTCGTCGTCACCAACCGCTTCCAGCATGCCGACCAGCGCGGCACGCTGATCGCCGGCAACATTGCCGGCACGGCGACCGCAACTGGAGGTGCGGGCGCTTCGGGCAGCGGCCAATCGCTGACGCTTGGCGGCAGTGGATTCCAGCTGATCAACAGCGACGCGACGATCGGCAGCCTTGGCATCGTCATCGACGCCCAGGGGCTGGCAAGCGGATTCATTCCGGACGGGATCGTGGTCATCAACGGCAATGTCGCCGTCCCGGGTGGTACTTCATTCGTCACACCGGGACATTTGTCGCTGTTCGCCGACAATGGCACGATGAGCACCGACCAGCTGCTGCTGACGGCGTCCGATTTCGTATTCGACACGGACAACGGACCGCCCGGATTTGCAGGCATCTTCTTCGCCAATTCAGCGATTATCTCGACCCAGAATAACTTCCTGACCGATGCCAGACTGAATATCGATGGCGACTTCAGCGTGACCGCACCGGGGTCGATCTCGACCGGCGCCGTGACGACGGCGGGCTCGCTCGACTTCACAGGACAGGCAGGGTCGGTTCACGTCGAGCGCATCTTCGCCGATACGTCGGTTACGCTGACGGCCGGAACTTTCGTCGACACTGGCGACATCGACGCCGGCACAGGCGTTACGATCACTGCGCAGGGCGGATCGATCGATATCGGCAATATCATTGCCGGCGGCGATGTGGACCTTGCCGCCGACACATTCATCGACGGTGACGACATAACCACGACGGGCGGCATTCTTGCCCAGACCAATAGCGGCGACCTCGGCCTCAACACGCTGCAGAGCGGAGCGGGAATTCAGCTCTTCTCCGGCTCGACGATCACCCTGACCGGAGACGCCACGGCCGCGACCGACATCACGGCCGACGCGGTCGATGCGATCGCCACGAACAGCCTGACGGCATCGGGGGGATCCATCTTCCTGACTTCGGCCAACGGCGGCATCACGGTTAGCGGCGACATGGCAGCACTAACCACGATCGACCTCGATGCCTTGGGCAACATCTTCTTCAACGATGCGCAAGCAGACGTCCTCGACTTTGAGACGGATGGTACGGTCGGCGGCGGCAATATCATCGCCGGGACGGAAGTCGGCGGCCAGGCTGGCGGCCCGGTCACGCTTGGCAATATCAACGTCGGCATCCTGCAGACGGGTGGCGCCTCGGAACAGGGATTCGCGGTCGGAATTTCCTCCGCAACGTCGATCGGTGTCGGCAATGTCGCGGCGGACGAGGCAATCGGCTTCGCCACGCTGGGCAATTTGACGGCCGGCAATCTTAATGCCGGCACCAACGTGATGACGCTGGTCGGCGGCGATACCACCATCGCCTCGATCACCACGCCCGGCGCCGGCAGGACCTATCACGGCGACGCGCAGATGTTCCTCGACGCGGGCGGGCCGGACGATTTCGATCCGAGCCTGGTGCTTAATGCCACTCCGTTAAGGAGCGGCGGCAGCTATGCCGTCACTGGCGCCATCTCGACCGGACGCATCCAGGTGGGCGCGGCTTCGATCAGCACCGGCGCGATCACGGCGCCGATCGGCATCTATCTCGACAGCGCCAGCGGGACGGCCACTGGAGCACTGACATCGAACGGCCTGATCCAGGCGCTGGGCGTCGGATCGATCCAGACCGGCAACGTCTCTTCGTCCGGCGCCAACATCCTGATGAACGCCGGTACCAATATCGCAACGGGAACCGTCGGCGCGGCGACGGATGCCGAGTTCAACGCTGGCGGCAATGTCAGCATCGGCAACGCCAATCTGGGCGGCAGCCTGCAGGTCCATGCGGGCGGAAGCCTCACCACCGGGGCGGTGATCGCGGACCTGATCGAGGCGTCCGCCGGCGGCCTCGCCACGCTGAACGGCATTTGGCAGGCGCCCGACGTCGAACTGTTCTCGAACGACATCAACATCGCCGCCAATGGCGGGATCGACGCCGGGAACACGGGCTTCATCCGGCTGGTCTCGACCAACGCGACGCAAGCGCTGATCGGCGACGGCCTGACAGGGACCGGCTACGCGCTTAGCGATGCTGAATTCGGCCGGGTGAGCGCCGGAAATCTGGAGATTCATGCGCGAAGCGACGCATCGGCGCCGATCGACATGCTGATCGGCGATCTTCACGTCACCGGCCCGCTGGCCGGAAGCACGATCGACGATCCGACCGGCAGCGTCATGTTCGCTTTGGACGACACCGAGGTCGCAACGGATGGGGTGATCCGGGTGGCCGGCAGCATCACCGCGACCGGCTTTAGCGACGACAATCGCCTCGAATTCTTTGCCGACCGGTTCGAGCTCGATGCCGAAACGGGCCTCATTGAAATCACCAGCAACGGCACGGATCTGGCCGGCGAGATTTTCATCGCCGCCGACCGCGTCCATGTCGCCAGCGCCTCGATCCTCGACCTGCTTGCGGCCGACCCCAACTATGAAGGGCATGAGGACGATCTCAATGCGCCGGCCGAGGTGGAGCGGCCGGACGGCGTGATCCGCGCCGGCAGCATCGAGGTATTCTCCAACAATCCGCTTTCGGTGCTTGTCCAGAACACTGGTACGGCCGATTTGCCGGCCGGCTTCCTGACGTTCGGCGACGCACCGCTGTTGAGCGGGGCCGAAGGACAGTTTGGGCCGATCGAAATGATCATCAACGGCCAGCTGATCACCGAGGGCGGACTTCTGACCGGCGGTGACGTGCTCGATTTCCTGATCGATCAAAACAACATCGGCTTCTTCGCCGCCAACAGCACGATCAATGGCTGCCTGCTTACCGGCGATTGCAGTGGCGGTGGCGGAGGCGGCGGCGGTGGCGAGCCGTTCCCGCCAGGGACGACGCCGACGCCCGGCATCCAGGACGAAGTCACGCTGATCGATGACGATCTCTTCCCGCCGCCCGATTTCGGCAATGAGGGCGCCATCGACGACAATGACGAGGACAACGACGACGCTGAGACCAGCCCGATCGTGCCGCCCGACCCGCTGTTTGACACCAGCGAGATGGACCAAGCCGCCGGCGGAACGGAAGCGACGGAAGTAGGCACCACCATGCGCTCGAACCCGGGCCTGAAAAATACGGGCGATGTCGACGATCCGGTATCAGGCAGCGGCAATCCGGGCCTGATGGAAAATCCGCCGCCACCCCCGACCAATGAGGAGAAGCAGCCATGACCCGCGCTCTCCAGATCCTGCTGCTGGCCAGCGTAGCTGCTTTGCCGGCCGGCGCGGCAGAACCGCCCCTGTCGATCAAATCGAGTTTCCGGCTGGGCGATTCCGGAGTGCTGTGCACTGCGCAGGTGCGGCCTTCCGACCCGAGGCTGAGCGGGATGTTCGACCGCGGCTACCAACTGACGTGCCGCGACGCCGCGGGCCCGATCGGCAGCGTCCTCGCCGTACGCCGAGCCATCGATCCCGCCACCGAACGGAGCGCTCTTCCCGTCGGCTCGCTGGACTGCAAGGCGGCGGAAACGGCGACCATCGACAATGTCGGCGCGGTCCGTGCGCTCACCTGCCGCGACGCCGCCGCCGGCATCGATTATCGCCGCTACGCCGTCCAGCGCGGCAAGACCGATTATCTGGTCGAGGGCCTGGCAGGATACGATCCGGCATTAAGGCTGGCGCTTGCCTCGGTCGTCACCAACCGGGTGCAAAAGGGCGCCATCCAGGTCGCAACAACCGAAGTCAGCGATCCGGCAGCCTTCGCGAAGGTCCAGGCCGGCTCGCTCGATCCGGCGGGTGTGCGTACCGAAGCCTATGTCCGCAACAATGCCGGCCGTTTCGCCGAAAGCTACGAATTTTTCGAGAGCCTCGCGGCTCGCGATGGCACCGAGCCCGCCTCGTTTGGCGAAGCGCTCGCCAACCAGGGCCTGCAGCAATCAAACCTCGGCAATTTTGCCGGGGCCGAACGGCTATTTGCCCGAGCCGAGGCGGCCAGCCCGCAGAACGATGGCGTCCTGCAACGCCTCATCCGCAATTACCGTGCGCTCAACCAGCTCAACCAGGGGCACTCGACCGAAGCACTTACTGCCTTGTCCGCTCCGGTGGCGAAGGTAGCGGAGGTCGAGGACGCAGCTCGCATTCGCGAGGGGCTAATCACTCCGCCGCTGAGCCTGGCGATCAACCGTGACAGCGCCAGCGGCCAGCAGGTTGCGGATGTCACCAACGCGCTCACGCCAGCCGAACGCGCCGCGATTCTCGACGCCCAGGCGACCGAACTCAACGGCATGGCCTTCCGTCAGCAAAAGAAGCTCGACGAGGCCGATCAACGCCTGGCAGCAGCGCGCGGCGACATCCTCGCAGTGCGCGAAGGCAAGGTTCAGTCGGCGCGCTGGCTATTGAGCGAGATCGATGTCGAGCGGGCGTTGGTTGCCGAGGCGCGCGGCGATCGCGCGGGGGCGATCGGAGCCTTCGATGCGGCAATTGCGTCATTGTCGGACAATTTCCCCGACAGCCCTGCGCTCCTGTCAGCCAAGGCGCGCAAGGCGGGCTATCTGGTTCGATCCGGCGATTCCGCCGGCGGCCGCGCTTTGTTTGACGAGGTGGTGAGCAGCGGCACGGGCATGGCCGATAGCGCAACCGCGCTCCGCAATCTGCTTGGGCCTTATTTCGAATTGCTTGCCAATGAGGGTTCGTCCGAGGCGGCGGCGGCCATGTTCAGGGCTGCGCAGTTGCTGCAGCGTCCCGGAGTGGCGCAGACCCAGGCGATCCTCGCACGCCAATATTCGGCGGGAAATGACGAAGGCAGCGCGCTGTTCCGGCTCGCTGTGGCGAGGACCCGGGAAATCGTTCGCCAGGATGCCGAGATCAAGCGGCTGGCTGCATTGCCGGCGCGCACCGCCGCCCAGGATCAGGCGATCGTTTCCGGCAAGGCCAGCCTCGAGGCGTTGCAGGCCGAACAGGTGCGGTTGCAGGACCAGCTCAACGCCTATCCGCGTTACAAGGTTTTGAGCCCGCAGTCGGTCGAGCTCAATGAACTTCAGTCGGCGCTGCGGCCGGGCGAAGGCTATTACAAGCTGATGGCGGTGGGCGATGCCGTTTACGCGATCGCCGCGAGCCAGGGCTCAGCTCGGCCGTTCAAGCTTGCCACTGGTGGCGGCGCGATGGCGGCGGATGTCACGGCGCTCCGTAACAGCATTGTCAGGATCGAGAATGGCGAGGCGGTGACCGAGCCTTTCGATCTCAAGCGTGCGAGAGCGATGTACCAGACGCTGTTCGGCCCGGTCGACGCCGAAGTTCGCGGCCTCAGGCACCTGATCTTCGAGCCCGACGGGCCGATGCTCCAGCTGCCGCCCTATCTGCTGCCGGTGAGCCAGGCCGGCGTCGATGCCTATGCCGCACGCGCCTCAAAGCCCAATGGCGATCCGTTCGATTTTACCGGGGTCGATTGGCTGGGCCGCGGCCGTCAGGTGTCGATTTCGGTTGGGCCGCGCGCATTTCTCGATATGCGCGCAATCGCGCCGAGCCGTGCGCGCCAAGCCTACCTCGGCCTGGGCGAAAATGCAGTCGCGCTGACCCGGCCGATGGCGGCGGTGGCCAGCGAATGCGACTGGCCCATCGCTTTGTGGCAGGCGCCGATTTCGGCGGCTGAGTTGAGACTTGCCGAGGCGCGGTTTGGGCCCGAAAAGAGCCGCCTGGTCACGGGCGCGGCGTTCAATGATGCCGCCCTTCTCCAGGCGAATGAAGGCCTCGACCAGTATCGGGTGCTGCATTTCGCCACCCATGGCCTGGTGACGGCGCCGCGCCCCGATTGCCCGGCACGGCCGGCGTTGGTCACCAGCTTCGCTCCCGACGGGTCGGACGGCCTGCTGAGTTTCAAGGAGATATTCGACCTGAAGCTCGACGCAGACGTGGTCATTCTGTCGGCGTGCGATACGGCCGGATCGGCCACCGCCGCGGTCAGCCGCGAGGCAGGCATCGCCACCGGCGGCAATTATGCGCTCGACGGCCTGGTCCGCGCCTTCGTGGGAGCGGGAGCGAGATCGGTCGTCGCCAGTCACTGGCCGGTGCCCGAACAATATGATGCGACCAAGCGGCTGGTCGGCGGGCTGATAGGCGCCCAGCCCGGTGAGCCGTTGGCATTGGCGCTGGAGCGGGCCCAGGAGAAGTTGATGGACGACCCAAGGACGTCGCACCCCTTCTATTGGGCAGCGTTCATCATCCTCGGCGACGGGGCAAAGCCGTTGATCCCGACGACGGCGATCGCCGGCGGCGTTCCCAAGCCGGCCGGACGCTAGGCAATAAAAAAGCCCGCTCGAAAGCGGGCTATCTGATGCTGGTTGCGGGGGCAGGATTTGAACCTGCGACCTTCAGGTTATGAGCCTGACGAGCTACCGGGCTGCTCCACCCCGCGCCAACAAAAATGCCGCCGCGAGGGGATCCCCCGACAGCGGCTAAAATTAACATTGCGAATGGGTTCTCGACGATACGCTGGCTACAAAGCCTGGCGACGACCTACTCTTCCATTGCTTAAGCAATAGTACCATCGGCGCTGTCTGGTTTCACGGCCGAGTTCGGGATGGGATCGGGTGGGTCACAGACGCTATGGCCACCAAGCTATGAAGCCAGCGTGTCATCGAGTTTCTAGAAATCGTGCGACCAATATTCTTGGGCATCATCTAGCTGAGAAAACCGACACCATCGGCTGCCCTTTGCAGGACTGACGATGATGGTGGGATTCTACAAGCGCGAACAGAGCAATTAGGACCGGTTAGCTTCACGCATTACTGCGCTTCCACACCCGGCCTATCAACGTGGTGGTCTTCCACGGCTCGATGAAATCTTATCTTGAGGGAGGCTTCCCGCTTAGATGCTTTCAGCGGTTATCCCGTCCGTACATAGCTACCCTGCTGCGCGGCTGGCGCCACGACAGGTCCACCAGAGGTACGTTCAACCCGGTCCTCTCGTACTAGGGTCAACTCCTCTCAAATATCGACGCCCACGGCAGATAGGGACCAAACTGTCTC
>Ga0207701_10003320_pt1 | contig 16543 bp, 12 predicted proteins | sample KBSSwiSSwithPhiX_FD_184294 | JGI IMG/M metagenome (GOLD analysis project Ga0207701, IMG submission 184294) | Switchgrass rhizosphere bulk soil microbial communities from Kellogg Biological Station, Michigan, USA, with PhiX - S5 (SPAdes) (version 2) | ecosystem: Environmental > Terrestrial >... | reverse complement strand
GGCCGCCTGGCGTCCGCGCCGCGCAACGCCGACGAGGTCCGCCTGACGGTCACATCCCGTCCGGCCGCGGTCGAGATCGGAACGGCCACGATCCCCATCCGCCTTGCGTTCGCGTCGCCGGCCGACATTCCCGCCGGCACGCCGGTGCAGGTGGACATCGACGCCGAGCTGCACAAGGGCGTCGTCCTCGTTCCGGCAGTGGCGATTGTGCGCGAAGGCGAAGAGGCGGCGGTGTTGGTCGTCGTCGACTCGAAGGCAAAGCGGCGCCCGGTGGAGATCGGCCTCTCGGACGGCACGAACGTCGAGATCCTGTCGGGCATCAACGCCGGCGAGATCGTGATCGTCGACGGCCAGGCCGGCCTGCCGGACGACGCGGCGGTCGCGGTGGCGGAGGGACCAGGCGCGGTGAGCGACGCCGGCCGGGGCGGCGCGCCCGGCGGGGGCGAACCGAAGTGAACGTCGCGGCGCTGGCGCTGAAACACGCGCGCGCGCTCGGGCTGCTGGCCGCGGCGCTCCTGATCAGCGGCGCCATTGCCGCGCGAGCGCTGCCGAGCGCCATCTACCCGCCGCTGCAGTTTCCCCGCATCGTCGTCGTCGCGCACTCGGGAACGCTGCCGCCGCTGTCGATGTCGCTGATCGTCACCCGGCCGCTCGAGCAGGTCGTAATGGCCGTGCCCGGCATTCGCCGTGTCAGGTCGAAGAGCATCCGCGGCGCTTCCGAGATCTCGGCGCAGTTCGCGCCGTCCACCGACATGGTGATCGCGCTGCAGATGGTCCAGAACCGCGTCGCCGAAATCACCGGCGAGCTGCCTGCCGGCACCGAGCTTCGCGTCGAGCGGATGACGCCGGAGATCTTCCCCGTCTTCATCCTCAGCCTCACCGGCGCGCTGCCGACCGCCGACCTGCACGACTTCGCGAACTTCGTCGTCAAGCCGGAGCTGGCACGCATCCCCGGCGCCGGGATCATCGAGGTCCAGTCGAGCGATACGCGCGAGATCGAGGTCGTCCTCGATCCAGGCAAGCTGACGGCAACCGGGCTCACTGTCGTCGACGTCGCCGACGCGCTCAAGGCGCAGAACACGATTCTGCCGGTCGGCCGCTTCCAGGAATCCGGGCAGCAGCACCTGACGCTCGCATCAGGACTCTGGAAAGATCTCGACCAGATAGCGGAGGCGCCGGTCAAGGTGACAGGCAGCGCGACGATCCGCGTCGCTGACGTGGGGACGGTCACTCGAGGGACTCCCGATCGCACGCTCCTCGTCACCGGCAACGGCCGCGACGCGGTGGTGATGACGATCGCCCAGCAGATCGGCGCGAACATCCTCGATCTCGAGACCGGCCTCGACAATGCGCTGGCGCGGATCAGCAAGACGCTGCCCGCCGGCATCCGGATCAGCCGCGTCTACGACCTTGCCGAGTTCGTCGCCGAATCGATCGCCAGCGTGCGCGACGCCATCCTGATCGGCGGGCTGCTCGCCATCGTCGTGCTCCTGGTCTTCCTGCGCGACTGGCGCCTGACGATGGTCGCCGCGATCACGCTGCCGCTGGCGGTGGTGCCGACCTTCGTCTTCATGTGGCTGTTCGGCGGGACGATCAACCTGATGTCGATGGGCGGACTGGCGGTCGCCATCGGCCTGGTGATCGACGATGCGGTCGTCGTGGTCGAGAACATTCACCGTCAGGCCGGGGAAGGCGGCAGCAGCGTCGTCGAGGCGGTGCGGCAACTGCTGGGACCTCTGGTCAGCTCGACGCTGACCACGGTGGTCGTGTTCGCGCCGCTGGCGCTGCTCTCCGGCGTGCCGGGGCAGTTCTTCCGCGCGCTGTCGCTGAGCCTCTCGGTTGCGGTGCTGCTGTCGCTCGCGCTTTCAATCACCATCGTGCCGTTGATGGCACGCTGGGCAGCGACCGGTCATCGTCCGGCTGGCGAACTGCACGGGCGCCTCGACCGGGCCTACGCGCGCCTGCTTGCCGTCGTGATCGGACGGCCGGTGGTCGCGGTCGTGTTCGCCGTCCTGCTGGCTGCGCTCACCGCGGGACTGTTCGCGTCGATCGGAACCGGATTCTTTCCCGCGGCGGACGAAGGCGGTTTCGTCCTCGACTACCTGACGCCTGCCGGAAGCGCGCTCTCGGAAACCGATCGCCAGGTCAAGGCGATCGAGAAGGTGATCGCCGAGACGCCAGAGGTCGCTTCGTATTCCCGGCGCACAGGCTCGGAGCTGGGCCTGTTTGCGACGGCGCAGAACAGCGGCGACGTGCTGGTGCGCCTCAAGCCGCGCAATCAGCGGGGCCGAACCTCGGAGGAAGTCATCAGCGACGTGCGCGAGCGCGTCCACGAAGCCGCGCCGCTCGTCGAGATCGAATTCGTCCAGCTGCTGCAGGACATGCTGGGCGATCTCGAAGGCAACCCCGAGCCGATCGAGGTGAAGATCTTCGGCGACGACCCCGAGCGCCTCGCCGGACTCGCCGAACCGGTCGAAGCGATGATGAACAAGGTGGACGGCGTCGTCGATGTGGTCGGCGTGCAGCAAGGCAACCCCGAGGTGACGTGGGTGGTCGATCCGGTTGCCGCCGGACGCTACGGGTTGACCGTCGAGCAGGTGTCGAACCAGATGGCCGGCAACTGGCTCGGTGACGTGGCAACCGATCTTCGCCTGGCCGATCGGACGATTCCGGTTCGCGTGCGGCTGCCCGATTCATTTCGCTTCGACCCGAACAAGCTGCCGGCGACGTTGATTCGTACCGCCGACGGCAAGCCGCTGCCGGTGTCCGAGGTGGCGACGATGGTGCGCGCGAACGGCCAGGGCGAGCTGCGGCGCGAGAACCTGCGGCCGATGGCGGTCGTGAGCGGACGCCTCGAGGGGCGCGACCTCGGAAGCGCCGTCGATGAAATTCAGGCGAACCTGGACAAGCTCGCGCTGCCGATCGGCTACACCTACGAGATCGGCGGCCAGTATCAGGCGCAGAGTCAGGCCTTTGGTGAGCTCATGATGGTGTTCGCGCTCGGCGTGGTGCTGGTGTTCATGATCCTGGTCGTCCAGTTCCAGGCGTGGCTGCCGGCGATCCTCATCCTGGTCGCGGCGCCGCTCTCGCTCGGCGGCGCGCTGCTGCTGCTGTGGCTCACCGGCACCGACCTGAACATCTCGTCGGCGATGGGGCTGATTCTCCTCGTTGGCCTGGTGGTGAAGAACGGCATCATGCTGCTCGACTTCTCCGAGAAGCGGCACGCCGCGGGCGACGATTTCACCGCGGCGATCGGGCACGCCGGGCGCGTTCGCCTGAGGCCGATCCTGATGACCACCTTCTGCACGCTCTTCGGGCTCCTGCCGCTTGCGTTCGGCCTGGGCGCCGGCGCGGAGCTGCAGCGGCCGCTCGCGCTCGCCGTGATCGGCGGACTTGCGCTCTCGACGCCAGTTACGCTGCTGGCCGTTCCGGGCCTGCACGCGGCGATCAAGCGCTACGGTCAGCGCACGGCCGCGCCGCGATAGCTCCGGCCGTCGACGCCTCGCCACGCCAGCACGAGCACGCCAACCACGAGCCACACCAGCGCGACGATCTTCGCCAGCCAGCTTGCGGCAAGCAGTACCGCGATCGTCACCGCCGCGCCGGCGATCGGCACGATCCGGTGCGCGACTCGCGCCGGACCCTTGCGCCGCACCACGAAGTACCCGACGACCGATGCGTGAAGCAGCGTGAATGCTGCCAGCGCGCCGACGTCCACGATCGACACCAGGACGTCCAGCCCATCGTCGCGCCGCGCCGCCCAGACCGACACGACGAGCGTCAGCGCCGCCGCGGTGAGGAGCGAAACGCGTGGAACTCCGTGGCGTTCGTCGACGGTTGCGAGCGCCCGTCCGAGGCGGCCGTCGCGCGCCATGCCGAAGAGCAGCCGCGCCGCGGCCGCCTGCCCGCTCATCGCTGCAAAGGTCGGCCCGACCGCCTTGGTGACGGCGAGTACGGTCGCCAGCCACGGGGCAATCGCCCTCCGCGTCAGATCGTAGAACGCAGTCCCCTGCAACCCGGGATGTGCTGCCAGGTTCGCCGCGTCCGCCGGTGAGGTGAGCACGCCGGCGAGGTAGGTCTGCGCGACGAAGAGCACACCTGCCGCGCCGAGGCAGAAGAAAATCGCCGAGCCGACCTGTCGCGAGTCGCCGGTGGTTTCCTCTGCAAACGACGCGATCGCGTCGAAGCCGAGATACGACAGCACCGCGACCGACATCGCCCCTGCGATCGACATCGAATCGACGCCGCCGCCTGTGAACGGCGCGGTCCACGGACGGGCCGGCCCGTGCGCGGCGAGCGCGACGAGCGCGCCGATGGCAAAGACGGCGAACACCGCAAGCTCCGCGACGAGGACCAGGAAGCCGGCGCGCGCGGCGACGACGACACCAGCGAGGTTGAAGGCTGTCGTGATCACCAGGCCCGCGGCCGTGAACACCCACGCCGGTACCGACGGCACCAGCGCGTGCATCGCGATGCCGGTGAACAGGTACGCGACCGATGGAATCAGGAGGTAGTCGAGCATCGCCAGCCAGCCGGCGAGAAAGCCCGCCTGGCTGCCGATCCCCTGCGTCACGTAGGCGAAGACCGAGCCGGCATGAGGGACCGCCGACGACATCTGGGCGTAAGACCAGGCGGTGAACGCGATCGCGATCGTGGCGAGGAGATAGACCAGAGCGGTGGCGCCGCCGGTGCGCGCCTCGAGGACGCCGAAGACGCCGACCGGCGCGAGCGGGCCAATGAAGAGCAGGCCGTAGACGATCAGATCGCGGCGCGACAGCGTGCGTCTGAGTGCGCCTCCGCCTCGCACAACCATGCGCGGAAGTATGACAGCGGTGTCAGCTGTTGCGGCGGGCTCTGTGCGGCCGACCGAGGTAGCGTTCGACCGCGGCGAGGAACTGGTCGTAGTCGAGCGGCTTGCGGAACGAGTACTCGACGTCCACCAGCTTGCCGACCGCCGACACGCCGATCACCGGGATACCGGCAATCGCTGGATCTTTCTTCTGCCGGTGCCGGAAGTCCCAGCCTTCCATGTCGGGCAGCATCATGTCGAGGACGATCAGCAGCGGCAGCGGCGGCTGCGCCAGCGCGTCGAGCGCGTCGGTCACCGTGCCGACCCCGGCGACCGTGTAACCGCGATCCTCGAGCATGTTGGTCAGCGCGCGGCGCGACCCGGGATCGTCCTCGACGATCAGGATCTGTTTTGCCGAGCCGGTGTGATCGGCGGCCGTCGCGCTTGCGCGCGCGCTCGATGAACCGCCCAGGTACCTGCGACCGCGCCGTTCGTTCGCCGGCAGCATCAGATCTCCGCCCTTTCGCTCGGCTCGGCGCGGCGCGCCTGCGGCGGCTGCGCGTCGGCCGCTGATGAGGGGCGATTGGCATTGCCCGACACCATGCGCGGCATCGACACGATGAATGTCGAGCCGACGTCCGGCGTGCTCGCGAGCGACAGCTCTCCACCCAGCGCGCGCGCCGTCTCGCGCGCGATCCAGAGGCCGAGCCCGAAGCCGCCATACTGGCGTCTCGGCACCGCCCGCGAGAAGCGTTCGAACAGGCGCCGCTGATCCTCGGGCGCGATGCCGATGCCGTGGTCGGTCACCGACAGGCGCACCGTATCGCCGTCGCAGGTCAACGCGATCTCCACCGGCTTGCCCTCGCCGTACTTGATCGCATTGGAGACGAGGTTGGTCACAACCTGCTCCAGCCGCAGCCGGTCGCACCGCCCGAGGATGGCCGGCAGGTCGAGCGTGACTTCGAGGTCCGTGAGCTGCTGGCCGAACTGCCGCAGCGTGCCGCGCACCACTTCGCCGAAGTCGAGATCCTCCGGCTCGACGTCCATGCGGCCGGCGGTGATGCGCGCGACGTCGAGCAGGTTGTGGACGAGGCGGACCAGCGCGCCGACGTCCTCGGTGGCCTGGCGCACCCGCTCGCGGATCCACTGGTGCGGTGGCGCGTCCTCGCCATCCCGGACCGCACGGTGCAGGGTGACCAGCTGCAGCTGCAGCGCGTTCAGCGGATTGCGCAGCTCGTGCGACGCCACCGAGAGGAACTCGTCGCGCGAGGTGACCGCCCGCTCGGCGTCGGCGTAGAGTTGGGCGTTGTCGAGGGCGATCGAAGCCCACGCCGCGATGCCGCTCACCAGCTGCTCGTGCTGCTCGGTGAACATGCCGACTCGCGAGTGGCCGAAGAACAACCCGCCGAGCACGTTTCCCGATCGCCCCAGCACCGGCACCGCCAGGTAGCTGCGCACCGGCAGGTGGCCCGGCGGCATGCCGTGGTAGGGCGCACTTTGCCCGTAGCGTGCGTCCGTCGTCACGTCGTCGAGGCGAATGACGCCTTCGCCGCGAAAGGTCGGTCCGAAGAGCGCCGTCGCGCGCGGCTTTGGGAACCCGGCAAACGCCTCGCGCGGCGCGCCCGACAGCGTGTAGAGGAGAAACGCCTCGCCGGACTGCGGATCGATGACGTTATAGAAGAACGCCCCGAACTCGGCCGTCGTCACCTCCGTCGCCAGATCGGTGACCGTCTGCACGATGCTGCCGCGGTCGAGGCTGGACGCGACCGCCGCGCCGGCGCGGTGCAGCACGCGCGTCACCTCCGCCTGCGCCCGTGCCCGTTCGTTGCTGCGCCGCAGCTCCTCTTCAGCAAGTTTCTGCGCGGTGATGTCCCGAGCCACCTTGGACGCGCCGACGATCTGCCCGTCGGCGTTGCGCACCGGCGAGACCGTGAGCGAGATGTTCAGCAGGCGGCCGTCCTTGGTCTGCCGCACCGTCTCGAAGTGCTCGACCTTCTCGCCGCGGCGCAGGCGGCCGAGCACCTGGTCTTCTTCCGCAACCCGATCCGCCGGGATGATCAGCGAGATGTGGCGGCCAACCGCCTCGTCGGCGGTGTAGCCGAAGGTCTGCTCGGCGCCGGTGTTCCACGAGGTAATCGTGCCGTCGAGGGTCTTGCTGATGATCGCGTCGTCGGACGAATCGACGATGGCAGCGAGGCCGTCGCGCACCTCGTCGATCTCCCGGCGCTCGATGAAATGGCCGATCTGCGTCCCGACCGCCTCGAACAGCTCGAGGAGCACGTCGTCGGGCGTCCGAACCTCGCGGCCGAAGAACTCGAGCACGCCGGTGATCCGCTGGTGCACCCGGATCGGGAATCCAATCGCGCTGTGGACGCCGGTGCGCTCGGCAAGAGGCGCGCGCGGAAAGTTCGTGTCCCTGATGACGTCGTCGATCCAGACCGGCTCGCCCGAGGCCCAGATTCGGCCCGGCAGCCCGACGCCGCGTGTGAACGTGCGAGCGCGCGTGCTGACTTCGAATTCGTGCACCTCGGCGCCGGCCGTGTGCCAGAAGTCGAGGCAGCGAAGCACACCAGCCGGTTGGTCGACGATCCACAGGGCGCCGAGTTGCCAGTCGCCGACCTCGCCGATGGTCTGCAGCAGCCGCGGCAGGATCGCGCTGAACGGGCGAGGATCAGCGAGGAGCTTTGTCACCATGTGCTCCGCGGCCAGATGGCGGATGGCCCGGCGCCGTTCCGCCTCCGCCTGCCTCGCTTCGGTGACGTCGCGCGTGACGCAGCGCGTGTGCACGAACTCGCCGTCGCGCCAGAACACGCTCGAATTGATCAGGACGTCGCGAATCGCTCCGTCCTTGCGACGCATCCTCGCTTCGCAGTTGCGGAGCGTTTCGTTGCGCCACAAACGGGTGAGGATGTCGTCGATGACGGTGCGGTCGGCGTGGAAGTCGGCGATGTGCCGGCCGACATACTCGTCGCGCGAGTATCCCAGCAGCCTCAGCTCCTCGGCGTTCGCCCAGAGGATCGTGCCATCCGGGCCGACCCAGTGCATCGCTTCCACCGCGTTCTCGAGGAAGTCGCGCAGTTCCTGCTCCGCGGTGGCCGGATCAGCGGCAGGAAACGAGGCGTTCTGTCGATTAGTAGTCACTCGCTGAGCTGGCCGTCCTTAAAGCCGACACGATCGCCGGTTCGTTCCGGACGACGGCCCGGCACGCGCAATATCGATGCCCTTTTTGCCGTTCGAGGCCGGCCGAATCGGCTGTTACGGGGTCCAGAACTTCCAGCGGATGCCGATGCGTGCCGTCCTGCCGTTCTGCTGAATCGCGTCGACGGCGTGCTCGTCCGACGCCGGATCGGCAAACTGCGCATCGAACGGGTTTCGTACCGATCCGACCAGCTCGAACGCGCTGTTCACGCGCGTGGTGAGCGTCACGTTCGCGACCGTCGCCGCCGCCGTTTGTAGCGCAGCCCTTCAGGGCTGCTTTCGAGGCGGAGTGATTTGTCGGCCCTGAGGGCTGCGCTACCTCATGGAGGCTCTGAAACTGGTTCGACTGTGACGATCCCGACCGACCGCTACGAGGGCCGACGAGGCCGCCCGAACGCCGCGTGGCCGACGAGGCCCACCGCCAGCAGCGCGAGCGCCCCGGCGCCGTTCGCCGTGTCGCCGACGAGGGTGCCGATGACCAGCGCGACCGCCCCGGCGAAGACGATGCCGGCCGTCCACGGGTAGCCCCACGCGCGGAACGGACGCGGACGCTCGGGCTCGCGCCGCCGCAGGACGATCAGCGCGAGACAGCAGATCGCGTAGTCGAGGACCAGAAAGAACGCGGTGAAGGCGACGAGGCGTTGAAACGTGCCGGTGATGATGCCGGCCACCGCGACCGCCGTGGTGACGAGCATCGCGACCGTCGGCGTGCCGCCGGCGCCAATCGTCGCGGTCTTTCGCCAGAACAGCCCGTCGCGCCCCATCGCGAACAGGATGCGCGTGCCGATCATGATGATCGCGTTCAGCATCGGCGGCAGCGAGATGAGCGACAGGACCGTAATGATCAGGTGACCGCTCGGACCGACGAGCACGCCGGCGGCGTCTGCCGCCGGCAGCGTCGAGCGGGCGAGATCGCCAAGCGGCAGCAGCGACAGCAGTGCGACGTTGATCAGCAGATAGATCACGATCACGGCGACCACGCCGCCGATCATCGATCGCGGAATGTTGGCCTCGGGGCTCCGATCCTCCTCTGAAAAATACAGCGCGCTCTGCCAGCCGCCGAACGTGATCACGACGGCCTGCAGCGCGAAGACCATCCCGGCGGCGGAGGCCGTCGGCGCGGACGAATCCGGCGCGATCGAGATGCCATGGATCGCGAACGCCGCGAAGACCAGGACGAGGAACGCAAGGAACTTGACTCCCGTGGCCGCCTGCTGGAAGCGGCTGCTCACCTGGACGCCCGCCCACTGCAGCGCGACCAGGCCGACGAGCACGGTGACGGCCACCGCCGTGACCGGCGGCGCGAGCGACGGCAGCAGGATTCGCACGAATTCGGCGAACCCGATCGACACGTAGCCGAGCACACAGCAGTAGGCCAGCCAATCGGTCCAGCCGACCGCGAATCCAATCGTGTCGCCGAAGGCGTGTCGCGCGTAGACGTAGTACCCGCCCTCTTTCGGCAGCATCGTGCCGAGCTCGGCGAAGCACACGGCGCCGACCAGCGTATACAGACCGCCGACGATCCAGACGAGCAGCACCGCCGTCGGCGACGGCAGCTGGCCGGCGACGAGACCCGGCGTCCGCAGGATACCGATCCCGAGCGTGCTGCCGACGATGACGGCGAGGCCGAAGCCGAGGCCGAGGACGCGCCGGAGGCCGCCAGGCGCGGCAGCGCTATGGCTTGAGGGCAACAAGGACGACGTCAACGGGGCTGCCAATGTTGCGGGCCGAGTGGCTCGACCCGCGTCCCTCGAATTCGACATCGCCGGGCTTCCAGCGATTCACAACCGTCTTGCCGTTTGCGGTGTCCTCGATCTCGCCGCCAGACAGGTGCACCACGATCGTGTCCGATCCGTGGGTGTGAAACGCCTCGCGCGCGTCCACCTCCATGCGCGCGCGAATCACTGCAGCGCGCTCGTTGTCGAACAGCGGGACGAAGCTCATGCCGGTGAACGCGGCCTCGCCGGGCTTCGATCCGGATGGCGGCGCGGTCGAAGACGGCGTGGACCCTCCCCGCGGCTGCACGATCACGACGTCCTCACGGCCCACGCCTTGCGGCGGCGGCGCGGCCACATCGTCGCGCCAGATCGCACGCCCCGCTTTGCCGGCGGCGCCGTCCCGCAGCCAGATGACGACCCCGGCGCCATGATCGACGCCGTCCACGACATCGGCCGTCGTCCGATAGGCGCGGACGCGTGGGTTATCGAGGAGGATGGCCGCGCGCGCCGCGGGCTGTGGGCCGGCGCCGGCTGGCGCCGGCGGTCGAATGATGCCCGCAATCGCGAGCGCCGCGAGAAAGAGGGAAAGAGCGTTCATGCCGGCGCCATGTTACCGCGGGTCGTAGCGGACGGCGCCGCGAACGAGTACGCTCTCTGCGCGATGGACTACACGCGCCTCGGATCGACCGGCCTGAAGGTGTCGCGCCTGGCGCTCGGTTGTGGGAACTTCGGCGGCGTCGGCTCGGCGCCCGCCTTCTTCGGGAAAGGCGAAAACGAGGCGCAGGCCGCCGCGCTGATGGATCGCGCGTTCGACGCCGGCATCACCCTGTTCGACACCGCCAACGCCTACGGCGGCGGCCGTAGCGAGGCCTACATCGGGCGATGGCTCCAGGCCAAGGGATCCGCGGCGCGGGAGCAGCTCGTGGTCAGCTCGAAGGTGTTCAACCCGGTCGGGCCGGGGCCGAACGATCGCGGCCTCTCGCGGCGGCACATCCTGCAGCAGGTGGACGAGAGTCTCACGCGGCTGCAGACCGATCGGCTCGATCTGTATCTCATCCACGAGCCGGATCCGGAGACGCCGCTCGACGAGACGCTCGCGGCGCTGGACGATCTCGTGCGGATGGGAAAAGTGCTGTATGTCGGCGCCAGCAACATCGAAGCGTGGCGGCTGGCGCGAGGCCTCTGGATCAGCGACGTCCGCAAGCTCACTCGCTTCGAATGGGTGCAGAATTCGTACAGCCTGCTCGATCGCACGCCGGAGCGCGAGCTGTTTCCGCTGTGCGAGGACACCGGCGTGGGCTTTACCTCGTTCAGCCCTCTCGCCGGCGGGTGGTTGACCGGCAAGTACCGATCGCCGGGGACGTACCCTGAGGGGTCGCGCATGACGTTGCGGCCGGAGCCGTACCTGCACCTGGAATCGGACCGCGTGTTCCGCGGGTTGACGACGTTCGCGGACGAAGCCGCCGCCCGCGGCAGCGACATGACGGCGCTCGCGATCGCCTGGGTGCTCCACCATCCCCGCGTGGACGCGGCCATCGTCGGCCCGCGTACGCCGGCGCATCTCGACGCGGCGCTGGCCGCTCTGTCGGTTACGCTCGACGACCTGGATGCGGAACGGCTCGGGAAGTTGTTTCAGTAGGGCGCCGCTTCAGCGGCGCCTCGTGGCACGGCTGAAGCCGTGCCCTACCTACGACACGATGGAGGGTGACGTGGATCTCAACCGGCGGCAATTCATCGGCGTGGCGTCAGGCGCCGCGGCGCTTGCACCCCTCGCGGCGCAGGCACAGAAGAACGACGCGGACGACCCGCTCGGCGTGCGGCGCGACTTCGACGTGGTCCGGAACGGCCTCTACCTGAACTCGGCGTACATCACGCCGGTGCCGCGGCCGGTGGCCGACGCGGGACGCGACTTCGCCGAGCGCAAGTCGTCGAAGCCGATTCCGCTCGGCGAGATGCTGCAAAAGACCGACGAGGTGCGCGGGCAGTTCGCGCGGCTGGTCGGTGCGCAGCCGGACGAGATCGGATTCCTTTTCGCGACGAGCGAAGGCGAGAATATCGTCGCCGCCGCCCTCGACCTCAAGTCCGGCGACAACGTCGTCATCGACGAGCTGCATTACGAGACGACGTTCGTGCTCTACCGGCACCTCGAAGCCACGCGCGGCATCGCCTTGCGCATCGTCAAGCATCGCGACGGGCGCGTGACGGCCGACGATTTCACGCGTGCCGTCGACGCGCGCACGCGGCTGGTCTCGGTGGCGTGGGTATCGCACCAGAACGGCTTCCGCCACGAGATGCGTCCGATCGCCGACGTCGCGCACGCGCACGGCGCCCTCTTCTACACCGATGCGGTGCAGGCGCTCGGCATGTTCCCGGTCGACGTCCGGGCGGCGGGCGTCGACGTCATGACCAGCGGCACCTACAAGTGGCTGCTCGGCGGCTTCGGCGTCGCGCCGTTCTTCATCCGGCGCGAGCTGCTCGAGCGCATCCGCGTCGACCGGCTCGGCGCGCTGCACGTCGAGAAGGAGCTTCCGGACCATCGCTTCGAGATTTATCGCACCGCGAAGAAGTTCGAGTACGCGACGCTGCCGTTTGCCGAGGTCTACCAGCTCGGCGCCGGCCTCGCCTACCTGCAGCGGGTCGGCGTCGACCGGATCGAGCAGCACAGCGTGGCGCTTGCGCGCGAGCTGCGCGAGGGGCTGGCGGCGCTGGGCTTCCGGATGTTCACGCCGCCCGACAACAAGTCGTCGATCGTCAGCATCCGGCTGGACAAGAACCAGGCGCGGGCGAAAGAGATGCTGGACAAAGCGGGCGTGCAGGTGAGCTTCAGGGAGGGAGGATCGATGATCCGCGTGTCGCCGGCGCTGTTCAACACGCGCGGCGAGATCCGCCAGTTCCTCGAGGCCGCGAAGCAATTCGCGTAGCGACCCCCCACGGCGTTCGAACGCAGAGCCCGCGGAGCTCGCAGAGAATACAAATTACTCACGGTTCGGCCCCCTGCCGACCAGGCCTAAATCGTCTTTCGAAGCGATGTAGTGTCCGCCCTTCACGCGGACCTCGCGGAGTCCGGCTAAAGCCGGACTACGGACTACACGAAAGTGAAAGTTGCACTAGCCGTGGCAAGGCACCCAGGTCACGATGGAAATTCTTGTCGACGCCGTTCATCACCGTTTAGTGAGGAACCAGCCCCCGACAATTGAACCTAATATAGGGACATCGTCGTCGCCAAACGATAACCCCGACGGACCGACCTCAGGCCGTAAACAGATCGCCGATCAGGTATTTGAGGCCTGTGTCGACCGCCACGGTGGCCACCGTCTTTCCCGGCCCAAGCTCCTGCGCCAGCTGGATCGCCGCGGCGATGTTCATCCCGCTCGACGTCCCGACCAGCAATCCTTCCTCTCGCGCGAGGCGCTTCGCCATCGCCCGTGCGTCGGCTTCGTCGACCTGGCGCGCTTCGTCGTACGGCCGGTCGGTCATGTGCGGCACCACGCTGCCGGTGCCGATCCCCTCGACCCGGTGCGCGCCGCCGCGGCCTTCCGTCAGCGCCGGCGACGACGCCGGCTCGAGCGCGACGATGCGCGCCTGGCTGCCGCCCTCGCGCAGCGCACGCGCCACGCCGCGCAGCATCCCGCCGGTGCCGACCGCGCCGCAGAACGCGTCGATTCTGCCGCCGGTCTGCTCCAGCAGCTCGATGCCGATGTTCTTGTAGCCGGTGACGGCGTCCTCGTTGTGGAACTGATCGGTCCAGAACGTGTCCGGCTCGCTCGCGAGCACGGCGATCTCCTTCCGGAACCGTTCGAACAGCGCCGGCGTCACCTTGCCGCCGTCGCTCGGCACCATCCGCAAGTCCGCACCGAACGCTTCCATCGTCAACAGCTTCTCGCGCGAGAAGGCGTCGGAAGAGAGGACGACGAACGTGTAGCCCTTGGCGGCGCAGACCATGCCGAGCGACGAGCCGGTGCTGCCGCCGGTGAACTCGACGACGCGCATGCCGGGGCGCAGGGTGCCGCGCGCTTCGGCGCCCTCGACCATGCCGAGCGCCATGCGATCTTTGTAAGAGCCGGTCGGGTTCGCCGCTTCCAGCTTGACGAGGACGTCGGCCGCCGCGGCGGGCACGACGCGGCGCAGGCGGACGAGCGGCGTGTTGCCGATCGCGCTTAAGACGGAATCCGCGATAGTCGTGAGGGCCATGACCCGAGGCTATCACGCCGGCCACAGATCACGACGGGGGAACGCAGAGACCGCTGGGACCGCAGAGAACTTCTTGTACCAAAAAACTCTGCGTGCTCTGCGAGCTCTGCGTTCAAAGGTCGTGGGTCCGTTGCACGGATGGCAGCGCCGCGTCAGACCTTCCGTCCAGATGCGCAGAGCGACATCGCGGTGAGCACGAGCATGCCGTCGACGAAGAACGGCTGCGCCGCCCGGGCGACGCCGTCGCGGAATGCCGCGCGCTGGAAATCCGGGAGGCGCGCCAGCCGCGATTTCCAGGCAACATCAGTCGAGATCTGCCAGTACTCGTCGATTGACGCGCACTCGAAACGCATCGCGAGTTTCTCGACCTGGACGTCGGCAAATCCGGCCGCGCGCATCATCTCCTCGAGCTCGCGCGGCGACGACAGCCGGAACGGTCCCGGCGCCACGGGATCCGGCGCGGCGAATGGCACGTACCCGGCCGCGGTCGCGATCATCACACTGAAGAACGGACTGTTCTCCGGCTGGTCCCAGGTCGCGAACGCCGCGCGACCGCCTGGCTTCACTACGCGATACGCCTCGCGCACGGCGCGTTGCGGATCGGGACAGAACATCAGGCCGTAGGCACTGGTCGTGACGTCGATCGCTGAATCCTCCAACGCCAGCGCTTCCGCATCCATTGCCTGGAACTCGATGTTGTCGATCCCGCGCGCCCGAGCCGTCGCCGATGCCACGGCAATCATCGCCGGCGACAGATCGCAGGCGATGACTGTCCCGCCGGGTCGAACCCGGGCCGCGGCCGCGAGGGCCGGGTAGCCGGCTCCGCACGCGACATCGAGGACCCGGGCACCAGGTGCCCAACAGCCGCGGTCGGCGAACCATGCCGTCAACCGGCTGAAGTTCCGCTCCGTCCACTCGATCCACGCCGTCCAGCCGGCCGCGGCGTCGTTCCAGTACCGGGTCTGCTGTGCCTTGAAGCGCTGGGCATCGCGCTCGGGCAGCATGGGTATGCCTTCAGCCGGCCTTCACCAGGCTGTGCAGCTGCAGCATCGTTCGCCGCGGCTTGATGCCCTGCGGCAGGTTGGGATGGATGTGTCTGGCGAAGAACTGCGTGGCGTCTTCCGGCGATTCCCAGATCTCGAAGCTGCGCCAGCCGTCGCCCGCGGGCCCGGCGCCATGGGCGATGAAGCCTTTCGCTTGCCGAAGGACGGGGCCGAGCACGGCGAGCATCTGATCGTAGGTTTCCTGCGTCTGCCCGGGAACGTCGGCGGTTACGAGCACGGCCATGTGCGATACCTCCAGAGTGACGGGTTCACCAGCGACGATACGCCGTGAGGGGTAGTTTCGTCGCTGCGAAAATGTGCACATGCGTTGTGCAAGAATGCACAGCGTGGACTGGGACAATCTCCAGGTATTCCTCGCGATCGCCCGGGCCGGCCGGATCTCGGCCGCCGCCAGGCGCCTGGAGGTCGAGCATACGACGGTGTCGCGCCGCCTTGCGGCGCTGGAAGCGGAGCTCGGCGTGCCCCTGTTCTACCGCACGGCCGCCGGTTACGTCCTCACGCCGCACGGCCACAACGTGCTTTCGAGCGCCGAGACCATGGAAGGCGCGGCGATCGCGGTCGCCGCGCGGGCGAGGGAAAAGACCGCGGCGATGGCCGGACGGGTGCGGGTGGCGCTGCCGCCGGAATTCGCGTCGCATTGGCTGGCGCCGAAGCTCAGCGCCTTCCGTACGCTGCATCCGCAGATCGAGCTCCAGGTGCTGGTCGGCACGCGACAGCGGAACCTGTGGCGCGGCGAGGCCGAGCTCGCGGTGCAATCGCCGCGGCCCCGCCAGCAGGGGCTGATTGCGGTGCGGATCGCGCGCACGACCATGGGCTTGTATGCCTCCGCCTCTCTGGCTGGCGCCGGGAGGTTGCGCATCGGCGGACCCGGCTCGATGCGCGGGCTGTCGCTCCTCACCTACACGCCGTCGTTCGACATGCTGCAGAACGCGCGGTGGTTCCAGGCGCTGCGCGCATCGAGCGACGTCAACCTGACGACCAACAGTACACACGCGCTGCTGGCGGCTGCGCGGGCGGGCGTCGGCGTCGCCGTACTTCCCAGGTTTGTGGCCCGCCAGCATGACGATCTGGTCGCGGTGTCGGACGACATCGCCGAACACGACGTCTGGCTGATCACGCACCCCGAGTTCCGCCGCGACCCGAAAATCCGCGGCACCGCAGATTTCCTGAAACGAATCGCCGGCGGTGCGCACGGACTGAGCTGACGTTGCAGTCAGCGCGCGGCGCCTGTACGTCGATCACGGTTCGGCGGTACGAAATCCAGCCTACAATCGCGTCCGCGTGCGATCATCGCGGTGCTGAACACAGGCGAGCCGGACCGCGAGCTGTCGCGGTCGTCGCTGTTGCCAAAGACAGGAGCCGTCGGTTGATGCGGTCATTCTGGCTGATCCTACTGGCTGGCGGAACGATGGCCGCAGTCCTCGCCGCCCAATCCCAATCCGGCGGCACGAACCCGGCGTCCGGCGTCGGCGCCGCGACCGAATGGCCCTCGTACCGCCACGATCAGGCGGGCACCGGCTACTCGCCGCTCACGCAAATCGACGCGCGAAACGTCGCCAGCCTGACACAGGCGTGGACCTACA
>Ga0207701_10003319_pt1 | contig 16552 bp, 15 predicted proteins | sample KBSSwiSSwithPhiX_FD_184294 | JGI IMG/M metagenome (GOLD analysis project Ga0207701, IMG submission 184294) | Switchgrass rhizosphere bulk soil microbial communities from Kellogg Biological Station, Michigan, USA, with PhiX - S5 (SPAdes) (version 2) | ecosystem: Environmental > Terrestrial >... | reverse complement strand
GCCGACCAGAATGATCTGAATCAGCTTCGACTTCTCGGTCTCGAGATTCGAGAGCATCCGAATCTCCTCGAGCGCCGGAAGCGAGAGGTTCTGCGCTTCGTCGATGACCAGCAGCGTGAGACGACCGTCCTGACGTTGCTGGACGAGGAACTCGGCGAGCTGGTGGAGCAGCGCCGGTTTGCTCACGCCCTTTGGATCCAGGCCGAAGTCGAGCAGCACCGCCTCGAGCAGCTCGTGCGGCTCGAGCAAGGTATTGACGATGCGCGCGACCGCGGTGTTGCGATTGAGACGCCCGAGCAACGACTGCAGCATCGTCGTCTTGCCGGAACCGATTTCGCCGGTGATGACGACGAACCCGGCGTGCCCCTCGATGCCGTAGCGCAGATAACCGAGCGCTTCCTGATGCACCTTGCTCGGATACAGGTATTCCGGGTCCGGGCTCAGTGCGAAGGGGCGCTCGCGGAGGTGAAAGTGTTTTTCGTACATGTTTCCTCAAGCCGTCCGGGCGATGCGTTCGGTGCTGGCGACCGGCACGGGGTGCGCGTCGATGCGGGGCAGCACGACGTCAACGGCGCGGCGGTAGTCGTCTGGAAAGTCGATCTCGATCCACGGCAGGCCGCGCGTGCCGATGACGTGCAGGGGACGGCGCGCCGCGAAGCGCTCGAATGCGCGCGGGACCCAGGCCTTGAACTCGCCGGCCTCGACGAGCGAGTTCATTTCCTCGATGAGGATGCGGGCGCCGTCGCGGCCGAACTTGGCGATGCCCACGTTCTCACCGTCGGCTTTTTCCGGGTCCATCGCTTTCGAGATCTCGGAAACGCATCCTCGCCGCGCCGTCACTTTCATCTCTTCATCGCCGTACCGCGTCTGCTCCGAGCGGTAGTCGACGAGGAGCGCGTCCTCGTGCCACGCGCCGAGCAGATCGGACACGAGCTGCGGATGAACGAGCACGTCGCAGTTCATCACCAGGAAGCCGTCGGCGAGGTGCGGGCGCGCCAGCCACAGCGAGTACAGACTGTTCGTCCGCGCGAAGAGGCCGTTCTCCACGAACCTGGCGTCCGGACAGCTCCGCCGCACCGCGTCCGCGGCGCACCCGACGACCACGATCACATCGTCCACACCGGCCTCGCGAAGAACGCGACGGTTACGCGCGAGCAGCGATTCGCCACCGAGCGACACCAGACACTTCGGCGTGTCGCCCTGGCCGCCGTTCAGGCGCGCTCCCTGTCCCGCTGCGAGAATGACGCCGGTCATGCGCGCTCCCTACGCGACCGCCAGCCGGGCATCGCGCCGCCACAATTGATGGACGGCCGAGGTCATCCACTGACGTTCGGGATGGCTCAGGCCGAACCGGAGAAAGATCGCCGCATATAACGTCCCGCCTGCCGCGATGTGCGCGAGCACGAGCGACAACCGCGGTGGGACGAATTGGCGGGTGACGAACAGCGCGGTCATGACCACGAGCGCCGGCCACACCGCCGGCCAGACGATGAGCCGATAGCCTCGAGCCACGCCGAGCCCGACCACACGGCAGGCGCGCGGAAAGATCATTCCGGCGCAGGTGACGGTGACCGGGATCGCTGTGCCGATCGCCACGCCTGGTATGCCCCAGCTCTTCACGAGTGGAATGCTCAGCAACAGATTTGCCACCGCGCCGGCGAAGGCAATCGCCGCCAGCCAGCGATGCTGGTTGTTGCCTTTGAGGACGGTGCTCGGCATCGCGATCCAGGCGCGCAGGACGACGACGAACGCGAGAATCTGCACCGCGAGCACGCTGTCCTCGAATCCAGGTCCGACCCAGGCGGGAATCAGGACGTCGGCGACCGCGCCGATCGCGCCACAGAGACCGACCGCAATCGCCAGCTGAAAGCGGTTGGCGGTGATGAGCAGGTGCTGCTGACCTTCCGTTCGACCTTCCACGGCGTGGTAAACAACTGCCGGAAACAGGAAAGTGTGGAGCTGATTGGTCATTCTGAGGAGTGCGTCGGCAAGCCGCTGCGCGATGGCGTAGACAGCCACCGCGGCCGTATTCATGAACACGCCGAGATAAAAAGCGTCGGTCGCGTAGTTCAGGCGCGCCGACCAGTCGATGACGGCGAGGTAGGCGCTGAACCCGGTCACCTCGCGAAAGCGGGCGCGGCGGACCAGGCTCCAGGCGAGTCGCAGGTCAGGAAAGACCTTGTACGCATTGCGGCGATACGCAAAGAAGGGGAGCACCCGCATGACCGTCGTGGCGGCGACGAGCTCCACCAGTCCGTATCCCAGCCACAGGACGAGCACGTTGACGGCGGCCGTCGCGACATTGAACGCCGTGCCCACGACGTTGTTCACGTAGTACTGCTCGAAACCGTTGATCACCCCGCCATACATGCTGAAGGGAAAGTAGAGCGCCACCTGAAGGGCGATCATGAGCAGCACCAGCCGGCCGGTGTGGGTCTGCTCGGCGTCGAGGTGAAAGATGTACGGCAGCAGCGCCGCGGTGACGAGCGCCAGCGCGTAGCAGGCGACGCCCATCGCGCAGTAGACGTAGTACATGGTGCTGAGGAGCTCGTTCAGCGAGCGGGCGTCTCGGCGCGCTTTGTACTCGGCGACGAAACGGACGACGGCGCCGCCATACCCTAGCTCGAGGATGGTGAAGTAGCTCGTCATCGTGGCCGCGAGCATCCAGAGGCCGTAGGCCGCCTTGCCGAGATGGCTGACGTTGTACGGCAGCACGATGAGCCCGATCAGCGCATTGACGAGGATCAGCGCGTAGCGGGTGCCGACATTACGAGTGAAGGTCACCAGACCGTTCTCACGTTCGTGCCAGGCCGGCGTCGTCACTGCGCGCCCTTCCCGAACACGATGACCTTCACCGTATCGACGACGATCGACAGATCGAGCGCAATGGAGAGGTGCTTGATGTAATAGAGGTCGTAGCGCAGCTTCTCCATGGCGTCTTCGACGGTCGAGCCGTAGCGGTATTTCACCTGCGCCCAGCCGGTGAGGCCGGGTTTGACCGAATGGCGCTGCTGATAGAAGGGGATCTCCCGTTCGAGCTGCTCGACGAAGAACGGCCGTTCCGGCCGAGGGCCGACGAAGCTCATGTCGCCGCGCAACACGTTCCACAGCTGCGGCAGCTCGTCGAGTCTGGTGATGCGGATGATCCGACCGACGCGCGTGACCCGGTTGTCGCCCGATTCCGCCCAGATGGGCGTGCCGCCCTTCTCGGCGTCGACACACATCGAGCGGAACTTGTAGACCGTGAAGACGCGGCCATGCTCACCGACCCGTTCCTGGCAGTAGAGGATGGGACCGTCGGAGTCGAGATAGACGGCGAGCGCGGTGAGCAGGGTGAGCGGTGCCGCGAGCACGAAGCCGACGGAGGCGAGCACGAGATCGAACGCGCGCTTGAGGAGGCGCGTCCACCGCGAGACGACGAACCCATCGGAGAAAATCAGCCAGCTCGGTTTCAAATCGTCGATCAGGATCTTTCCGGTCAGGCGCTCGTACGTCGTGGTCGCATCCTCCACCCGCGTGCCGGACAGCTTGGCCTGCAGCAGCTCGGTCACCGGCAGCCGTCCGCGCCGGTCCGACAGGCCAACGACGATGCGGCTCACGTCGTGCTCGCGTACGAGGCGCGGAATGTCCTCGGAGGAGCCGACGGTCGGCGGCAGCGTCCGTCCGCCGGCGGTCGGCTCGTCGTTGACGAAGCCGATCACGCGGTAGCCGAAATCGTGCTGGGCCTGAATCTCGCGCGCGACCATGCGTGCCGTGGCGCCGGTGCCGACAATCAGCACACGCTCCTCGAGCGGCCGCGCATAAGCGAACCGGTTGAAGACGAGCCGCCACGCGACGATGGCGACCAGGAAGATGACGAGTGAGGAGACGAAGATCCCGTTGCCGATGGCCAGTGACGGCACGGCCAGATAGAGCAGCGCGATGAGGATCGACGCGGCGCCGGCGGCCTGCAGCAGCCGGATCAGCAGCTCACGGCTGGAGTGGACGACGGTCAGATCGTAGAGATCGTTGTAGTAGAAACAGAGCTGGCAGAGGCCGGTGACCAGTGCAATCTTCCACACATCCCCCGGCACATCGGCGGCCACGCCATGGGCGCGCGCGGCCACGGCCACGGATCCGAAGATCAGCATGATTTCGCATCCGAAGACCGTCAGACCGCGCGGGGAGACGTAACGGTTGAACAGCTGCATGGGCCCGGGGATCCGTCCGTGTCAGACACTGGTTTCATTGAGCACGACGCCGACGACCTTCTGTGGCTCGAAGATCGCGAGCGCCTGATCGAGTGCCGGCCGCTGCGTCACGCCGGCGCGAATGACCATCAGCACGCCGTCTGTGTACGGCGCCACCGTGCCGACATCGGCGAGCGGCAGTGCCGACGGGAGGTCGAGGACCATCCGATCGAAGCGCCCGCCGAGCGCATCGAGCATGCGTCGCATCGCCGTGGATCCGAGGAGTTCCGTCGGGTAGTCGGGCGCATGACCGGCGGGGAGCAGCGCCAGCTGGAGCTCCGGCAGATGGATGAGCGCTTCGTCCAGCGTCGCTTCGCCCTGCAGCACTTCGCTCAACCCCGGTCCGCGATCGACGGCGAAGAGACTGTGCACCGTCGGATGCCGCAGGTCGGCGTCGATGAGGACGACGCGGCTTTGAAGCTCCTGCGCCATGGTGAGCGCGAGATTGGCGGCAGTCACCGACTTGCCGTCACCGGCGCCGGGACTGGTGATGCCGATGGTCCGCAGCGGGCCCTGTTCCTCCCGCGGCGTCAGCTTGGAGCGAATCGCGCGATAGTGCTCGGCGATGTCCGAGTGTGGCGCGATCGCGGCGACGAGCGCGGGATGGAGCGTGGCGCGTGCCGTGCGCGGCTCCGGGCGCACCGGTGCCGCGACCGGCATTGCGGTCGGCGTGAAGGCGCTCACCCCGATGGGGGGCGCGCCTTCGAAGGCCTTGTCCAGGACCGCGGCCGGCGCGGACGCCTTCAACGCAGGCGGCGGCTGGAAACGCCCGGCGGTGCCGTCGCGGTCGGCTTTGGCGAGGATGTCCTGTATACGACTCATGGTCAGCTGCTCCTAGACGTGAGAAATGCGCGGAATCTCGCCGAGGACCGGCAGATCCAGGTCGTTCAGCGCCCGCGCGTCGTGAATCGACCGATCCAGGTACTCGCGGCCCAGGGCGAGGCCGCCGCCAAGGCACAGACCGAGCAGAACGGCCATGATCATCAACCGCGGTACGTTCGGTGAGGCCGGCGTTTCCGGCAGAAAGGCGCGCGAGACGATGGTGAAGTGCTCGCTGCCACGGTTCTGTTCGACGAGCTCGGTGATCTGCGCGTCGTTCAGCTTCTGCGTCAGCAGGGTGTAGCGCTGGCGCTCGAGATCGGTTTCACGCTGCAGGCCGGCGAGCTGCTGCTCGACGCGCGGCGCCGTGTCGACACGCGTCGTGTACTTCCCGATCGACTGGTTGTTCGACTCCAGCTGGCGCTTGAGGCTGTTGATATTCAGGTTGACCTGCTCGCGTTCCTTCAAGAGCGCGTTGTAGGCCGGGTCGGCCCGCAGCCGTGCCTCGCGCTGATCCTCCGGGAGATTGACCTCGGCGGCGAGATTGGCACGCGCACGTTTCAATTCGTCCTGGAGCGAGATGACGTCCGGGTGTCTGTCCGTGTATGTGGCGCGCGCTTCAGCCAGCTGCTTCTCCAACGTGGCGATGCGCACCGCCCCGGGCGACATCGACGGGACCGATCGCCCCGGTGTCGCCGGGTCGTCGATGGTCGGCTTGGAACTGCCGATCTCGCGGTCGATCCAGTTGAGACGCTCCTGCTCGCTTCGCAGCGCGTTCGAGGTCGCCGTCAACTGCTGCTGTGCCGCGGTGACCAGGGCGACGTTCGACTGTGTCTGCTCCGGCAGGGCACCCATGAACCCTTCCTTCGCCACGCGTAACTGCCCCTCGAGCTCGTTCAGCCGCGTCTGGCTTGCCTTGAGCCGTTCGGCGATGAACGCCGACGTCTCCTCGGCTCGCACGGTGCGCTTCATCGAGCTCTCATCGATGAACACGTCGGCAAGGCGGTTGGTCACGCGCTGCGCGAGCTCGGGGTTCGGCGAGCTGAAGGTGAGAAAGAACAACTCGACGCTCCCCTGTGGCTGGGTGGGATCCGGCGGTGGCAGGGTGACTTTGGCCCTAGAGCCGATCAGCCCGACCGCATCGGCCAGCGGCATCGTCTTGTCCATGCCTTCTGCTTTCGCCACGCGCTCGAGCACGGGCGGGCTCAGCAGCACCTGGTTGAAGCTGCGCACGCGCTCCTGCGCCGTCAGACGCTGCGCATCCGACACGACCTGGCCGTTCATCTTCGGCAGCGAGATGCCGAGCGTGGCCGTCGTCTCGTACGTGCGCGGGAGCAGCAGCGCGAGAGCGCCGCCGACCAGCAACGACAGCACGAGCGGTATGATCAGCCACCACATCTGACGCCGCAGCACCGAGATGTGATCGAGCGGGTGAAAGGCGGCGGGGACGTTTTCCATCACTGAATCCTCAGGGGCTTGAAGGTCACGATCTGAATGCCAACGCGGACCCGGCTGCTGCTTTCGCGGCCGATGGCATCCTGGTGGGCCATGGAGATGTAGGCTTCGGCGCGCAGACGCCGTGCGAGCTGGCGTCCGACGGTCGCATCCGCCCAGAACGTCTGCATATCGAGACCGATCCTGACGTCACGGATCGGCGTGTTCCGCGTATAGGCAGCGGTGACGTTCAGGTAATAGAGGTGATCGGCGAGCGGCACGTACGCATTGCCCGAGAAGGTGTCGGTCTTGGCCAGCGTGCCGATGCCGTAGAGCTGCTCGAAGCCGTAGGAGTAGTGAGCCCCCACGTTGAACGCGCGCAGGCGGTGCTCGAGGCCGGCATGATAGGTCGGCGACGTGCTCGCAATCTCACCCAGGGCGACGGTGTACAGCTGCGAGGCGCCGCCGCCGCCGGAAACCGACGTGGCGGAGTTCCACCGGTAGGTGAATTCGCCCGTGAGTGTCCTGATGTCGAAGTCTTCGCTCACGCCGACGTGATCGCGCCGGAACTCAGCGGTCGCGCCGATGACGAGCCGCGGCGTGAAGTCGCGAGTGAAGCCTAACGACGGCGCGTGCGAGTAGCCGTCGCGCAGGGTGAAGAAATCCGACGAGTTGGGCAGCTCGTCGAGGGCGATGCGTTCGAAATGGTAGTTGCCGAACACCCTGATGCGCGGACTCGTTTGCCAGCCGACCCTGCCACCCGCGTCGAGCCAGTGCGAGTTGACCTGGGCAAACGGGACGGTGCCGTTGACCAGCTGGAGGCGATCGGTCGTCGGCACGGCGGTGTACGACGCATTGGCCGCGACGTCGACACGCGGGCTCAGAATGCGGTGCACCCCCGCCTTGCCGCGGTGCTCCCACAGCAGCTCGTTTGACCAGTACTTCTCGAACGCGCCGGAGTATCCGAAGTTCACGTGCGAGTGCCGTCCGTTGTAGTCGACCTCGGCATAGGGATTGGCGATGCCGACCCACTTCTTGAACAAGGCCTCCGCAACGGAATTGCCCTCGACCTGGATGCCCGAGTCCCACGAGCCGCCGACGGCGGCACCGGGCGTGAACGTCCAGCCGGCCGTCGTACGCTCTTCCTGCTGCCAGGGTGACGACTGCGCCTCGGCGCGGCCGCACAGCAGCGACAGCAGGCCGAGCGCGATCAGAATGCGTGACATCCGAGGTCTCCTCGCCTCACGGACCCCGGCTCGCATCGGCGAGCCGCTGCGGGTCCGACGGCATCTACGGGACGACGATGGTGTCGCCCGGCTGCAGGTAGACCGGTTCGATCTCACCCTTGAGGGCCTGCTTGTAATTGAACGGAATCGTTTCGGTGCGCGACCCGTTCGTGCGCAGGATGTGGATGTTCTTCTTGTCCGCGAACTCGCCGGGGCCGCCGGCCTTGGCCAGCGCCTGGAGCATCGTGACGCTGCCATTCAACACCTGCGGTCCCTGGCTGCGGACGTCGCCGATGACCGTAATCTGTGCGGCGATCGCGTCCTGCACGATCACCGTCACGACCGGGTTGTTGATGTACTCCTTCAGCGCCGCGGTGAGCTTGTCACGCAGCTCCAGCGGAGTGAGGCCGGCCGCCGGCACGTCGCCAATGAGCGTCAGGGTGATCTTGCCGTCCGGTCTGATCTGCAGCGACTGCGAGAACTGCTCCTGCTTGTACACCTCGACGCGCAGCTTGTCGCCGGCGCCAAGGCGGTAGTCCTGATCCGTCCAGCGTCCGGTCGTGCCTTTCGTGGTCCGCGAAGCCGTCGTCGCGGTCGTGGCCGGAACCGTCTGTGTCGCCGCCGCGGATCCGGTGGAGGTCGTCTGGGCAGTGGCGTGCCACGGCAGGAGCACGGTGGTCACGAACACGATGCGGGTCAGGCTGGATGCGGTCGTCTTCAGCATGGCTACTATCCTTCGTTACGGGAAGTGGATGTCCGTGGGACGGACGGGCCGCCGCGCCAGCTCACCATCGGGCGCGAGACGGCCTGCTGCCGGAGCGACTCGATGTCGACGGCGTGCGTCGGATAACAGGCGGCACCCACCGAGATACGCAGCGGTGTGGGGAACTCGTAACTGTCGATGCGGGACACCAGGCGATCGATGACCCGCGTGGAGCTGTCGAAGTCGGCATCGAGCAGCACCAGCGACAGCGTGCCCTTTTCGGTCTTGCCAAGCAGGTCGGTGTCGCGCACCTCGCGGCCGACCACCTGGGCGACCGCGTCCACCGTCCCGTCGTCCGCCGTCACTTCGAGCCCCTCCCACTCGCGTCGCGTCTCGAGGACGACGAGCGTGAGAAAGTTCTGCGAGCGCACGGCGCGCTTCAGCTCGCTGTCGAGCACGAAGCCGAACGCATTCGAGGTCAGCACGCGCGACCCCTCGTTCTCGTAGAACTGCTCGCGGCTCATCGACGCGCTCCGTTCGTGCTGTTGCGTCTATGACGCCCGGTCAAGGCCGTTTTCCTTGATCTTGTAGAGGAGGGCCTTGTAGCTGATGCCGAGAATCTCGGCGGCTTCCTTCCGATTCCAGCAGGTGCGCGTCAACATCCGTGCAATCAGGGTGCGCTCGGCCTCCTGCGCCGCCTTGCGCGCGATCTCCTTCAACGAGACGCTGCCGGTGGCGCCGGCGAGCTCTGTCGCGCCCGCGCCCGCCACCGCCGCCGCTGGTTGCGCCGGAAGCGGCGCAGCCGGTGGAGGTGGCGCCGGCTGCGATGCGGCGGAGCGCGAGGGGAACGCGAGCGGGACCTGGACACGAGAGATGATGGGCGCGACCGACTGCTGCAGTTCCTTCACGATGGGTGCTTCGGTGCCGAGCACGACCATCCGCTTGATCATGTTCTCCAGCTGACGCACATTGCCCGGCCAGCCGTAGCTGCTCATCTGCCGGTGCAGGTCGTCGCTGATCGATGTGTGCGGACGGTTGTATTGCACCGAGTACTTCTTGAGGAAGTGGTCGATGAGAACCGGAATCTCCTCGCGGCGATCGCGCAGCGGCGGAAGATTGATGGTGACGACGTTCAGCCGGAAATAGAGATCCTCGCGGAACTGGCCCTGTGCGACGGCGGCTTCCAGATCGCGATTGGTGGCAGCGATGAGGCGCACGTTGACCTGCACGTCCGCTTTGCCGCCGAGCCGCGAGAACTCGCCATCCTGCACGACCTGCAGCAGCTTCGCCTGCAGCGGAAAACTCATCTCCCCGATCTCGTCGAGGAAGATGGTGCCGTGATTGGCGAACTCGAACTTGCCCGGCTTGTGCTGGATGGCGCCGGTGAACGCGCCCTTCTCGAAGCCGAAGAGCTCCGATTCGAGCAGCTCGGTCGGCAGCGCCGCGCAATTCACCTTGACGAACGGCTTTTCCTTGCGCAGCGAGCGTTCGTGAATCGCGCGCGCGACGAGCTCCTTGCCGGTGCCGCTCTCGCCGCGTACGAGGACGGTGACGTCGGTGTCGGCGACCTGCTCGATCAGGTCGCGCACTTCGTTCATCGCTTCGCTGTAGCCGAACAGGAAGGTGTACTTGCCCTGTCGTTTCAGCTGCTCCCGCAGCGAGGCGACCTCCTGACTCAGCTGCCGCTGCTTGAGCGCGTTGCTGAGCAGCACTTCGAGCTCGGCATCGTCGAACGGCTTGCAGACGAAGTCGGTTGCGCCGAGCTTCATCGCCTGCACCACGGTGCTGGTACGGCCCTGCCCCGAGATCACGATGATCGGCACGTCCCGATCGATTCGCTTGAAGGCAGCGAGCGCGGTGAGCCCGTCCATCATCCCGGGCATGACCACATCGAGCAGCACCGCCATCGGACGCTCGAGCTGAAACCGGCGGATGGCGTCCTCGGCGTTCGTGAGCGTCTGCACCTCGTAGCCGCGCGAACCCAGGAACGAACGAAGAAATCCGCACATCGAGAGGTCATCATCCACGACCATGACCTGAGGTCGGTCACTGAAGCTCATCGCGCCCCTTTGCATCACATCCGTGCTCGTGCGCCCCGGTTGAGCAATCGAAATGCCACGCGGAAAAGGGTTGGAATCGATTGGAAACGCCTCGGAGTAGGAAATACGGCGACGGGAAAGGGAACTCCGTTTCCACTGGGCAGCGGAGTGCTCAATTTCAGCGAAGGGTAAAAAGAGGGCGTGCGGGAGGCGAGTGGGCGGAGTGGCGGCGGGGCATCGGGCCCCGCCTTCGGGCGGTCGCGGCTCTGGGGCTACGGGCGCTCGATGCCCGTTTCCTTGATCTTGTTCAGGAGCGTCTTGTAACTCACGCCGAGAATCTGCGCCGCCTTCCGGCGATTCCAATGCACCTGGCGGAGCGTGGCCGCGATCACCGTTCGTTCGGCCGTCAGCTGTGCTTCACGCGCGACATCGGCGAGCCGGCGTCCATCCTGGCTGGGAGGCGGAGGCGCGACCGGCACAGTGGCCTCGTCCGCGCCGTCGTCGGCTACGGTTTCCGGCGGTGGCGGCGCCGGACTCTGATAGGGCGGCGGCGCCAGCGTGCCTTCTTCCTGACCGGCGTAGGCAGGCATGCCGACGGACGTCGGCATGAGCCGGGGCTTATTGAGCTCGCGCGTGACCAGCTGCTCGTCCTGCAGGATGACGAAGCGCTTGATCATGTTTTCGAGCTCGCGCACGTTGCCCGGCCACTCGTAATTGAGAAACTTCTGCCGCAACTCGTCCGACAGCGGACGCACCGGCCGGTTGTAGCGCTGCGAGTATTTGGCGATGAAGAAGTCGGTCAGGCTCGGGATCTCGTCACGCCGTTCGCGCAATGCGGGCACGGCGGCCTCGATCACCTTGAGGCGGTAATACAGGTCCTCGCGGAACTCGCCACGCAGCATCATCTGTTCGAGATCGCGGTTGGTGGCGGCGACGACGCGGACGTCGATGGTGATGCGCTTGTTGCTGCCAAGCTTGGTGAACTCGGCGTCCTGCAGCACGTGCAGCAGCTTGGCCTGCAGCGGCGGTTTCATCTCGCCGATCTCGTCGAGGAAGATGGTGCCGAGGTTGGCCTGCTCGAACTTGCCGATTCGCGTGGTCGCGGCGCCGGTGAACGCGCCCTTCTCGTGGCCGAAGAGCTCGCTTTCCAGCAGCTCCGCCGGCAGTGCCGCGCAGTTGACTTTGACGAATGGTTTGGTGCGTCGCGTCGAGCGCTGGTGAATGGCGCGTGCGACGAGCTCCTTGCCCACGCCACTCTCGCCGCGGATGAGGACCGTCACATCGCTGTCGGCGACCTGTTCGATGATGAGGGCCACGGAGCGCATTGCCGGACTGTCGCCCCAGCCGATGAACGCCTCGCTCTGGTCGTCGCTCAACTGCCGCCGCAGGTCAGTGAGCTCGCTGACCAGGCGGCTCCGTTCGATCGCCTGTTTGATGGCGGCGTCGAGCGCGATCTCGCCAAGGCCTTCCGGGTCATCCGGCTTCACGACGTAGTCGGCCGCACCGAGCCGGACGGCCTCGACAATCGTCTGCGCCTGCTCCCGTCCGGACAGCATGATCACCTGCAGCTCCGGCCGCGCCGCTTTCAGCGCTTTCAGCGTCTGCAGGCCATCCATGCCCGGCATGGCGACATCGAGGAGCACGATGTCGGGCGGCTCTCCCTGGCGGATCGCCGCCACGATCTCGTCGCCGCGCGTGTACGAGCGGGTGCCTTCGTACCCGCGCAACGCGAGGAACGTGCGCAGATACCCGGCGAAGCCGGAATCATCGTCGACAACGGCGATGGAGGGACGCCGTTCATCCGCGATCGCGTCGGGGGCAGACGGGGGGCCTGCGCTGACTACAGTCGACATGTGTCTGTTCCTATCGCCGCAAGGGCAACCGGAGGGCCGAGGCCGCACGGGCGTCCGTCGCTGACCAGAGCGCGCCGCCGTGGGCTTCGATGACGCGCCGTGCGACCGGAAGCGCGAGCCCCAGTCCTCCGTGCCATTCGTTGAAGTCGTTCGTCGTGCCGCGAACCTGACGTAGCGCGGGAATCAGTGCGCCCTCGCCGATCGCCAGGACCGCCCACCTGGTGCCCTCGAACTCCGCGGCAGAACAGTCCGCCACGATGACGCCGGGCTCGCCTCGCTCACGCACAGCAGCGCGCATCAGGGTGCTGACGGCGGCCTTCACCCGCGCGCGATCGCCGGTCACGACCAAAGGTTGATCCGCCTGTGTCACTTCGACGCGGACGCCACGTTCGTCGCCCTCATGCATATCGCTCGCCAGCTCAGTCGCCAGGCTGTTGATCTCGATCTCCTGCCGCGCCATCGCCAGTTCGTGCGCCTCGAGGCGACCGAGGTCACTCATCTCGCCCACCAGGGTGCTCAACCGCGTACAGGCGCGCTCGGCTTCTTCCAGCATTCGGCGCTGCTTGTCGTTGAGGGGCCCGCCCTGTTCCTTCAGGAGCATCCGTAAATAGCCGCCCACAACGGTGACAGGCGTCCGGAATTCGTGGACTGCCAGTGAGAGCGCGCGCGAGAACGGGTCGTGATCCGACATCGGTGGCATCGGACGCCGGGAGGCGTCCAGCGCTTGAGGCTACCACGCGACGTCGCGATCGGAGCTCATCGGAGTGAACAAGCACACTTTCTCGTTCCGCATCGCGGGATGCGTTGCATCGGAACCGTCCGGTTTCTCACCCATAGTGACTCAGAAGCCGACGCACATGCTGACGGCGGCATGTGGCTTGAAAGATGGCACGATGTCAACAACTGCTTACGACGGGGAGCCGGTGCGGATCACACATCGAAGAGCACGGGTAGCCGCCACCGCGACTGCGATTTTATTGCTGCTCCTTACATGGTGGGCGAGCGGTGCGGCCGATGCTGCGCAGCCGTTTTCGCGGGCTGCGTCGCTCGTGAGCCCGCTGCCGTTCTCGCCGTGGTGGCCACGGTGGAGCGCGACTCATCCCGTTCGGGAGTCGGGGGTCATTGCCTCGGTCGGCTCCGGCCTCCTTGCTCTGGCGGCCTGCCTGCGGCGCGCCGGGCGGCTGAAGTAAACCTCGCGATATTCTCGCGTCGGCACCTCAGTACATAGACGCTGTGGCGTCCCTCACCTCTGGCGTCCGGAGAGTCCGCCGGGGAGGCCCGCGCATGGATATAATGCGCGTATGGTCATCAAGCATGCGCCCGATATCCGCTCATCCGAGATCACGCCGAAGAGTGTGTATCTTCGGCGGCGTGACTTCCTCCTTGCGTCCGGCGCCGCGATGGTGGCAGCCGGGTGCGGGTCACTGTTCGACGAGGTCTCCGCGCAGGGCGGCGTGAAGTTGCCGAATGTGAAGAAGAGCCCTCTGAGCACCACCGAAAAGCAGAACAGCTTCAGCGACATCACGACGTACAACAATTTCTACGAGTTTGGGACGGCGAAGGATGATCCCAGCGCCAATGCCCGTGGCTTCCGGACGAAGCCGTGGACCCTGGCGGTTGACGGCGAGGTCGCCAAGCCCGCCAGCTACAACCTCGAGGACTTCCTGAAGCCGTATGCCCTCGAGGAGCGCGTCTATCGTATGCGCTGCGTCGAAGCGTGGTCGATGGTCATCCCGTGGGTCGGCATCCCGCTGAAGGACGTCATCGCGCGCGTGCAGCCGACCGGTAAGGCCAAGTTCGTCGAGTTCACCACGCTGCTCGACCCGACACGCATGCCGTATCAGCGGACCAGCGCCCTGGACTGGCCCTACGTCGAAGGGCTCCGGCTCGACGAAGCGATGCATCCACTGACGATCCTGGCGGTCGGTCTCTATGGCGAGGTGCTGCCGAATCAGAACGGCGCGCCGATTCGTCTGGTCGTGCCGTGGAAGTATGGCTTCAAGGGGATCAAGTCGATCGTGAAGATGCGCTTCGTCGAAAAGCAGCCGGTGAACACGTGGCAGCGCATGCAGGGGAACGAGTACGGGTTCTACGCCAACGTGAATCCCGAGGTCGATCATCCGCGGTGGAGCCAGGCGCGTGAGGTGCGGCTGCCCGGCTACATCAAGAATCACAAGACCGAGATGTTCAACGGCTACGCCGATCAGGTCGCCAGCCTCTATTCGGGCATGGATCTGCGCAAGAACTATTGAAGCCGATCTCCGCCATCAAAGCAGTCGTCTTCGCCGCGGCGCTCGTCCCCGCCGCGGCGCTCGTCCACGGTTTCTACACCAACGATCTCACCGCCAATCCTCTCGACTACATCACCAAGCAGACCGGGTGGTGGGCGCTGGCGTTCCTCGTGATCACGCTGACGGTCACGCCGATTCGCCGAATCACCGGCTGGAACCAGATCATCCGGCTGCGGCGGATGCTCGGGCTGTTCGCGTTCTTCTACGGCCTGCTTCATCTATTGACGTGGGTCGTCCTCATCAACTTCTTCGACCTGCAGACGATGGTCGAGGACGTTGCGAAGCGGCCCTTCATCACGATCGGCATGGCCACCTTTCTCATCCTGCTTGCGCTGGCCATGACCTCGAACAAGTGGGCGCTCCGCCGCCTCGGTCGGCGTTGGCAGTCGCTCCACCGGCTCGTGTACATCGCGGCGATCGGCGCCGTGGTGCACTTCTGGTGGCTGGTCAAGGCCGATATCACAGAGCCGCGCCGCTGGGCGTTCGGGGTGGCCGGGCTGCTCGGGCTGCGCGTCTGGTGGGCGTGGCAGAAGAAGCAGGTGCGTCCCACGGCAGCCGTCCGGTGAACCCCGGCCGCGGGGTTCTGCTTGTCACGAGACTTTCGGTAGATTATTGTGGCGCCATCGAGGCGGGCATCAGCCCAACCTCGAAGCCGACCGTGTCGCAGCCGCCGTTGGTTCTGATCGTCGAGGACGACCAAGGAACGAGGGCCTTCTATCGCGAAGCCCTGAGTCAGGCCGGATTCCGTACAGTCGAGGCCCATAACGGCCATCAGGCGCTAGAAAAGGCGCAGAGCGCCATTCCGAATGCGGTGCTTACTGACCTGGCCGTGCCCGGGTTGGATGGGTTCGAATTCTGCCGCGCACTGCAGCGGTCGGCCAGTACCCGCGCGATCCCTATTCTGGCGATCACTGGATATTCGGGATACCTCGACGAGCCCGATCGCATTCGCGAGGCGGGGATTTCTCAAGTGCTGATCAAGCCCTGCGCTCCGGATGTCATCGCGGAGCACCTTCGTCGTCTGATCCAGCAATAAGCGAGGGTTTTGCCCGTTTCGGGCGTGGCGATCTGACGGTCGCGCGGACGCTGCGCGTCAGGCGGTCCGGGCGGGGCGCAGCGGCTGCGGAGCTGCGTTCGATTGACGCGTGCCCATCTGCTTCAGCCGCTCCATCGCCTCACGTTGGGTCGCCAGCTCGCGCTCGAGGATCTCGGCCTTGCGGGCGAGATCGAGCGCCGATTCAATTCCAACCGTCCGTGGTCGGCGAGGCATCAACATCTCCTGGGAGGCGAAGCTCGGCGATTATACCTCGTCCGTAGCGATCCGCAAGGGGCGAAACCCAGAAAAGTGTGAAAGGTCAGGCTCTCGACCGTCGCGGCTCATGCTTCCTCCCCGTTCGCCGATTAGAAATGTGGAGAAACATGCGCAGGAATTCGCAGCCGATCGTTTCGGCGCCTCGTCGTGGACGGCGTCAACTCTGGGCGCGCGCCGTCATCGGACTGGTGTCGACCGCGGTGATCGCCACGGCGGTCTCCGTGCAGGCGGACCCGTCCGGCGATGCCCTGGCGCGGTTGAAGTGGGGCAACGCTCGTTTCGTCGCCGACGCCACCGAGGCGCTTCCGATCACGGCGCCGCGGCGCGCCGCGCTCGCACAGGGGCAGTCACCGTTTGCGACGGTGTTGTCGTGTGCCGATTCGCGCGTGCCTCCCGAAGTCGTCTTTCATACCGGGCTCGGCGATCTGTTCGTCGTGCGCTCTGCTGCACACGTGACCGACCGGGCCGTGCTCGCGACGCTTGAGTACGGCGCCGATCGGCTTCACACGCCTCTCCTCGTCGTGATGGGCCACGAGAGCTGCGGCATCGTCAAGGCCGCGCTCGAGACGAGGGAGACGCACGCGACGACACCGAGTCTCGACTACCTCCTCAACGCCATCCGGCCGGCGGTCGCGCGCTCCTCGTC
>Ga0207701_10003313_pt1 | contig 16566 bp, 9 predicted proteins | sample KBSSwiSSwithPhiX_FD_184294 | JGI IMG/M metagenome (GOLD analysis project Ga0207701, IMG submission 184294) | Switchgrass rhizosphere bulk soil microbial communities from Kellogg Biological Station, Michigan, USA, with PhiX - S5 (SPAdes) (version 2) | ecosystem: Environmental > Terrestrial > Soil... | reverse complement strand
GCGTTCGGCGAGCAGATTCTCGGCAGGCTCGATCCGAAGACCGGCAAGACGACCGAGTGGCCGGTTCCCGTGCTGAAGCCGTCGGCGCCGAAGGGCATCCTCGGCATGCGGTTCGACGAGGACGAGAATCCCTGGCTGGCATTGCAGTTCCAGGGCGGCATCGCGAAGTTCGACAGGAAGACAGAGAAGTTTCAGGCCTGGAGCCTGCCGCCGGAACTGAACGGCGACCACGTGCAGATCAACCAGGTCAGTCCCGATCGCCACAAGGTGGACGGAAAGGTCTGGTTCCAGGATGCCGGCACCTATACGGTCCTGAGGCTTGATGTCGCCTCGGGAAAGATCGAGGCGTTCGAGCCGTACAAGATTCCGAGGCCGAACGTGTACGACGTGATCCCGGACAAACAGAACAACGGCTACTTTCTGCCGCTCGGGAGCGAGGAGATCGGCCGGATCGACGCAAAGACCGGTGCCATCACGAAGTTCAAGACGCCGACGCCCGAGTCCGGACCGCGCCGAGGCATGATGGATCAGCAGCAGCGCCTCTGGTTCGGCGAGAACCGCGCCGATCGCATCGGCATGTTCGATACGGGGACGCAGAAGTTCCAGGAATGGCCGGCGCCGACGCCGGGCGCCTGGCCCTACGATGTCACGGCCGACAAGAACGGCGACGTGTGGGCGGGCGGCGAATACAACGATCGCATCATCCGTCTCGACCCGCGAACCAGCCAGATGGTCGAATATCTCCTGCCGCGCCACACTAACGTCCGCCGCGTCTGGGTAGACAATCGGACGTCGCCCGTGACCTTCTGGGTCGGCAACAATCATGGCGCGTCGATCGTGAAGCTGGAGCCGCTGGACACACCCGCGGGCCCATCGACGCGCTAGAAATGCTGATGGCCAATTGCTGATTGCTGATGGGAAAGGCATTCAGATCGACGATTAGCAATTAGCAATTCCAATTAGCGATTAGCAATGCAGATGAGGGCGGTGATTGGAAACAGTCATCGCCCTTTTGTTTGTTGAGCTGCGATGACGTGCCCAAGCCCACCGCCCAAAGCCTACCGCCTACCGCCAGTCATTCTTCGCTTTGGTGTTATCGTAGCGCTTCCTTTTTCGTCCTCCATGAGGGAGCCATGAACACAACACGGTTCGCATCCATCGCCGCATTGACGCTCGCAATGACAGCTCTGGTCTCGTCGTCCGCCTTGGCGCAACAGCGTCAAGGCAACGGCAAGAAATACGTCGCGACGCGCGACATCACCGTCGACAAGCAGACGGGGCAACTGCGCAAGCCGACCGCCGAGGAGACCGAGGCACTCGTCGCGCAGTTGACCGCAATGACCAACCAGTCGTCCGAAGGCCTCCAGCAGATCTCCGCGACCAATGGTGTGTTCGTCGATCTCCAGGACCGGTTCCAGTCGACCGTCCTGGCTCGCCCCAATCCGGACGGCACGTCGGAACTGCGGTGCGTGACCACGTTCGAAGAAGCCGCCGAGTTCCTTGGCCTCGTCGATGCCGCAGGGCAGCAGTAGGAGGCCGCCAATGAGAACCCCATTTGCTCGTCCGCTCACGGTGGCGCTGTCCGCGGCTCTCACGATTGGCTTTCTGTTCCTGGCAGGCCGCCCCGCGGCTGCCAACGGAAAGGTCACGATCGTCAACGGAAACGACCCCGGTGTCGGTTTCAACGACCCGACGCCGGTTGCACCAGTCGGGGGGAACCCGATGACCACGCGCGGCGCGCAGCGGCTGTTCGCCTTTCAGTATGCCGCTGAACTCTGGGCCGAAACGATCGACAGCCCCGTCGAGATTATCGTGCTGGCCACCTTCGAACCGCTTGGCGCCAACGTGCTTGGCAGCGCTGGTGCATTAGCGGCCTTCCGCGACTTCACCGGTGTCGGGCTTGCCCCTGGACCGGAGTTCACGGGGACGTGGTACGGCGCGGCACTCGCCGACAAGCGCGCTGGAGAGAACCTCGCAAACCTGTCGCCGGATATCCGGGCGCGGTTCAGCAGCGACTTCAACTTCTATCTCGGTGTCGACACCAATCACGGAGCACTGAACGACCTGGTGACCGTCGTGCTTCATGAACTCGGCCACGGTTTGAACTTCCAGACATTCGTGACCACGAGCACCGGCGCGAACCTTGGCACCAGTACCGCCAATCCGCTCGGCTTCACGGATATCTACGCGCGTCATTTGTTCGACAAAAAAATCGGCCTGCACTGGAACGACATGACCGCCGACGAGCGGAAGTCGTCGGCTCTCCACTTCGGCGACCTGGTCTGGGACGGTGCAGTCGTGACCCGCGACATTCCCGATGTCCTGGTGTTCGGCAGCCCGGAGGTGCGGGTCACCGCGCCCTCGTCCATTGCGGGTCTCTATCAATTCGGCACCGCAGCGTTCGGCCCTGCCGTCGGCCATCCGGATATCTCGAGCACCATCGTTGCCGCTACGGATGCGGCCAACACAGCCGGGCCGGCGACCACAGACGGCTGCACAGCGTTCACGAATGCGGCGGCGGTCGTCGGGAAGATCGCCCTCGTCGAGCGAGGCACCTGTGGCTTTGCCGTCAAGGCACGAAATGCGACCAACGCCGGCGCAGCGGCGGTGATCATTTACAACAACGCCGCCAATGCGACGGCGGCGGCGCCGGGAATGGCTGACGACGGGGTCAACGGAGCGTTCGTGACCATTCCCAGTGTGAGCCTCTCGAGACCCGATGGTCTCACGGTCCTCGGCGCACTGCCCGCGTCCGCCGACATCAGGGTCGACCCGACGCTTCGGGCCGGCGCCGATGCGCTCAATCGTGCGCGGCTTTATGCACCGACGCTGCTTGCGACCGGGTCGTCAGTGTCGCACTTCGACACCATCGCCTTCCGGAATCTGCTGATGGAGCCGAATATCAACCCGGACCTGACACACAACCTCAGTGCACCGTACGATCTTACGCTCGAACTGTTCCGCGACATCGGCTGGTTCGCCGACGCCGACCTTGACGGGATTGCGGATGCCGCTGATTGCGAGGCGCACTCGGAGCGGACAGCGACCGTTGTGATCGATGGCGAAGACACCGGCGTGCCGAACACGTTGTTCACCAATGGCTGCACGATCTCGGATCTCGTATCCGACATCGCGGCGGACGCGAAGAATCATGGAGGCTACGTCAGCGGCGTGGCGCACCTGACCAACAGTCTGGTCAAGGCCGGCTTGATCTCGGGAGCCCAGAAGGGCGCGATCCAGTCCGCGGCAGCGCATTCGAACTAGCGCGATAGATTCGTTCGCGTCCGGGGCGCCGCCCTTGCCGAGGGCGGCGCCATCGGCGCGCCGACCTCCGGTATGCTTTGATCGCGCATGGAACCAGGCGCTGGCCACCGACGCGACCGCCCGTCAGCTCGCCCTCAACGCCGCCGAAGCCGCCTCGAACCTGAACGTCGGCATCGAGATCGACTACGAAGAGAGCAGCAAGCCACGCCTGGACCAGCTGCAGACCTTCATCAACACATATCGTGCGGTTCATCCTGTTGATACGGCCGACACGGACGGAAGGAACCCCGCGGCCCGCCTGACGATCGATCTCGCCGCAGGCGACCGCTGGCTGATCGCGCTCACTCAGAGAGCGACTTCACAGTGGCTCCTCCCGAACTCGGTCATGCTCGATTACGCCAACGCGATGGTTCCCAGCAGGCAGCCGTCCGCATCCAGTGCGACTGCGAGCTGGCAGGAGCACATCGACGGCAAGCCGCAGTACGCGCCGCCCATCCCCCCGCTCGCTCCGGCGAAGTTCACCGGCAGTCTCTACATTGCCACGGGGAACAAGGCCGCGCCCGAGTGCGTTGATTTCAGCAGGTCACTCCAGAAAAGCACCGGCAGTTTCGTTCAGAACGTGAAACCCAACGCTGCCGGTCCCGGCGTGACCAACGGCATGCTGGGTTACATGTTCTGGGCCGCCGAATGCCCGGGAACGCGAAGCCTCTGCACGACGCCTCCGAACGCGTGCGAGGGCGGTGTCGGCGTGGGTTCGAAGACGTACGACATCCCGATTCCGATGCTGCCGCTTCGGCAGGAGTAATAGAAGGCAAGCGGTCTTCGACGTCAGGCTTCAGGCGATTGGCGCTGGGCGGCGCCCAAAGCCCAAAGCCCAGAGCCGGAAAGGGTGCAAGATAAAGGCTGAACGAAGAACGACTCACGAGGAGGAATGGTGAGCCACAGACGGGCAGCGAAGTTCGTCGCAATCGTCGCCGCGGTCGTCACTATCGGTGCCTGCTTCGCGCGGGCGGCAGACGCGCAGGGCCAGGCGCCGGATCATCCCTCGGTGACTGTTCGAGGGCAGGCCTACACGCCGCGCAGCATCCTGGCGCGTAACATGGGGACCGACGAGGATCAGACCACCGCGTTCACACCCCACAAGATCATCGGCAACATCTACTACGTGGGCACGAAGACGCTGACGTCGTTCCTCATCGTCACACCCCAGGGCAACATCCTGGTCAACAGCACCTACGAGAGGAACGTGCCGGTCATCCAGCACTCGGTCGAGCAGCTGGGGTTCAAGTTCGCCGACACGAAGATCCTGATCGGGAACCACGCGCACGGCGATCACCAGGAAGGCGACGCACAGGTCAAGCAGTTGACCGGCGCGCAGGTCGTCGTGATGGCGGAAGATGTGGCGGCGCTCCGGGCCATCAAACCCGGCGGCAAGGAGCACCCGATCGATCGCACGATTCACGACGGGGAGACGGTGAGGCTCGGCGATACCGTGCTCACAGCCCACCTGACGCCCGGCCACACGCGCGGCTGCACGACATGGACGATGAAGGCGCAGGAAGGGGGCAGAGCTTACGACGTGATGTTCGGCTGCAGCCTCCGCGCAGGGAACCGCGTGACGCCCGAGAACGCAGAAGAGTTCAGGCGCTCGTTCGACGTCGTGCGGGCGCTTCCGTGCGACGTGCAGCTTGGCGACCACGGGGCGCAGTTCGGCATGCAGGCGAAGTTCGCGCGCATCGCACCCGGCGCCGCCAATCCCTATATCGATCCTGCAGGCTGCAAGGTTGAAATGGAGATCTCGGAGGCAATGGTCCGCGCCATCCTCGCCGAACAGGCAGCCGGCCAACCTTAGTCGATAGATCCTTTCAGGCTTTGGGCTTCGGGCTGTTGGCTCCTGGCGGTGTCGGCTGCGGGACCGGAGGCGCCGTCCATAGCCCAGAGCCCAGAGCCTGAAGCCTGAAGAGTTCTTATCGGAAGATGGACTTCCGCAGCGACAGGTGGACGCCCTTCGTGGCGTCCACGGCCTGCGTCACGTGCAGATCGCCAGCGACCGAGCACAGCATGTAGGCGTCGTCGCGTGAGAGCTTCTTCTCGGTGACGAGGAATTCGATCATCTCCCGGACTGCGAGGCGTGCCGCTTCGTCCAGGTCCTCGTTCAATCCCATCGCGATATAGGCCGTCGGCGTTTCGGCTCTCGGCCACCGCAGGCGCTCGCCCTTGCGAACGCGCAGCTCGAATGTCCCGCGCAGGGAGGTTTCGATGGCCGTGCCCGTTACCTCGCCGTCCCCTTGTCCCGCATGTCCGTCGCCAATCGACAGCAGCGCCCCCGGCACGTGGACCGGCAAGTAGAGCGTCGAGCCCGCGACCAGATCCTTGTTGTCGATGTTGCCACCGTGCCATCCCGGCGGCCTGCTGGAGATCCTGCCGATGAGCGTTGGCGGGGCCACGCCGATGGACCCGAAAAACGGCGCGATGGGGAGCACGATGCCCCGGGCGAAATCGATGTGATCCGATCCTGCCGCCCACCGCAACAGCTTCACTCCGGCGTAGGGAAAGTCGTCGGGCAGCATGCCGCTGACCGGCGTGAACGCGTTCACGCCGAAGTTGTGAAGGAACTCGATCGAGAGGATCCGCACCTCGAGGGTGTCGCCCGGCTCGGCGCCGTCGACGTAGATCGGCCCCGTCAACGGGTGCGCGCCAGGGCCGCGCTGGGTGACGCGCTCTTCGACCCGTTTCAGCGAGTCCGGGATCTCGGCGTCGCTCGCCCCGGCCAGGCGCAGGCGCTGGAGGCCGCCCGCGACCATGGTTTCGACGCGCACGCGCTCGCCCGATGCAACGTGCAGCACCGGAGCGACCGCAGGGTCGTAGTACCCCCAGTGCACGTGTTCGGGAGTCAGCGTCAGCTCGTGCTGGGGGGCCTGTGCGCCAATCGCTGTGGAAAGCAGCGCCGCCATCGCCGTCGTCATCAGCCATGCCTTCATGCGGGAACGACCTCCGGGCGGACCATCTTCCTCCGGCTCGAAGACGAGCGGCAAGGCAGTTCCCTATTCGACCTGGCGCAGCTGCAGCGAATCGATCACCTTTTCGTGCGCCAGCACATTGGTGATGACCACCAGCCACGTGCCCCGGTCGCACCATTCGCGGAGCTTCAGGTAGGCGAGCGCGTCGAGAATCGTTTTTTCCGGATCATCACTGAACGGCATCAGGAACGGCTCGACGCCCCACGGCAACAGCAGCTGACGAAACACCACTTCGTCGTCGGTGAACGCATAGATCGGAACCCCGACGGTCCGCAGGGCCGCGAGCGTGTAGGCCAGGAACCCGCTGCGCGTGAAGACCACGATGCCGGAATCGCCCAGTTCCTGCGCAAGGGCCGCCGCCGACCGGAGCATCTTGGACTTGGGTGCGCCGAGCTCGATGGTGTCGTTCATCCGGCGGACCTCCGTCGGCTCGATCGTCCGCACGATGTTCTTCATCACATCGACGCACTCGAACGGGTACATCCCGGTCGTCGTCTCTCCGGACAGCATCACCGCATCCGCGCGTTCACGAACGGCGGTCGACACATCGGAAATCTCCGCGCGTGTCGGCATTGGTGCCGAGATCATGGACTCCAGCAAATGGGTCGCGATGATCACCGGTTTGCCGCGATGCAGGCACAGGTCGACAATGCGCGTCTGCACCAGCGGAAGGGTGTGGTAGTCGACTTCGATCCCGAGATCTCCACGAGCGACCATGACCGCATCGGCCACGTCGACGATGTCATCCAGGTGGCTCAGACCACCCTGGTCTTCGATCTTCGCGATGATCAACGCCCTGGAGCCCAGGCGGTCGAGCAGGGCGCGCAGAACCAGGATGTCGTCGGCCCTGCGGACAAAGGACAGGGCGAAGAAGTCGCAGCCCACCTCAACGCCGACACGGACGTCACACTCGTCCTTCTCGGTGAGCGATGGCAGGTTGACGTGCACCCCAGGCAGGTTGATATGCCGCCGGGAACCGATCTTCCCGGGCACGATCACGCGGCAGTACACCGAGCTGTCGTCCTTCTCGAGAACTTCGAGGCGAATGAGTCCGCTGTCGAGCAGAATCGTTCCGCCGACATGCACGTCGTGCGGCAGCCCTGCGTAGTTCACGTCCACGCCCCGACCGCCACGACGCGCACCGGCCGTGTACAGCTCGAACGGTTCTCCTGCCTCGAGGTTGATTGGCTCAGGGACGGCGCCGGTGCGGATTTCGGGGCCCTTCACGTCCATCATGACCGCCACCTGCCGCTGTGCCTCGATCGATGTCTCCCGGATGCGACGAACCAGGGATGTGACCCAGTCACCGCTGCCATGTGCCATGTTCAGGCGCATCACATCCAGTCCAGACAGGATCAGCCTGGAGAGGGACTCACGGCTCTCGGTCGCGGGACCGAGGGTCGCGATGATCTTGGTGTGCCTGTAGTAGCCGCGCATGCGTGTGATGGCGAGTCATCAAGAACTGCGCCAGCACGCACGAATCGCATTGGCCTGGACTAATCGAAGAAACGCAGAACTGATGGTCGGCGCGGCATTCGCTCGGGACAGTTATGTCTGACCGCCGCTGCTGCCATTCGAGTTTGTAGCTCTCGTGCGCGTTTCGAACCGATCGCCGTCGCCATCACGGCGTCGTTCAAGCTCAACTGTCGCGATGTTTCCCCGTCTGCTTTTGCGCATTGTTCTCATATGCCTTCGCCAGTAGACTGCGCCTCCGTTCCCTGACCGGAAACGCATGACAAGGAGGCGACCGTGAGAGTGTTCAGGCATGTCGCATTCGCAGCGCTGTCCGCAACGATGTTCACGTGGGTCATGGTGAGTACGTCGCCAGCGGTCGTCGCGGTGACGTCCTGTTCGGCACTGGTGGGACAGTCCCTCGGCAACGGGACGATCACGTCGGCGACAGAAATCACCGCTCCGTACCAGACGACCGCCAGCAGCGGCAGCGCGATGATTACCGTGTCGGCGCCGTTCGCGTTCTGCAAGGTCACGGCGACGCTCACCCCGACCAGCGATTCGTCGATCCAGATGGAGCTGTGGATGCCGAACGCCCCTCACTGGAACGGCAAGTTCCTGGGTGTCGGCAATGGCGCACTGACCGGCGCCATCTGGCACACCTCGATGGTGCGACCGCTGCAGGCCGGGTACGCCGTCGCCAACTCGGATCTCGGACATCCGATCACCACGGCCAACTGGGCTATGGGTCATCCCGAAAAAGTGATCGACTACGCCTATCGCGGCGACCACGTCACGGCCGAGGCCAGCAAGACAATCGTGAACGCCTTCTACGGGCTCGGCCCGCGTCTCTCGTACTTCCATGGATGTTCGAACGGCGGGCACCAGGCGCTGATGGAAGCGCAGCGTTACCCTGACGACTACGACGCCATCATCGCCGGCGCGCCGTGGAACCAGTGGACGCATCAGAACGTGGAGTTCATCTCGCGCGCCCTCGCCCTCGAACATCTCGACCCCGCGAAGCGATCGATGATCACGGCAGCAGTCATCGAGCAGTGCGGTGGACGCGACGGCGGCCTTCAGTCCGACGGCTATCTCAACGAGCCGCAGCAGTGCAGCTTCAAGCCGAAGTCGCTGCTCTGCAAGAACGGCAACGGGCCGGATTGCCTCACCGCCTCGGAAGTGGACGCCGTTGATCGCATATACGCGGGCCCGGTCAGCCCAGCCACCGGCATGAGCCTTTTCCCCGGCTTCGAACGCGGCAGTGAATTTGGCTGGGTGGGCTTCGGCGCGTTCATCAACAACCTGTGGCAGTACATGATCAAGGAAGACCTGACATTCGACTTCCACAACTTCGACTTCGACAACGATGTCGCGTTTCTCGACGCGAAGCTGACGGCCATCATCAACTCCACCAACCCCGATCTCAGCGCGTTCAAAGCGCGCGGCGGAAAGCTGCTGATGTGGCACGGCTGGACCGACACGACGCTCGAGCCGCGAAGCTCGGTCAACTACTACAACAGCGTCGTTGCCGTGACCGGCAGCGGCGTCGACGTGCAACTGATTCGGGACAACGCGTCGCTGAACGGCGCGCTGCATTCGCGGCGGCGGGAGTATCTCGAGGACACGCAGGAGTTCTTCCGGCTGTTCATGGCGCCGGGCGTGAATCACTGCGGCGGCGGCCTCGGGCCGAATTCGAGCTTCGCGTACACCCTCGCCAACCAGGTCGGCACGATGGACGGCGATCACGACATCCTCGCGGCGCTCGATCGGTGGGTCGAGACCGGACAGGCACCGGACCGGTTGATCTCGTCACACTTCACCGGCGCTGCGGCGGACAAGACGCGGCCGGTCTGCGCGTATCCCTCGATCGCTCGCTACGGTGGCGCAGGCGATCCGAATGTCGCCGGCTCCTGGGCCTGCACGACCGACTGGAGCCGGTTCAACACCGACTACACGCAGGAACTCCACAACATCGTCGACGACGCAAAATCGGGAAACCTGTACAACCTGCCGAACTAAGAGCTGGTTTCAAGACTGGAGCAGCTGCCGATCGAGCGCGGTTGATGCTGACGCGTCGGGCAGAGCCGGGATACGTCCGGCTCTGACCGGCACGACGACCGGTCGCTGGCTCACCTATCTCCTCACCTCCAACTGGCCGACTGTGATGACGCCGTCTCCGCGCGCGCGTCCGGTAGATCCGCCGGTACCGCGGGTCCGGGTCCTCGTTATCGCCGGTTTTCCGACAGGCAGGAAATTCCGTGTCGCGTTCGCAGCGCTTCGATCCTGGCACTGCTTCTGCTCCGCCCACCGGGGGAGCTCAGCCATGAAACGACGAGACTTCATCCGGATCGCGAGCGCCTGCAGTGTGTCCGCGTTCATCCACACGCGCGCCGGCGGCATCCGCCTGTTCGCGCAGATTCCTGGCGGCACGCTCGACCCTCATCTCATACCCAAATTCCGTGCACCGCTGCTCATTCCGCCCGCAATGCCGCGTGTCGCAAAAAGGCACGTCGCTGGCGCCAGGAGCATCGACTACTACGAGATCGCGGTGCGCCAGTTCGAACAGCAGGTCCTCCCGCCAGGCATGCCGATGACGACGGTGTGGGGATATGGCCCGGCGACTGACGCCGCACGCGGCGGTCCGCTGGTGTTCAACGCACCGTCTCTGACGATTGAAGCCAAATTCAACACGCCGGTCCGCATCAAGTGGATCAACCAGCTGGTCGACAGTTCGGGCCAGTACTTGCCGCACCTGCTTCCGGTCGACCCTACGCTGCACTGGGCCAACCCGCCCGGTGGCGTGGACGGCAGGGACATGCGGCCGGCGTTTGCCTCGACTCCCGAGCGCTACTCCGGCCCGGTGCCCCTCGTGACGCACGTTCACGGCGCTGCCGGCGTCGGCGACGAGAGCGATGGCTACGCCGAAGCGTGGTTCCTGCCCGATGCGGCGAACATTCCCGGAGGTTATGCGGCGGAAGGCACCTGGTACGACTTCTTCAAGTCGAAGGCGTTCGCGAAGTTCGGTGTCGAATGGGAGCGCGGCAGCGCCACGTTCCAGTATCCGAACCTGAATCGCGCGTCGACTCTGTGGTACCACGATCATGCGCTCGGCATGACGCGCCTGAATGTCTACGCAGGTCCTGCCGGCTTCTACTTGCTGCGTGGCGGACCTGGCGACGACGTGGTCGATGGGCGAACCGGAAAATCCGCCGTGCTTCCCGGGCCAGCGCCTTCGCTGGGCGATGCGCCAGGACGGTCCTACTTCGAGATTCCGCTCGCCATCCAGGACCGATCGTTCAATTCCGACGGCTCGCTCTTCTATCCCGATACCCGCGCGTTCTTCGGTGACGCAGACGGACCGTATCTGCCCGAAAGCGACGTGCCGCCGATCTGGAATCCCGAGTTCTTTGGCAACACCCTCATGGTGAACGGCAGGACCTGGCCGTTTCTCGACGTCGAACAGCGCCGGTATCGCCTCCGCCTGCTCAACGGCTGCCAGGCGCGCTTCGTCATCCTCGACTTCTCGCGGATTGCGGGTGTCCGCGTGACCCAGATCGGCAACGAGGGCGGATTCCTGCCGGAACCATTCAACCTGACCGACAAGGCTGACAACCGGCTGCTGCTTGCGCCTGCTGAACGCGCCGATGTGATCGTCGACTTCTCCAACGTGCCACGAGGCGACTACGTCCTCGCCAACCTGGGTCCGGACGAACCGTTCGCCGGTGGCGCGCCCGGCGAGGACTTCCCGTTGTCCGATCCTGAGGGCACCGGACAGGTGCTGCAATTCCGTGTCAGCCGGCGATCCTCTCCCGACAAGACCACCGCACCTGAAGACCTGGTGCTGCCACTTCCTCAGGCGCTTTCGCAGCCGGTAAGGACTCGCCGGCTGGTTCTGGCCGAAGCGATGTCCGGTTCGGTCGACGATGCGCCCGCCGCGGCATTGCTCGGCATCGTCACTGGAGACCCGGAAACAGGCGCGTCGTGGCAGACCCGGAGCTGGATGGATCCGATTACCGAGAATCCATCGGTCGGCGACACCGAGATCTGGGAAATCTACAACACGACCTCGGACGCGCACCCGATTCACATCCACGAGACGACGTTCCAGGTGCTCGATCGTCAGGAGACGATCGTCGACGAAACCGAAGGAACCGTGCGCCTGGACGACGACGATGAGGCGTCAGAGCCCGAGCCGGGCGAATCGGGCCGCAAGGACACCGTGATTGCCTATCCGGACGAGGTCACACGCATACAGCTGCAGTTCAACACTGCCGGTCAGTATGTCTGGCACTGCCACATCGTCGAGCACGAGGACAACGAGATGATGCGGCCGTACCGCGTAGGGCCATTGCAGCCGGGCCAGCCGTCGAGCGTCGCCTGACGCGTCGGGTAGAGCCGGGATACGTCCGGCTCTGCCCGGCACGAGCAGTTCACTGCTTCACGTATCTCTTCACCGCCATCTGGCCGACTTCGGCGCCGTAGATGACGCCGCGCGCATCGACCGCAACGCCTTCCGCGGAACTCGTTCCCGTCTTCAGCAGATCGGGATCGGGAATGAAGTACTTCACCTTGCCGTCCTTCACGCTGCCGATGCGGATGCCGCGCTGCCATCCTCCGGGATGCGTGGTGTTGTTGCTCGGGCCGGACTCGGAGTCGGCGACATAGAGGTTGTCGTCCTTGTCGACGAACACACCGCTCGGCCTGCTGAACTGCGACCACTGATCGATGAACTTCCCGGACTGATCGAAGATCTGCACGCAGTTGCAGCTGCGGCTGCCGACGAACAAGCGTCCTCTCGAGTCCATGGCCAGCGTGTGCGGCTGGTTCAACTCGCCGCGCGCAGGCTCGCTTCCGCCCTGTGCCCGTCCGAACTTGCTGAGGAATTTTCCGCTCTTGTCGAACTTGTAGATCCATCCGCCGCCGGCACCGTGCACGGTGGCCACGAAGACGTCGCCGCTGGGCGCAACGAGGACGTCATTCGGCTGGTAGAACATCTCGGGGTCCGCCGCGCCCCCTGGCGTGCCGAGCGTCAACAGCAGTTTGCCGTCGGGGCTGAACTTGAACACCTGGTGCCCCTTGGTTGCGCCGGCCGCTTTTCCGATCGGACCGCGGCCAGCGCCTCCGCCCGCGGGCGTGGCTCCGGCAGCTGCCGTTCCGGTTGTGGCCACCGGTGCGGGCGCCGCACCGCGACCCTGTCCCGGCCGGTTGTCGTTGCCGTCGGTCACCCACACGTTGCCTTCAGGATCGACGGCAATGCCGTGCGGGAACACGATTAGGCCGGCGCCGAAGCTCTTGATCAGTTTTCCGCTCTCATCGAAATGCAGGACCGGATCGAGATCCGACATCTTGCCTGCGGCCGCGTCGTAGCAGCTGTTGGCGCCGCAGCGGTCGAGAATCCAGACCGTCTTGCCGTCCTTGTCGATGTCAACGGCTGCCGTCGATCCCCACTTACGCCCGGCCGGCATCTTGAAGTAGTCGGGAACGGTCGTGAACGGATTGGGATAGCTGTTCGCCACGATGGCGTCGGGCATGGTCGTCATCGCCGCTCCGCGCCCGGTTGCCGGCGCCTGCGCGGACAGCGTCCAGGCGGAGAGCACCGCCGCACCCACACCGACTGCCCAGATCGCGAGATTCCGGCGATTCGCATGTCTCGTCAAGGCGCACCTCCTCCGCGTGGCACGTTGCGGTCCACGGCGGGCATAGCCTACATCAGGGGCACGCACCTGGGAGAAGGCAGAATTCAGAATTCAGAAGTCAGACGTTCGAAGTCAAAAGCTGTCGTCTCAAACACCCGCTTCGGCGTTGACAACGCGACCCGGATGGCTCATAACCTCCGCGCGGGCCGTCCCGGGTGCGCTCGCACCCTAGATTCTGGCGTTCGTCCTCATAGCGACGTGGTTGGTATTCCACCGTTCAGGTCGCCGTCTACCAAGGAGGTCGAGCATGCGCCGTTTCGCCATCGCTGTCCTGGTCGCCCTGGCCGTACACAGTCCCTCCACACTTCTGGCTCAGCAGGCATCGTCTGGAATGCAGGGACGGGTCGTCGACGAGTCCGGTCTTGCCCTTCCGGGCGTCACCATCGTGCTCACGCACGAGCAAAGCGGGATGTTCCGCCAGGTCGTCAGCAACGTTGACGGCACCTACTACCTGACGGGCGTTCTCCCGGGGCCGTACAAGATCATGGCGGAGCTGGGTGGCTTCGCCAAGTTCGAACGCTCGATTCAGCTGTCTGTCGGCAACATCGCGGCTGTCGAAATCACGTTGAAGGTTGGCGGCCTCGAGGAAACGCTGACCGTCACGGGCCAGGCGCCGCTGGTCGACACGCAGACCAACCAGGTCGGCGCCAACATCTCGCAGGACGAGCTGGCGGCGCTGCCAATTTCCAATCGCAACTGGACGATGGCCGTTGGTCTCACGCCTGGCGTGCAGGTCAGCCAGTCGTCCGCGTCATTCGCGTGCGACTCGCTGATTGTCGGCGGCGGCAGCAACCGATCCGGCAACTTCGCCGTGGACGGCGTCGGAAACAACGACGACTACCTCGGGAGCTCCTGCGGCAGCCAGGTTCGGCCGGCATTGGAAGCAGTGCAGGAATTCCAGGTGCTCACCAACCAGTACGACGCCGAATTCGGGCGAAGCGCCGGCGCGATCATCAACGCGATCACGAGGCAGGGCGGCAATGCCTTTCACGGGGTGGTCTTCGGCAGCTTCACGGACGACAAGGTGACGTCGAGCGACTTCTTCGTTCAACAGGCCGGTCTGGACAAGCCGGTCTCGGCGCAGACTGACTGGGGCGGCACCCTTGGAGGACCGATCCTCAAAGACAAGATGCATTTCTTCTACAGCCTCGATCGCATCGTCTACAAGGAAGGGCGCAGCAACACGTTCGCGGCCCGTCCGGAGCTGAACTACGCCAATACCCAGACGATGAAGCTGTGGAACAACCTGGTTCGGGTTGATGGCCAGCTCAGTCCTTCTCAGACCTGGAACGTTCGCTACCTCGAAGAGGACTCGCCGACCTACGACATCGTGTCGGGTCGCGTGACGCTGGCCTCCCGCCAGCAGGAGTTCGACATCGACCGCTCTGGCAACGGCGCCTACAACCTGGTCTTCAGCAACACAAAGTTCAACACCATTCGTGTCGGCTACACGTACGAGAGGAACGGATTTACCAATAAGGAACTGCAGGCCAGTCCTCCGGCGGCGATGATCGACCTGCCGCCGACGTTCAACATGCTGACCTTCACCGACGGCACCACGCCGGGGGCGCTGTTCCGCATCGACAACTCGTACGAAGTGTCGGACACGTACTCACAGTTCATCCCCGACTGGCTCGGCGGGAACAACGATTTCAAGGCAGGCGTCCAGTACGTCTACTCGCAGATCGACCTGCCCGACCAGACCGACATGAACGGACGGTTCGGCTTCAGGACCGACAGCGCATTCGACTCGGCCAATCCATCGACATACCCGGAGCGGCTGTTCATCCGCGTGCCATCGCCGAGCGACATCCTGCTCCCGATGAATGTCTTCGTCGGGTTCGCCCAGAACAAGTGGACGCGTGGCGACCTGACGCTGAATCTTGGCGTTCGCTACGACCTCGAGAACACCCAGATCAAGCCCACGCTCGGCATGAACCCGCTGTTCGCGAACGCGGACACGTACGTGATCGACAAGAACAACCTCGCTCCCCGGCTCGGCTTCGCGTGGAATCCCGGGGGAAGCCACTCGTCGGTCATTCGCGGCGGGTACGGCCGCTTCTTCGACAAGGTCGTCCTCGGTACGACCGCGCCGTTCCTCTCTCAGAGCATCTACACGAACTCGTTCACGGCGGCCTTCCCGACCTCGTCGGCCGATCCTGGCCCGAGCTCAGGTAAATTGCCGACCGATCCGTTCCTGGTGAACGGCCCTGTCGTCAACCGGGCGCTTCTGAATGCGATGTTTCCCCCTGGAACCATGGGCCGGAATACCGGGACGGTGTACGTCGACAACCCGGACCGCGTCGTCCCATATCTGCACCAGGTCACGATGGGATACGAGCGACAGCTCAAGGCACAAATGGCCGCAACGGTCGACTACGTTCACAGCTGGAGCGAAGGTCAGATGGTGGATGTCGATCTGAACCCGGCAACCCGCGCGAACACCAGCCGCACCGGTCCGATCACCTACACAGATCTGTACGGCCTGGCGGCGCAGCTGAACATCTCGCCGTTCGTCAATCCCGTGCTGTCACGCCGGAACATCGGGCAGTCGCAGTTCGACGGACTGAACCTGTCGCTCGAAAAGCGGTTCTCGAATTCGTGGGCGGCGCGGGTGTCGTACGCCGTTGGTTACGCCCGCGGCGACAGCGAGCCGAACCAGCAGTTCACGAACACCTACCAGGTGCTCGACCAGGTGAACCTGAACCTGAACGAAGGACCCCTCAACAACGATCGCAAGCAGAACTTCGTGCTCAGCGGCCGCTTCGAAGTACCGAGGACCGGCGGACTGGTCGTCAGCGGCATCTATCGGTACATGAGCGGACTGCCGTTCACGCTGATCAACTCCAATGTGGACGTTGACCGGAACGGGCGGCTGTTCGACGAGATCGCGCCCGGTAATTACTGCGGCACGGGACCGAACGCGTACTGCGTCGACTACAAGGGTGGACGCAACGGTGCGCGCGGCCCCAGCTTCCAGAAGACCGACCTGCGCAGTTCCTATCGTCTCCGCCCAACCAAGCAGACGACGGTCGATCTCACGTTCGAGCTGTTCAACATCTTCAACAACTGGAACTTCGAGCGGCCTGGCGCCGCGACCGGGCAGAACTGGTACTCCGACCAGCGGCTGA
>Ga0207701_10003312_pt1 | contig 16570 bp, 13 predicted proteins | sample KBSSwiSSwithPhiX_FD_184294 | JGI IMG/M metagenome (GOLD analysis project Ga0207701, IMG submission 184294) | Switchgrass rhizosphere bulk soil microbial communities from Kellogg Biological Station, Michigan, USA, with PhiX - S5 (SPAdes) (version 2) | ecosystem: Environmental > Terrestrial >... | reverse complement strand
ACGTCCGGACGGATCATTGTTAAATGTATAGCGTGTGCGGCGTCCAGACTCGCTGAGGGTCAGGCTCGGTATGACCTCGATCTGCCGCGATGTTTCTATGCCCTCAATACCTGTAATGTGACCAGCCTGGCTCAAGGCACCCGAGATGCTGCGGTTGTTAGGCATCCAGCTGTCGAGCTCGTTGTTGTTATATTTGACCCGGCGGTAGAGGTGTACACCCCACGCCTTGTCCTTGCCCGCTTGATACCGGAGGGATTTGAACGGGATCGCCACCTCGACAGCGAACCCATCAGGCGTTAGAACACCTTTTGATTCCATCACGATGTCCACGCTGTAATCCTCACCATTCGTCTCGGTAAAAACACCGTCTGCCTGCACACCGAGCGGGTTAAAAAATAAACAATACGCCTGGCGTTTGTCGTTGAATGTGTCCAGATACACACCGACATAGTCATCGCTGAATATGTTATCCCGCTTGGCCACTGTCGCGCGGACCTCATTCCTCGGCTCTTTGATAACAAAACCTAAGTAAAGGTTTTTGGCGTCATATCCCATCACTACCTCGGTGACATTTGACGGCGCCGCATTGTCACTCGGCTGGACCTGGAGAAAGTCGCCAAACACGGCAGCCTGCTGCCAGGCGGCGTCCTTCAAGTCGCCATCTATAACCGGCGGCGTTTCGAACCGGGGGATACGGGCGGCCGCGTCTTTTCGAACATAACGCGCGGCGGCACTCGGCGAGCTAGAGTTAGCGATGGCACCCGATCGAATTGCGGGTGGCGGCGGCGGTGGATCGGTCCCGATTGTTTCGCTGCCTTGAGGAGCCGAGGCTGCGGACGCCGGCAATTCGATCTGCGAAAAGGAATTGGATACAAACAGAAATAATATGAAAGCGATCGTGGGAATGTTCTTTACGTATTGCATTACTACTGGCCCCCGAGGGATGTTTGTCGTTTGACGATTCATGGGAAAAACCCCGGCAAGCCCATTTTTGTGACAGCAAATTACAGAACGCGGTAAAGCATGTGCTCAACCTGGGTGTCCACCACGATTTGACGGTGTGCTAAAATCTTGCTTTTATGACCGGAAACGAGATACGGGAAAAATTTTTAAGTTACTTTGAAAAGCACGGCCATAGGAGGGTTCCGTCATCGCCGCTGCTGCCTGCAAATGACCCGACCCTGCTTTTTACCAACGCCGGGATGAATCAGTTCAAGGACCTGTTTCTGGGAAATGAGACCCGCGACTATAAACGAGCGGTCACCTCACAAAAGTGCATCCGAGCCGGCGGCAAGCACAACGATTTGGACGAGGTTGGTAAAACTGCTCGGCATCATACGTTCTTCGAGATGCTGGGTAATTTCTCATTTGGTGACTATTTCAAGAAAGAAGCGGTCGAGTTTGCGTGGGACTTTCTGCTTAACGAGTTGAAACTCGAGGAGTCACGGCTATGGTTCTCGGTCTTTGAGGGAGACGCAGAGGTCGGTCCGGACGACGAGGCCCGGCGGCAATGGGAGGCCGTGGGCGCAAAACCTGAACGTATACTCGGCTTTGGCCGAAAGGACAACTTTTGGCAGATGGGCGAGACAGGCCCGTGCGGCCCCTGTTCTGAGATCCACTACTACATGGGCGATGATCCCGAGGACCCGGAGAAAAACAGCGCAATCTGGGTGAACGGCGAGGGCGACACGACCATGGAGATATGGAACCTTGTCTTTACGCAGTACAACCGGACAGAGGACGCGCCGGGTGTATTTACCCTGACGCCATTGCCTGCCCCGTCAGTCGATACAGGCATGGGCCTCGAGCGGATAACCGCTGTCATGCAGAATGTAAAAACAAACTACGACACCGACCTGATCCGCCCCATCGTCGAGTTTACTGCTGAGCTTGCAAAGGTCTAACATGCCCGTCCGTTTACTCCTGATAGAAAATCAGAAACTCGTCCGGTTGGGTATAAGGTCCGCTGTCGCGGATGGCGGGGATATCGATATTGTTGGAGAGGCGGGTGATCTTGCTACGGGGTTCGAGCTTTACTCTGAGCTGCAGCCCGATGTTGTGATCCTGGGACTACGCTTTCCCGAGGGATGTTCCATTGATCATTTGGATAAGTATTTGTCCGGCGGTTCAAAGGCAAGGTTGATCGTACTTGCTGACCATGCCGGCGACGCCGAGATCAGCAGGGCTCTAAAGAAGGGGGCGTTGGGTTATGTTTGTAAAGACGTCGATCCCGCCGAGTTGATAAAAGCTATACGGGCCGTGGCCGCGGGAAGACGATATCTGCCGCCTGACATAGCGGTCATACTCAGCGAACATGTTGGCCTGGAAGAACTAACGCCCGCAGAGGTTACCGTGCTCCGCATGATCGTTGGCGGCATGTCGAACAAAGAGATCGCTTTTGCGCTCGATCTCTCGGAAAACACTGTAAAAACGCACGTTCAGAACATATTTGGCAAAATCGGCGTTTCGGACCGCACATCGGCCGCGACGACCGCAATTAAAAGGGGATTGGTAAGAGTAGATCTATGAATGACGAGATGATCAAATATGCCGAGGAGCTTACCTCGGGTGAGAGCCAGGTACTGCAGGAACTGCGGGCCCATTGTTATGCGCACTATGAAGATTCCAGTATGCTGTCCGGCTTTTTCCAGGGGCGAGTTTTATCTATGCTTTCGCATATGATCCGTCCTAAGACGGCGCTGGAGATAGGCACGTATCTCGGATATTCAGCCTTATGCCTTGCCGAGGGCCTCGCTGACGACGGTCGGGTAATTACAATAGACGTACTTGAAGAGACAAATCGTGTCGCAAAGTCATTCGTAGATAAAACGGCGTATAAAGACAAGATCGAATTCCTGCTCGGCAATGCGGCACATCTGATACCGAACATCGAGGGGCCTTTCGATCTTGTTTTCATCGACGCGGACAAGCCGAACTACTCTAAATATTACGATCTCGTGTTTCCCCGATTGAGCGATCACGGCTTTATCATCGCTGATAATGTTCTCTGGAGTGGAAAGGTTCTTGAAGCGGAAAAAGACGAGAATACTCAGGCACTGTTCGACTTTGGTAAAAAAGTCCTCGCCGATGACCGCGTCGAAAACGTTCTGCTGCCTATCCGCGATGGACTGATGGTGATCAGAAAAAAAGAAACTTCTGTTTCCCTCACCTGAAAGGACCATACCCCGCTCACCCCAATTGACGATTACAACCCGGTTTGATCCTTGTAAAATCTAATCATTAGTTAGATACACGAGGAGATAACGATGATCACCATCAGACGATCGAACGAACGCGGCCATGCTAACCACGGGTGGCTCGATACTCATTACACTTTTTCATTTAGCGATTACTACGATCCGCAGTTCATGGGTTTTCGGAACCTGCGGGTTATAAACGAAGACTTTATAGAACCGGACCAGGGGTTCCCGAAACACGGACACCGGGATATGGAGATCATTACCTATATGATCTCGGGCGAGTTGTCGCATCGCGACTCGATGGGAAATGGCGAAACAATTCGGCCCCATGAAGTGCAGCGGATGACCGCAGGTACCGGCGTGCTTCACAGCGAATTTAGCTCGCCGACGGACAAGACCCACTTGCTTCAGATCTGGATCCTGCCTGAACAAAACCGGCTCACGCCTGAGTATGAGCAAAAGCGGTTTGGCCCCGAGGAAAAGCAGGGCAAGCTGCGGCTCGTTGCGTCGCGAGGCGGCGGCGATGGCTCCGTGCACATTAATCAGGACGTAAAGGTCTACGCGTCCCTTTTAAACTTAGGTGACGAGCTAACTTATGGCCTGTCTGCCGAGAGACATGGCTGGATACAGGTGATAAGCGGTGAGCTGAACGTGAACGGTAACACACTGAAGGCAGGGGACGGTGCAGCGGTCAGCGACGAAGAAAAGTTGCAGATCAGGGCTCAGGCAGACAACACCGAATTCCTGTTGTTCGACCTTAACTAAGATCTTGAGGCGCGGATGATATCGGCGAACACTCCAGCCGCTGTTACATCCGCGCCGGCCCCCGCCCCTTTTATCACCAGCGGCTGTTCCGAATAGCGTTTCGTATAAAACAGCACGGCGTTATCTTTTCCGGATAGATTTGCAAAATCATGGTCCGGCCCGATCGACTGCAACCCGACCGAGGCTTTGCCATCATCGAAGGATGCGATGTACTTAAGCGTTTTTCCAGCGGCCGCTGCATCGTCAAACAGTTTTTTAAAATGGCTCTCGTGCTTTTCCATCGCGAGATAAAAGGCGTCGACAGACCCGGCCAGGCATTCCGCGGGCAAAAATCCTTCGTTCGCAATGTCACTCATCTCGATACGATTCCCCGCTTCCCGAGCCAGGATCAGTATTTTGCGGGCGACATCAGTTCCGTTCAGATCGAGCCGCGGGTCGGGTTCTGTGTATCCTTCCTCCTGGGCCTGCCGGACGACATCGGCGAATGATCGGGCCCCATCATAATGATTGAAAACGAAGTTGAGAGTGCCCGATAGTACTGCCTCGATCCTATTCACCTGGTCGCCGCTCCGCCGCAGGTCGTTAAGGGTATTGATGACCGGTAGGCCGGCACCCACGTTGGTCTCAAAGAAAAAATTCGTCCCGTATTCGCGGGCGAGTGCCTTGAGCCTCGAATAGTTTTGATATTCGGACGAAGCGGCGATCTTATTACAGGCGATGACGGAAACGCTCCTCTCCAACAGCCGGGGGTAGACATCCACAACATCAGGACTCGCTGTAACATCGACAAATATCGAGTTACGCAAATTCTCACCGATGATCGAATCGGCAAGCACCGCGATCGACATCTCGTCCGCAGTTCCGAGCCGGGATGCATACGAGTCGAGGTCCACTCCTTCGTTTTTGACCAACGCCCGCTTGCTGTTGGCGATACCGACAACGCGAACATTAAGCCGAAGCTCGTTCATCAATTGTCCGTGCTGCTGATGGAGCTGGCCGATCAGGCGGCTGCCAACCGTCCCAACGCCGGCGATGTAAAGATTGATCTGCTTGTTGCCGTCCGAAAAGAACTCTTCGTGGAGAGTGTTGACCGCTTTTCGTACATCTTTCGACGAGATGATCGCAGAGATATTTCGCTCGGATGAACCCTGGGCGATGGCATGGATGTTAATGCCGTTATTTCCAAGCGTCGTAAACATTCGGCCGCTGACTCCGGTATGTTCCTTCATTCTGTCGCCGACAAGTGCGAGGATCGAGAAACCGCTCTCTACCTTAAGCGGCTCTATCTTGCCCACATTGATCTCGGATTCGAATTCTGAATCAACGGCCTGTTTTGCCTTCTCTGCGAAACGCTCCTCAATAGCAACGCAGATCGAGTGTTCCGATGAGCTCTGCGTGATCAGAATGACGTTGATCTGTGCACGCGAGAGGGCGTCAAAAAGCCGTTTCGAGAATCCGGGAATGCCGACCATTCCGCTGCCTTCGAGATTGAGGACAGTTATGCTGTCGATGCTCGTTATGCCGCGGACCATCTCCGCTGCCGCCTCAGATTCAGCCTCGATGAGCGTGCCGTGGTCGTCGGGTGAAAAGGTATTTTTGATCCGCAGCGGAATGCCCTTTGACATCACCGGCTGGATAGTGGGGGGGTAAATGACCTTTGCGCCGAAGTGAGATAACTCCATCGCTTCGCGGTAGGTGATGTGAGCGATCTCGCGAACGTTCGGCACAAATCTCGGGTCTGCGGTCATCATGCCCGACACATCGGTCCAGATCTCGAGTACGTCGGCATCAACAGCCGCTGCAATAATAGAAGCGGTATAGTCCGAGCCTCCGCGTCCGAGTGTTGTGGTATATCCACCAGCGTCTGCCGCTATAAACCCGGGCAGGATATGCAGTTTCTGCGAGGAATTGTCGAAATGCTCTATAAGGCGATGTCCGGTCTCGATAAAATCTACCGCTGCGGAACCGTGGTTTGAATCAGTGCAGATAAGCAGGCGGCTGTCCTTCCATTCGTTATCAAGGCCCTCGGCTTCGAGTTTCGCGGCTACAATTCGCGACGAGACCAGCTCGCCAAAACTCAATATCCGATCCAGAGTTTTAGCGGACAGTTCCCGCACGAGCCGAACGCCCTCACACAAACTTTCCAATTCATGGACGGTGGCTTCAACAAAATCCAGGATACGGGGGTTCGGTTCCTGTGAAAATAATGCCTGGATGGTTTCAGTGTGCTTCTCACGGATATTGCTGATGATCTCTATATACCCGTCATCACCACGCTCGGCAATTCGGCCCGCTTTGATGAGTTGGTCCGTCGTTCCCTGCATGGCTGACAAAACCACGGCACATGGGCCCTCCGCAGCCGCGGAGCGGATGATATCTATAACTCTTTTGATATTGTCCGCGGTCCCAACCGAGGTCCCGCCGAACTTCATTACCTTCATAATTTACTGACGAGCAGATCCCGCAGGTCGTCATAGTTCACGTCCATTTCGATCGAGTGCTTTTCTCGAGCTGACACGGCGCGAACTGCATCCGGCACCTCAACTACATCACCGAGCACCTGGTTTACTGAATCGAACTTTACCGGGTGGGCTGTTTCAAGAAAGAACCCGGACCCCTTCCCCTTAGCCATCAGATGATCGGCTAATGCCCGGTACCCAACAGCACCATGAGGATCAAGTACATATCCCGAGGTATTGTAAACCTCACGCATTGTGTCGACAGTCGTCTCGTCCGAGACGCTTACGGCTTTCATCACCTCTTTCAGGTCGATGAATTTATTATCGAATAACTCCAGAACACGGACAAAATTGCTTGGGGATCCGACATCCATGGCGTTCGAGAGAGTTGCAACAGACGGACGCGGTTTGTAATCCTCGGTCTGCATGAACCGGGGCACGACATCATTGGCGTTGCACGCCGCAATAAAACCATGTGCGGGCAAACCCGATACGTGAGCAAGGATACCTGACGCCAGATTGCCAAAATTACCGCTCGGGACCGAAATGACAGGTGGCGGGCCGTCCCACTGCTTTAAGGCAAAAAAATAGTAAAACTGCTGCGGCAGCCATCTAGCTATATTGATCGAGTTTGCCGAGGTGAAATGTCCGCGGGATTGCAGATCTGCGTCAGCAAGGGCCTGTTTTGCCAAGGACTGGCAGTCATCGAAGGTTCCCCGTAATTCCAATGTAGTTACATTTCCACCTAACGTGGTCAATTGTAGTTCCTGCACCCGGCTGACCTTACCCTTCGGGTACAAAATGACGACCTCTATCCCCTTTAATCCGAAAAACCCGGCTGCTACGGCACCGCCCGTGTCGCCAGAAGTAGCAACCACCACAACCGTCTTTCCATTTTGATGTCTTGTGAAATGCTGCAGACAACGGCTCATAAAGCGGGCTCCTACATCTTTGAACGCCAGCGTTGGTCCGTGAAACAGTTCCAGAACCGATATTCTGTCGGTGATAGGAACCAGAGGAAAGGGAAAATCAACCGTTTCACTGCAGATCTCAAAGAGGCGGTACTCATCTATATCATCCCCGACAAACGGGCGGATCACATCGAACGCGATCTGTCCGTTTGATGTATCGGGCAATTGACCTATCCAGTCGTCGCTCAGATGAGGGATCTCGGATGGAAAATACAAGCCCTTGTCGTCAGGCTGCCCACGGAGAACCGCCTCACGAAACGTCGCCTCGGGTGAGAGCCTGTTTGTGCTAAAGTAGTGCATCTTTCAACCAAAACAAGGGCTAGATGATATATCGCGTGCCGCATAATCAAAAATGGATGAGGTAACAGTTCACTCTCCGGCTACAGTGTCGAACGTGGTTTGCGGGTTCGACTGCCTCGGGTTCGCTCTCGCCGAACCATTTGACTTAATAACGGTACGCCGGATAGAGCAACCGACGATCCGCATTATCAATCGCGACGACTACGGCCTTCCTACCGAACCTTCCAAGAATGTTGCCGGCGTGGCGTTACTGGCGATGCTTCAGGTTATGGAAGCATCGTTTGGATTTGAGGTCGAGATCACGAAAGGCATAAAACCGGGCAGCGGCATAGGTTCCAGCTCCGCCAGCTCATGCGGCGCCGTGGCCGCCGCGAACCACCTGCTAGGCAATCCATTCACGAAAGCAGAACTCGTTGGTTTTGCTATGGAGGGCGAGAAATTGGCCTCAGGAGCAAAGCATGCCGATAACGTCGCGCCGTGTATATTCGGCGGGTTTACCCTCGTTCGTTCGCTTGACCCTCTGGACATAGTTTCGCTGACATATCCGCAACTTTTTGCTACGGTTATCCATCCGCAGATCGAGATCAAAACATCTGAAGCCCGCGCTATCTTACCAACATCGGTACCGTTAGCCGACGCGGTTCGCAATTGGAGCAATCTGGGCGCATTTGTCGCCGGCCTCGTGAACCGTGACTACGAGCTTATTTCCAAGTCGATGGTGGACGTCATCGTGGAGCCAGCCCGCAGCCCGCTAATTACTAACTTCGATGAAGTCAAAGCAGCTGGTATAGGGGCGGGAGCGCTCGGTGGCGGCATATCGGGCTCCGGGCCGTCCATATTTATGATCTCTTCATCTCTGGAAACGGCTCAGGCGGTTCGCCGGGCTATGAAAGAGGTCTATTCTTCGACAGGTATTGAATTCAACCTTTACGTCTCGGGCATCGAGCGCGAGGGTGTTCGCATCGTTTAACCGCGACTCTATTTTAGATAGCAGAAAACCTGATAATATATTTACGGACATGTTAACCAGGGAATTAGAAGAAACACTGAGTTTTGCGGTTGACGAGGCGGTCAGGCACAAACACGAGTTCGTAACGCTTGAACATTTGCTTTTTGCGTTGCTCGAGGATGCTTCTGCACGCGAGATCCTTTTTAATTGCGGAGCTCAAATAGATGAATTAGCCCGGGCACTACAGGAATATTTCGATAATGTGCTGGAAAAGGTACCCGACACGGCCAAGACAGCTATGCCAGAGCTAACGTCCACCTTTCAATCGACTATCTCATATGCCGTTCTGCAAGCCGAGGGCAGCGGGCAGGGAGCGGTGGATGGCGGTAATATCCTCGCCGCAATGTACCAGGCGGAACAGTCCTATGCCGTCTATTTGTTAATGCAGCAGGGCGTTACGCGGCTCGATATCCTCAATTATATTTCGCACGGAATATCCAAGATAGACAACGGCGAACCGCTGCCTGATGGCATAGACGAAGACGATCCGACCACCCCTGCACAACGCAAAAAGCCCCTTGAGAGTTTTACTGTTGAGTTAGTCGCACGCGCTGCAGAGGGTGAGATCGACCCTATTGTAGGCCGTTTAGACGAGATCGAACGCACGATCCAGGTGCTTTGCCGTCGAAAGAAGAACAATCCACTTTATGTGGGCGAACCCGGCGTAGGAAAAACGGCCCTAGCTGAAGGGCTGGCCTTAAAGATAAGCGAAGGAGACGTACCCGAGGTTCTAAAAGACGCCAAGCTTTTCGCTCTAGATATGGGTGCCGTTCTCGCCGGGACCCGGTACCGGGGCGATTTTGAACAACGCTTTAAGTCGATCATCAATGAACTGAAGCAGCAGGAGAACGCGATACTTTTCATAGACGAGATCCATACAATAGTGGGCGCGGGAGCCGTCTCGGGCGGTTCGATGGATGCGTCTAACATACTCAAACCGGCACTGGCAGCCGGTGATCTGAGATGCATCGGTTCGACCACCCATGCCGAATACAAAGCCGCCTTTGACCGCGACCGTGCGTTGGCCCGGCGGTTTCAGCGGATCGAGATCAATGAGCCCACAGAAGACGAGACCTACCAAATTCTTAAGGGACTTAAGAAGTTTTACGAGCAGCATCACGGCGTCAAATACACCGATGACGCGCTCCGCACGGCGGCAGAACTGGCAGGAAAATATATTAATGATCGATTCCTGCCGGACAAAGCCATCGATGTTATCGACGAAGTGGGAGCGTCCGTAAAGCTCTTGCCGGCCAGCCGGAGGCCAAAAAAAATAAACGTTCAGATGGTCGAGAACACGATCGCCCGCATGGCCAAGATCCCGCCAAAGACCGTCGTCACAGACGAAAGGGCGAGGCTGAAAACACTTCGGGATGATATCAAGAAAACCATCTACGGACAGGACGAGGCTATTGACAGGATAGTTGACGCCATACAGATCTCACGCGCCGGACTCGGGGCACAGACAAAGCCTGTCGGATCGTTCCTTTTCTCCGGCCCGACGGGTGTTGGCAAAACCGAAGTTTCAAAACAACTCGCGGAAAATCTTGGTATTGAATTCCTTCGCTATGATATGAGCGAATATGCCGAGCCGCATACCGTTTCAAGGTTGATCGGCGCACCGCCCGGGTATGTTGGCTTTGACCAGGGCGGCCTGCTGACTGAAGCCATTATGCGGACACCGCATGCCGTGCTGGTACTTGACGAGATCGAGAAGGCCCACCCTAACCTCTTTAACTTGTTGCTCCAGGTGATGGACTCGGCAACCCTGACGGACAACAACGGTAAGAAGGCCGATTTTCGCAATGTCATTCTCATAATGACTACCAACGCCGGCGCTCGCGAGCTTTCCTCGGGTGGACTTGGATTTAGGAATTCATCCGATACCAAGGGGAACGCTAAAGGCGTGATCGAACGGACATTCACACCTGAGTTTCGCAATCGGCTAGATGCGTGGGTGCCCTTCAAGCCATTAGACATCGACGTCATCAAACTCATCGTCGACAAATTCATTCGCGAGCTTAATGGGCAGCTGGCTGAGAAACGCGTGATCATTAAATTATCCAACGATGCACGTGAGTGGCTAGCAAAAAATGGCTTTGACGCACGATACGGAGCCCGACCGATGGCGCGCCTTATTCATGAAAAGATCAAACAGCCTCTCGCCAACGAGATCTTATTTGGAAAACTCGCAAACGGCGGCAACGCCTCGGTCGAGGTGAAAGACGAGAACCTTTCGCTGAATTATTAGGTCCCACCGCTTTTAGGACGAAGCAGCTATTCAGGCATTAGACACGGTATGAATAAGACCGTCATTGCCATTTCGGCTATTGTCGGCTCGGCCGCCGCGCTGGTGACTTGCCTTGTCTTCTTTGTCTTTGTTTACAAACCTGCCCAGTCGAGAGACATACAGCCGCCCGCGTCGCCGACCAAACAGTCGGTCCCGACTCCGGTCGATCAGATCCCAAATCCCGAGATCAAGGCTTCAGATGTAAAGTCGATAAGTATTAGCACGGTTTACAAGGGCTTTTTCGAACCGGGCAGTAAATGCGCTAAATCCTATAACGAATATTTTGGCAATGAAGACAACTATGCCAGTCCGAGTTCACCTTGTACGATCAAGATGACGTTCGACCGGGACGGGCGGGCGACGCGATCGATCGAAATAGGCCGGTGGGATAAGGCCGAAAAAGAAAAACGTTCGGTCGAGAAAAGCGAATCGATGGGCGAGATCTCTCCGGACCAATTCCAAACGTTAGCCCAGGCGATCGTTACGAATGATGCATTTAAGTCCTGGCGCGTGGGTACAATGATCACGGTCAGCAACTGCTCCATCACAGTGGATCATTCCGGCGGGACCAAAACGGTCATGAGCAATGTCGATGAAAAGACGTCCGTTTTTCTTCAGATGATCGATGCGATCAAAAAAGCCGAATCGCCGATCAAATGGAAAGTTGCAGATTAACGTTTAATGGAGCGGGAGCCACAACCGGTTCTCGAGCTCTAATTTCACTCAATGAAAATAATCGTCAGGGGATTTATGTGGGTACACTTTGTCTACCTGCTTCTGCTCCCGACCCTAGCCGTCGTCTCGGCGAGGATGCTGTTTCCCGGCGGCGACGACTGGCAATCTGTCGCGATCTTCGGATTTCCCGCTACGATGATGTATTCGTTGTTCCTGGCCAATGGTTACGCGCTCCCAGATTCGCTGCCAATAGCTCTCTTTCAAACCCTGGTCATACCGCTGCAGATATGGTTGGGAGTTTCTATTTACGGCAGCGGCAGTATATGGCTATTTTTCGCCGAGAGCGCGGCCGTTGGAATCTGCTCTTTTGTTTTCGGCGTAATGACGGTCGCCCTGATGAACCGCAAGAATGAAATGGGCGGGCGTAGCTTTGCCTTTATTCTCTTTATTGCTTTCGTCCTGTTTTTTGGCGGCACGCTGCCTTTCCTGATACTTGTGTTCGCAGGTTACGGATCATTCTCGCCTTGGCTGATACTGTTTATTACCGCATTTGCGACCGGTTATTGGGGATATGCCCAGACATACAAAGAACTGACGGCAGCCTATAACAAAAGGGGAACTCCGCAGAACCTCGAAATGCTGTTCGACGGCGGCCGTATCTTTCGGCTGCTCAAGATCAACACGAACGTTCCTCTGCTTAGCCCCCTTTGGAGATCCGAGGATCGAACCGCGGTCAACAAGCGAGTCTTTATCTTCGGATTTGGGGCAGCGTTCCTGCCCGCGATCGCCTCGGGCATTACCGGCATATTTTTTAACCGTTGAACATACTGGCAATGCTATAGTTCTTGAACATGGCAACCACCGACGTGCTCATTGTTGGAGCAGGCCCGACGGGCCTCGCCCTCGCCTGTCAGTTGATCCGCTACGGCATCGATTTTGTCATCATCGACAATAAAGAAACCACCACACCACACTCAAAAGCTATTGGCGTCCAGGCGCGAACCCTTGAGATCTACGAACAGATCGGGCTGGCTAATAAGCTGATCGAGCTGGGAGCTATCGTCGAGAAAGTGCGCATGTTTGCCGCGGGTAAGGTGCGTGGCGAGGCTCAGTTTAAGGACATTGGCGAGGGGCTGAGCCCATACCCTTTTGTATTGATCGTGGAACAGGGCAAGCACGAGGAGCTGCTTTACGAGCATATTCGATCCGGCGGCACGGACGTAAAATGGCAGAGCGAACTTGTCGGTTTCGAGCAGGACGAGTCAAAGGTTACGGCAGAGGTAAAGGCCAGGGACGGCCAGATCAAAACCGTAGAGGCAAAATACCTGGTTGCCTGCGACGGGGCTAAGAGCCTGGTCCGGCATAAGCTGGGACTTACATTCGCCGGCAGCACATTTGAGCGAATGTTCTATGTTGCTGATGTGCAGCTCGACTGGGAATTCGGGCATGAAGCCTTGCAGGTTTTTCTTATGAAGAATTCTTTGCTGGCATTCTTCCCAATGGTCGGCGAAAACCGATACCGCATAGTTGGTACATTTCCCGAGGAGTTTGATAAGGACGAGGGCGATGTGCTTTACGAGGAGATCGAGGAGCGGATAAAAAAGGATACTGAGCTCAACCTCGATATTTCGAACGTCAATTGGTTTTCGACCTATAAGGTGCACACACGCCACGTCGACAAATTTTCCGTCGGGCGATGTTTCCTTGCCGGTGATTCTGCTCATATTCACTCACCGGCCGGCGCCCAGGGGATGAATACGGGCATTCAGGACGGATACAACCTTGCGTGGAAGCTGGCTTGGGTGCTCAAGGGACATGCCAGCGGCGAGTTGCTGAATACCTATAACGAGGAACGCTTGCCCAACGCCGAGGAACTAACTAAAACGACTGATCGTTTCTTCGGCCTTGTCGCCAGTCCCGAACCGTTTCTTGTATTTACACGCTTGTATATATTCCCCTACGTCGCTCAGTTTCTCTTTAGTCTAGATATTGTCAAGCGTTTTGTTTTTCCACGTGTTTCGCAGATCAGGATCAACTACAAGGACGATACGCTAAGCCAGGAAAGTGGGTCATTTGCCATAAAGGCAGGGGACCGAATGCCGTGGTTCGAGGTGGAAGGGACAAGTATATACGATCGCTTACGCGAACCGGTTTTTCATCTGATCGTGTTCTTTGACGGTAAATCCGAGATACCACCGTTGCCTGGGGAATTAATGGAAAAATGGAAAGGGAAGATCGATAGTACCGTTATTTCGTTGTATCCGAATATTGCTGAGACCTTTGGGACAAAGAAATCGTTCTTCCTCATTCTGCGGCCCGATAATTATATCGGTTTGATCTCGAATGACTTTTCACCTGATGGTGTTAGTAGATATTTGGACCTGGTGAGCAGGTAGTCGAGATTACTTGTCGCCGTTGAGGCACATGAGACAATTCTCGAGCTAGATAATTCTCGAGTAAGCACTGGGGCAATCGGTATTAAATCTCCGGATTCTCTTCGACAAAATCCAGGATGTTTTCGACGTAATCACCAAACCGGGGACAGGCTATGCCATGCGTTTTTAGCAGTTCGTCGGCGACCGCCGTGTCGTAGGTTTGCGAGATAAAGAAATATGGCACTGCACTGTGCGGCAGGCCGGTTACCTTTGGTGAGATGCCGGTGTTCAGAAACCACTCGGTGAGTCGCGGCGAGGGACTAAATTCCGATTTGCGGCCGGTCATATCCTTTGCGATCGAATCAAACAGTTCGGCTGTCGTCATCGGTGACGGGTCGGCTAGGGCGATCGTCTTGCCAGCGGCCGCTTTATCGTGGGCGAGAGCTACTATCGCATCGACGACAAAATCCACGGGGACCATGTTCAGCCGCACTTTGCTGTTGCCGACATTTATTACCCGCAGCAAAAATGGTGCCTTTCGCAAATAATGGATCAGGTAATAGATACCGTCGTATTTTGTGATCTCACCCGTAGTAGAATCGCCCACCACCACCGACGGTCTAAAGATAGTGACAGGCAGGTGACCTTTGAGCCGCTCTACCTCGAGTTCTGCTAGGTACTTGGTCTCCTCATAAAAATTGCGAAAACCTGCCTTATGGTCGAGATCGCTTTCGAGGATGACGCCCTCGCGCTTTCCGGCGACATAACAAGTCGAGACGTGGTTGTACCGTCGCAGGTTCTTGAGTGAGACGACTAGGTCGTTGACATTCTTAGTGCCCTGCAGATTTACGTTAAAGGCCACATCCTTTGACACCGCCAGGTCATATGCCGCGGCCAGATGATAAACGTGAGTTGTCTCGTACTGTATCGTCTCAAGGTCTTCGTTGGGGATGCCGAGCTGCGGCAGAGTAATGTCGCCCTCGACGACGACATAGTTCTCGAGCGGCGTTTGGGTAACCTCGGCGATCTCCTCGATCTCCTCCATTGCCGCTTGGACGAACTGCGGTTGTATCAGTAGGAAAAACTGGCGTTCGGGATCAGCGAGCTTTTCCAAGAGTCGGCTCGCGATAAAACCGGGAAATCCGGTAATGAAGATAGATTCGCGGTAGAGCATAAGTTCTTTACCATTCTAGCAATTAAGGGTTAGTTATGACGGACGATTAGCCGCAGAGGACACAGATGGAGAAGAATTGGCCAGAGATCAGCGGCGAGCGGACTATCAATTTTGCTCTCTGGGCTCTGTGTCCTCTGTGGTTGATTCTTCTTTTTCCCGGAAACTTCCCTATTTACACGACCTCGGACGATGTGATAGGTTTTTAGCGCGCGTTCGGTTATGAAAATTCAGGAGATGAGATCGGGCATTTTACATCTGCCCAGGAAGGCGGAGGTTGATCAGCGCCCTGAGGCATTTGAACCGATCATGCCGCCGCGCTCCGCCCCATCCCCGGCCGCTGTTGAGCCGCAGACATTAACACCTCAGTTATGCGAGTTGGACGAGCCGCAATGGTCGGTCGTTTCTTTTGACGCGATCGAGGCCGGTGGCCTCACTTACAGGCAGGCAGCCGCCCTGCAATCCGCACTCGAGCTCAGTGACGTTAACGGCCTGTGTATCGTGACCGACGAGGCGGCCCGACATATCTCGCGTTAAAATTCCAGGACAATTTTTCCAAAGCTCTTATTCGAGGCCAGGTACTTGTACGCCTCGACGGCTTCTGCGGCCGCGAATATGTGGTCGATGTTTGGTTTGATCGCCCCCGTCTGTAAAAGCGGCAGCACCTGCTCATCAAATTTCCGAATGGCGTCTGCTTTTTCCTCGACAGATCGTGTACGCAGCACCGTCCCGATTATCCTTGCACGTTTTTTCAAAGCAATGCCAAGATCGAATTCAGCCTTTGATCCGGACGTCAATCCAACGAGGACCAACCGTCCATTAAACGCCAGGCTTGCCAGGTTCTCTGCAAAATAAGCCGCCCCGACCAGATCAAGTATGACATCGGCCCCGTGCTCATCGCTCAATTCCTTGGCAGCTCTGCTGAAGCCGATGTCCTCGCCCGTGGCGATGCCCTCGTCAAGTCCAAATTCCTTACACGCCTCGAGCTTATCGACCGTCCTCGACGTGCCGATCACGGTTGCCCCTTTCGCTTTCGCCAGTTGTAGGGCCGCGAGGCCGACTCCGGAACCTACGGCGTGGATAAGCAAGGTCTCGTGTTCTTTCAATTCGCCGAGGGTGAACAGGGCATCGTGGGCAGTGATAAAAGCCTCGGGGACGGCGGCCGCTTTGGCAAAATTCAAACGGTTAGGTATCGGACTAAGTAACGTCTCGTGGGTCAGCAATAGTTCGGCTTGGGCCTCGCCCGCGGTAATGCCAAAGACCCGGTCGCCTGTTTTCCACATTGTAACTTTATTACCTACTGTGGCGACCTCACCGGCAAATTCGAGTCCGGGAACGTTGGGCGAGTAACCCAC
>Ga0207701_10003308_pt1 | contig 16588 bp, 14 predicted proteins | sample KBSSwiSSwithPhiX_FD_184294 | JGI IMG/M metagenome (GOLD analysis project Ga0207701, IMG submission 184294) | Switchgrass rhizosphere bulk soil microbial communities from Kellogg Biological Station, Michigan, USA, with PhiX - S5 (SPAdes) (version 2) | ecosystem: Environmental > Terrestrial >... | reverse complement strand
AATCCAGTCGATGATGCGGTGGCCCTGAACGCGGAATTCTTCTGGGGTCATCAGGGCCGCATGATAACAACGTCTCGCGTGCTTTCAGAAACGCGCGAGCGGGCGCCGCTGCGCTCGACGAACCACGAAGCACACGAAGGACACGAAGAACACGAAGAAGAAAGGCCGCTGACGCGTCCCACGCCGCCGCCTTGCGGCGGCCTCGCGCACGAAGAAACGGTGGGAACACAAGCGAATGCGATCGAGCGCTTGCGTTCCCGCCGTTTCTTCATGCGCGAGTTGTCGGCCGGCTTCGCCGGCCGACGTGGGACGTGTCAGCGGCACGCTCTGCGGGCTCTGCGGGCTCCGCGTTCCCCCGTCGTGGACGGTGGCTGTCGCCTATCTGGGGTCAACACGCGCCATCGACGGCTTCAGCAGCTCAGGCGGCACCGGCAGCAGCGCTTCGGCGGCGACGATCTTGAACTCCGCCTTCGCGAACACCGGCCCGGCGAAGCCGTCGTTCAACTCGATCGTGCGCAGCGCGCCGGGCTGGAAGATGTCCTTCACGCGCTCGTGGCGGTTGTCGACGACCTGGTTGTTCGCGTCGAAGTAAGTGGTGAAGTACAGCGGATCGCGATAGGCGACCAGCGGGTTGCGATTGCGAATCGTGATCGTCCAGTGCAGCGACCGCCGCGGGCCGGGGCTGTACCGCGCCTCGACGACCTCGAAATCGGCCGGCGGATTGTACGGCCGCTCGCGGGCGTCGAGCACCGCCGGCCCGCCATCCACCGCGAACTCGCGCCGGTGCGCGAACATCTGCGGTTCCTTCAGTCGGATCGCGGCGACGACGACGTCGCGCCGCCGGTAGAGCGAGAGCTCCGGCGCCTGCGCCCACGCCAGCCCGGCATGGAACACGATGTTGAGGGTGAGGATCACCGCCGCGACCTGCCGCCCGCGCGGTGAATCGACGAACGACCACCAGTAGGCGCAGAACATCAGCGCCAGCGGCGCCAGCAGGTAAAACGCGTGCGCCTGTGGCGGCTCCATCACGAACCAGTAGCTGGTGTAGACGAGCAGCACCGCCAGGGCCGCCGTGCGGCGCAGCGTGCGCCAGCGCGCGCCTGGCAGCGACGCCGGCCACTGCCGCGATGGCCGGCACGCGTCGACGAGCATCCACAATGGGTGGATGAAGCCGACCAGCGCGACCGCGACGGCGAGCGGCGCCAGCCACAAATGACGCTGGAAGAACTCGAGCCGCTTGGCGCCGTCGGTGCCGATGAAGCGGCTGATCTCGAGGCTCGCAAACGAGAAGAAGCGCGCCAGCGTGGTGAGGATGACGCCCGGGCTGACCCAGTGTGCGTGGAGGTTTCGCAGCACGCCGCCGGACCCTTCCGAGGCGCCAAACTGCACGAGCGTGGGGATCAACACGAGCGCCGGCACGAGCGCGCCGGCCAGGCCGGCGGCGGCGTTCAGCGCAAGCGCGCCGATGCCGTCGCCTCGCCGGCTGAACCAGGCGACCGCCACGAACGGTCCGAGCAGCGGCCACGACATGTGGATCTGCATCATCCACGTCACCGCCGCGCCCATCATCGCGTGCGCGATCGGCGGCGCGACGATCCGCAGGCTCAGCGACGGCAGCGCCTCGAAGAAGCCGATGAAGAAAATGCAGGCGGCCGGCAGCACATACGATGGGTTGTTGACGTGGGTGGAGAACTGCAGCGTCCACGGCACGGTCAGGAACCATCCCCAGATGAGCCAGCGCGGCACCCGCGGCAGATGCCGGCACGCGTACCACGCCAGCGCGCCGAGCGCGGCACACGACAGCAGGTTGAGCAGCACGAACGGCGCCTCGGGGACCGGCGCGATCCTCAGCGGCACCCCGACCAGCAGTCCCTGCAGCGCCCCCGGAATCTCGCTCTTGGTCCAGACGACGTCCGGGCCGAAATACGGCCAGTGTCCGGTCGTGTAGTGACGCAGCCCCAGCAGGAAGATCTGCGTCTCGTCTTCGAAGTAGAACTCGCTCGACAGCCCGAAGAGGAGCCGGAAGAAGAAGAGCGCGACGAGGATGAGAGCCCAGCGCTTCACGCGACAATGATGCCCTCAAAGGGGGGTGATGTGGCAAAAGCGTGGCGGCCAGGTGAAAAGTCGGTGACGCCGGATCCGCGCCGGGTCGGGCGGCGATAATGAAGCCGATGTCGCCGACCGCCGGATTCCCCGCTGCCCGCTGGTATCGCAGCTTCTACTTCCGCATCGGCGCGAGCTTCGTTGTCTTCGTCGTCGCTGTCGTCGTCGCGCAGAGCGCGATCTTCAGCTACCGGGTGCGAAGCGGCGGCGGGCTCGGGCCGCGCCCGCCGAATATCCTCGCCGCCATCGTTGCCGCCGACATCGGCGCGGCGCTGGCGCAGAACAGCGATCTGGACCTGCAGGAATACGTGGCGCGTGAGTACGGGCAGGCGCAGACGGTGGCGCTGGTGATGAAGGACGGGACCGTTGCCAGCAATCGCCGGGAGCCGCTTGCCGACGGCGTGCGCCGATCGGTCGACGCGGTGCTCGCCGGCAAGAACTTCGGCCACGACGGCGAGCCGCGCATCGACGGGCCGCCGGTCGTCACCGCGCCGGTGCAGGTCGGCGGAGAACTGCGCGGCATGGTGGTGCTGCCGCCGCGGCAGCCGCCGAGCCCGCTGGTGCGCGACCTCGCGCGGATGCTGTCGCTGCCGGGCACGCTGCTGTTGATCCTCGGCACGACGATCGCGGCGGCGTTCATCTTCGCGCCGGCGCGGCGGCGGCTGCAGGCGCTCGAAGCGGCGACCGTCCGACTTGGCGCCGGCGACCTCTCGGCCCGTGCGCCGGAGCAAGGCGGCGACGAGATCGCGCACGTCGCCGGCGCGTTCAACCGCATGGCGCTGGAACTGGCCGCACGTGACGAGGCGCTGCGCACCGTCGATCGGCTGCGGCGGCAGATGCTCGCGGACGTCTCGCACGAGCTGAAGACGCCGCTGACGGCGATGCGCGGCTACCTCGAAACGCTGCGGATGAAGGACGTCGATCTCGATCCGATCACACGCGAGCGCTACTTCCAGACGATCGAGCGCGAAACGCTTCGACTCGATCGCATCGTCCAGGACCTGGTCGATCTGGCGCGGCTGGAGAATGGCGTCGGCGCGATGGACGTGCGGGTGTTCGCCATCGACCGCGTCTTCGAGCACGTCGTCGCCCGGCATGAGGCCGACGCGGAACGCCGCGGCGTCGTGCTCCGCGTCGCGGTGAGCGAGGGGGCCGACCAGATCGTCGCCGATCCGGATCGCATCGAGCAGGTGGTCGAGAACCTGGTCGCCAACGCGCTCCGGTTCACGCCGTCGGGCGGCACCATCGAGCTGTCGTCGCGCCTCGACGGCGATGCGGTGGTCCTGTCGGTGGTCGATTCAGGCGAGGGGATTGCGGCGCCGCACCTGGCGCACGTCTTCGATCGCTTTTACAAGGCGGATTCGTCGCGGGTGCGCGACAAGAACGGCAGCGGCCTCGGGCTCTCGATCTCGAAGGCGATTGTCGAGCACCACCACGGCTCGATCGCGGTGACCAGCGTTCCCGGCCGCACCGTGTTCACGATCTCGCTGCCGCAGTGGAGATCAGGAGAAGCGGACAGCCCGCCAGGAGATCAGGCGACTTGGAGAACAAGAGGCTAGGAGAGCAGGAGAACGGAAGTACTTCTGAAGGCATCGTTGGAAACCCCCTGCCCTCCTGTTCGCCCGTCTCTTGATCTCGTCAGGGCACATCCGCGAACTTGTAGCCGACGCCCCACGCGGTGAGGATGAGCGACGGATCCTGCGCGTCGCGCTCGATCTTGCGCCGCAGCCGGCTGACCACCGTGTCGACGGTGCGCTCGGTGACGTAGGTGTCGCCGTTCCACACTTTCGACAGCAGCGCCGCGCGGCTGAAGACGATGCCGGGGCGTGCGGCGAGTAGATACAGCAGATCGAATTCCTGCTTGGTGAGCTCGACCGGCTCGCCGCGCACGACGGCGACGCGCCTCTCGGCGTCGAGCGCCACGTCGCGCGACTGCACGCGCTTGGCCGAGGCGCCCGCCGCCGGCTGCTCCGCGCCGTGCTGATTGCGGCGCAGGATCGCGCCGACCCGCGCCATCAGCTCGCGGATGCCGAACGGCTTGGTGAGGTAGTCGTCGGCGCCGCTCTCGAGGCCGAGCACCGTATCCGATTCGGTATCGAGCGCGGTCAGCATCAGGATCGGCGTCGCCGCGTTGACGCTCTGCGCGCGGATGGTGCGGCAGAGCGTGATGCCATCGAGGCCGGGGAGCATCACGTCGAGGACGATCAAATCGAACGGGGTGCTCCGCAAGCGCTCGAGCGCCGCCTGGCCGTCGCCGATCTCCTCGATCGCAAAGTCCGCCAGCGACAAATGGAGACGTAGCAGTTCGCGGATCGCCGCTTCGTCCTCGACCAGGAGGACGCGACGTGCCGGCGCCGTCGTCGTGGCAGATGCCTCTGTCATTGGATCGCTGTCGCCTCCCTGTGACACGTTGCCGCAGTCTCAGGACAAGGTTGATGTGCTCATGTTATGCGTCTGCCACGTTCCTGCAACGTTTTTCACGTCCTAATCGGTATATCAGCGAGGCGTTGGCGTGCACTCGGAACAGGCCCTTGAATTGCCCGGCAGGGTGCAAGCGACACGCCACGGCGGGAAGAGGGTTCAGGGTTCAGGGTTCTTGGTTCAGGGTTCAGGTTCTAGGTTCTAGGTTCTGGGTTCTGGGTTCTAGTCCCTGAGTCCCTCGCCGAAAGGATTCGCACGATGCGAGACAGCAGAAAGATGTGGCCGACTGCCGTGGCCGTGTTCGCGCTGGGGTTGATGCTCGCTGGTGCGGGCGTTGCGCGCGCGCAGGCGGGTCCGGCCGTCCCGGATGCCCTGCAGCAGTTGAACGGGTCGCTGACCGCGCTTGCGGCTCGCGTGTCGCCAAGCGTGGTGCAGGTGCTCGTCACCAGCTACGGTCCGGTCGACGAGTCGACCCGCAGGGATACCAACCTCGTGATCGGCCGTCAGCGCAGCATCGGCTCGGGCGTCGTCGTCGACGCCGGCGGCTACATCATGACCAACGCGCACGTGGTGGAAAACGCGCGACGCGTCGAGGTCGTCTTGCCAGGCCAGCCGGACAGCGGTGGCGTCCGCTCGATGGTGAAGGGACGCGGACGCACAGTTGACGCATCGATTGTCGGTGTCGCGCGCGAGATCGATCTCGCGCTGCTCAAGGTGGACGATGTGTCGCTGCCGGCGCTCCCGATCGCGGACTACGGTCGCGTCCGCCAGGGCGAGCTGGTGTTCGCGTTCGGCAGCCCCGAAGGGCTGCCCAACTCGGTGACGATGGGCGTCGTCAGCGCGGTGGCGAGGCAGCAGGACGCCGACAACCCGCTCGTCTACGTGCAGACGGACGCATCGGTGGCGCACGGCAACAGTGGCGGTCCGCTGGTCAACGTCAGGGGCGAGCTGGTCGGCATCAACACGTTCACGATGTCCGAGGCAGCCGATGGCAGGGGGCCTGGCTTCGCGATTCCCGGTCCGCTCGTGCAGCTCGCGTATCCGAAGCTGCGGCGCTTCGGCCACCTGCATCGCGGCGAAATCGGCATCCTGCTCCAGGCGGTGACGCCGACGTTGGCCGCCGGGTTGAGCCTGTCGCAGGACTGGGGCGCGATGATCTCGGACGTCATCCCGGGCAGCCCCGCCGCGGCGGCGGGCTTCCAGCCGGGGGACATCGTGCTCAGCATCGACGGTGAGCCGGTCGATGGGCTGCCGCGCCTGGCGTTTCAATTCTTCACCCGCAGCGCCGGCGACGTCGTGCGGTTGAAGGTGCGGCGCGGCGCAGACCTCTACACGGCCGACGTCACCGCCGCGGAGCGGCCGCACGACTTCGATCGGCTGACCGATCTGGTCGATCCCGACAAGAGCCTGATTGCCAAGCTGGGAGTGCTCGGCGTCGAGATCACCGAGGCGAACGCCGCGATGGCCTCCAACCTCCGCGCGCCGATTGGCGTCCTCGTCGTCGGCCACACGAAGGACGAGAGCAGCTCGGCGGACTCGGGGCTGCAGACCGGCGATGCGATCCACAGCGTCAACGGCACGCCGGTCGCGACGGTGACGGAGCTGCGGGCCGCGCTCGACGCGCTGGGGCCGAGGCATGCGGTGGTGCTGCAGATCGAACGCGGCGGCCAGTTCATTTTCCTGGCTTTCGAGGGGGATTAGAGAGGAGGTCAGGAGTCACGGTCCGCCTGAAGGCGCACACGACGAGCGTCGTCGATGCGATAATTGCCCTTCCGCAAAATGGGCGTACGAAGGATCCGGCACGAATCGGAGCAGGGGCAGTGGGAGATGGTGCGGGCGTCACCGCATCCGTCGCTGCGCGCCTACGTCGGCGAGTACGTCGGCTGGTTCGAGCATTTTGCGGTGCCGATCTGCCGGCGTGAAGTGCCGACCGAGATCGTGCCGCTGATTATCAACTTCGGCGCGCCGGTGCGCCTGTTCGACGTGCGCGACCCGTCGCGGTGGGACGACTTCGGCAGCTTCACGACCGGCGCCTACGACACCTACGTGCTGGTCGGCACCAACGGGCCGTCGGGCGGGCTGCAGGTGAACCTGTCGATCCTCGGCGCGCGCCTGTTCCTCGGCCAGCCGTTGAAGGAGCTGAGGAACCGCGCGATCGCCCTCGATGATCTGTTCGGCGCCGGCGGCTCGCGCCTGGTGTCGGCGCTCTACGACGCGCCAACCTGGGACGCGCGCTTCACGATCCTCGATCGCGAGCTGACGACGCGGATGCAGGCGGCGCGCGCGCCGTCGGCTGCGGTGTCGTGGACCTGGCGGCGGCTCGTCGAGAGCGGCGGCCAGGCGCGGATCCAGTCGATTGTCGACGAGGTCGGGTTCAGCCAGAAGCACCTGATTGCGCAGTTCCGCGAGGAGATCGGGCTGTCGCCGAAGACGCTCGCGCGCGTGCTGCGCTTCGGCCGCGCGGTCGAGATCATCAAGCAGGGCGGCGGCGCACGCCTGGCCGAGATCGCGCAGGACTGCGGCTACTACGACCAGGCACACTTCTCGCGCGACTTCCACGCCTTCGCCGGCGTCACCCCCACCGAGCTCGTGCGAAGCCAGCTGCCCGACGGCGCCGGCTTCGCCGTCGACAGGTAAGATTCGTCCAAGACGCGGCGCCGCCGCCTCGCCTACTCTGCGACGTGGAGGTAGGTTGATGAAACCCAATATTTTTCCCGCGCTTCGCTACAAGGACGGCCATGCGGCGATCGACTGGCTGGTGAAGGCGTTCGGGTTCGAGAAGCACGTGGTCTTCGACACCCCTGACGGCGACGTCGCGCACGCCGAGCTCCGGCTCGGCATCAGCGCATTCGGCCTGAGCTCCGGCAACCAGCCGCCGAACGAGAACCCGTGGACGCACGTGCGGCAGGGCATCTACGTGCGCGTCGACGACGTCGATGGGCTGCACGATCGCGCCAAGGCCGCGGGCGCCGCCATCGCGCTGCCGCCGAAGGACCAGGACTACGGAGCGCGTGATTTCTCAGTGCGCGATCTCGAAGGCCACCTCTGGAGTTTCGGCACCTACGAGATGGCGGGCGGCGAAGGGGAGCCGGCGATCTTCGTCGGCCTGCACTACCGCGACGGCGGCGCCGCGCTGGCGTGGCTCGAGCGCGCATTCGGTTTCACCAAGACGCTCGAGGTGCCCGGCCCCGACGGCGCGGTGATGCATGCCGAGACGCGACTCGGCGACGGCCTGCTCATGCTCGATTCGGGCCCGAAGGATCCGGCGGTGTGGGGCGACACCGCCCAGGCGACCTACGTCTACCTGCCGGACCCCGACGCTCACTACGCTCGCGCGGCCGCCGCGGGCGCACGCATCATCCGCCCGCCGCACGACACGCCGTGGGCGCGCGGCTACTACGCCTACGATCTCGACGGCTTCATCTGGGGATTCAGCACCTACAAGCCGGCTGCGATCGGATCGACCTCGACCGCGGTCTGAGGTCCCGCGCCTGCTCCGCCGCGGGGCCCGATGTAACATCGCGCTCAGGCACCGTGCGATCACGGTGCCTGACACCCCTTGCTTTCAATCGCAGTCAGATACTCGCTCGTGCTTCCGGCCGGCGCGATCATCGCCCTCATCTGGGCGAACACCTCGCACGCCAGCTACGCGCGCTTCGCCCAGGCGATGGCGTTCCCGGTCAACGATGTCGGGATGGTCTTCTTCTTCGCGCTCGCGGCGAAGGAGGTCGTTGAGGCAACGTCACCCGGGGGCGCACTGCACACGTGGCGGCGCGCCGCGCTGCCGGTCATCGCCGCCGCCGGCGGCATGGCAGCTCCCGCGGCCCTCTACGTCGCCTACGTCCTCGCCGCGAATGAGCCGGTGCTCTTGCGCGGCTGGGCGATTCCGTGCGCCACCGACGTCGCCTTCAGCTATCTCGTCGCCACCGCGGTGTTCCGGCGCCATCCAGCGATTCCATTTCTCCTGCTGCTCGCAATCGCTGACGACGCGCTCGGGCTCGTACTCCTGGCGGCGTTCTTTCCGGTGGGCGAGTTGCACCTGGCGGGCGGCGCGCTGCTGATGGCGACGGCGCTCGCGATCGCGTTCACGCTGCGGCTGGCTCGCACGCGCAGCTTCTGGCCCTACGTCCTTGGCGGTGGTGCGATCTCGTGGTGCGCGCTCCTCTGGGGTGGACTCCACCCGGCACTCGCGCTGGTGCCGATCGTACCGTTCTTTCCGCGGGCCGAGCGCGATCGCGGCCTCTTCGTCGACGCGCCGGCCGACGCATGCGACACACTGAGCCGGTTCGAGCGCTGGTGGAAGCTACCGGTGCAGGCGGTGCTCTTCCTGTTCGGACTGGTGAATGCGGGCGTGCAGGTGTCGGCGCAGGGGACCGCCACATGGGCCGTGCTCGTCGCCATCCTCGCGGGAAAGCCGATCGGCATCGCCGTGTCGGTGGCGCTGGCGACCGCTGCCGGCTTCCGTCTCCCGCTTCACTTCACCTGGCGCGACGTCATCGTCGTCGGCTGCGCGGCGGGGATTGGGTTCACGGTCGCGCTGTTTTTTGCCACCGCGGCGTTTCCCGCTGGTCCGCACCTCGACCAGGCGAAGCTCGGAGCGCTGCTCAGCATCGGCAGCGCGGTGGTGACGTTCGCGGCCGCGGCAATGCTGAAGACCGGGGTGTTCAGGGCTTCGGAGGAAGGACGTCCTTGACGATGAAGAGGCGCTCGCCGGGCTTGATCAGACCGAGCTCTCGTCGCGCGATTTCTTCAATCGCGCTCGGGTCCTCGCGCAGGCGGCGCACGACCTCACGCAGGCGCTCGTTCTCGGCCCGCTGCCGCGCGATCGCGGCGGTCATCGCATCGTTGTCCTGGCGTGCGCGCAGCATGGCGACGAGGCCGCGGTCGCCGACGAGGCCGTCGACGACGATGACGGAGGCGATAAACAGGAGCAGCAGGTGGACGAGCCGCCTCGTCCGTACCGGAGATCCCTTACTGGCACTGCGCCGCCGCGACGCCCGCTTCTCATCGGTATTCGACACGCAGGCGCCACAGTACAACAACTTGCAGGCAAAGTACAACAACGATCATGGACGAACTCATCCTTATTTTGACGACGATGCCAGACGACTCGCGGGCCGATGAGCTGGCGGAGGCGCTGGTGGGGGAGAAGCTGGCGGCGTGCGTCAACGTCCACGGTCCGATGGTGTCGACCTACCGGTGGAAGGGCGCGGTCGAACGGGAGACGGAACGTCAGATCGTGATCAAGACGACGCGCACACGCCTGCCGGCGCTCGAAGCACGGCTGAAGACGCTGCACCCGTACGAGCTGCCGGAGTGGATCGTCCTTGGCGCCGAGGCAAGCGCGGCCTACGGCCAATGGGTGATAGAGATGTCAGGCTGAGCGCTGGCGCCGGTGCGAGATGTACTCGAAGACCATCGGCAGGAGCGACACCGCGACGATGCCGATGGTGACCAGCGAGAAGTTGTTCTTCACGACCGGGATGTTGCCGAAGAGGATCCCCGCGCCGAGGCACAGGAAGACCCAGAGGATCGCGCCGACGATGTTGTAGAGGACGAAGGTCTGGCGCGTCATCTCCGCGGCGCCGGCGACGAAGGGCACGAAGGTACGGACGATCGGCACGAAGCGCCCCATGATCACCGCCTTGCCGCCGTACTTCTCGAAGAACTCGTGCGCGCGCTTCAGGTGGTCGCGATTCAGCCAGCGGTGCTGCGCCGTGTCCGCGCCGTCGGCGGAAAACACTTTCGGCCCGATGAAGCGGCCGATCGAGTAGTTGACCGCGTCGCCGAGGAACGCCGCCGCAACCAGGAGCGCCGCCGTCACCGGTGTGCTCAGGCTACCGGTCGCGCAGAGCGCGCCCGCGGCGAACAGCAGCGAGTCGCCAGGCAGGAACGGCCAGATGACGACCCCGGTCTCGACGAAGATGATCGCGAAGAGAATCGCGTAGACCCACGGGCCATAGGCGCCGACAAAGTCGAGGAGATGCCGGTCGAAATGGAGCAGGAAGTCGAACAGCGCCATTTAGACCGCGTCGAGCGCCTGGGTCAGGTCTTCTTTCAGGTCGTCGATATCCTCGACGCCCGCCGAGATGCGGACGAGGCCGTCGGTGATGCCGATGGCGGCACGGCGCTCGGCCGGCACCGACGCGTGGGTCATCGTCGCCGGGTGTGAGATCAAGGTTTCCACGCCGCCGAGGCTCTCGGCGAGCGCGTGCAGGCGGACCGCATTCAGCAGCCGCCGGGCCGCTTCGAGCGACCCGAGATCGAAGGCCAGCATCCCGCCGAAGCCGTTCATCTGCTTCTTCGCCAGCGCGTGCTGCGGGTGCGTCGGCAGCCCGGGGTAGTAGACGCGCTTCACCTTGGGGTGCGCGGCCACGAACTCCGCGAGGGCCATGCCGTTCGCGTTGTGCTGCTGCATGCGCAAGGCGAGCGTCTTGGTGCCGCGCAGCACGAGAAACGAGTCGAACGGGCTCAAGATCGCGCCTTCGGCGTTCTGGACGAAGCGCAGCCAGTCGATGTCGTCTTCGCGAACGGCGATGACGATGCCGCCGATGCTGTCGCTGTGGCCGTTGAGGTACTTGGTCGTGCTGTGGGTGACCAGGTCGGCGCCGAACTCGATCGGCCGCTGGATGTACGGGCTGGCGAAGGTGTTGTCGACCACCAGCCGCGCGTTGTGATGGTGCGCGAGGTCGGCGGCGGCGCGCAGGTCGGTGATGCGCATCACCGGGTTGGTCGGCGTCTCGACGAACAGCATCCGCGTCGCCGGCGTCATCGCCCGCTCGACCTCGTCGAGCCGCGAGGTGTCGACATAGCTGAACGTCAACTCGTAGCGCGTCAGCACCTTGTCGAAGAGGCGAAACGTGCCGCCGTAGGTGTTGTCGGAGACGACCACGTGATCGCCGGACTTGAGCATCGTCGCGATCGCGCCGATCGCGGCCATGCCCGAGGCGAACGCGAAGCCCGCCTTGCCGCGCTCGATCGCGGCGAGGTTCCGCTCGAGCGCGATGCGCGTCGGATTCTGCGTCCGGCCGTACTCGAAGCCTTTGTGCCGGCCCAACTCTTCCTGCACGTAGGTGGAGGTCTGGTAGATCGGCGTGATGATGGCGCCCGTGGTCGGATCGGGTTCCTGGCCGGCGTGGAGGCAGATGGTGCTGAACCGTGCGCGGTCTGTAAGCTTCACGATCCATTCACGATACATGTTTTAATAGCGCGAAGTCCACGATGAGACCCACTAGCAGGCGTGCACTGCCGCCGCTGCCGCCGGGCGCAGTCGAACGGCGCGCGGGCATTCGCGGTGCGCTGCTTCATACGTTCCCCGGCCGCGCGATCGTCATCGGCCTCGCGGTGAAGATCGGTGTGCTGCTCCTCCGCACGGCAACGCCGGGAGGAATGGTCCCGAGCTTCGTCAGCGTGATCGAAACGGTTGCGGGCCTTGCCGCCGCCGTCGGGCTGACCTACTTCGCCGCTCGTCTGATCGTGCTCGCGAAGCGGCGCCTGCTGTGGCGCGTGCGACGCAAGCTGATCCTTTCCTACGTCTTCATCGGCTTCGTTCCGGCGCTGCTGCTGGTCGCGTTCTCGCTGCTGTGCGGGTTCCTGCTGTTCTACAACTTCAGCTCCTACCTGGTGCAGAGCCGGCTGCGCGCGCTCGGCGAGCAGGCGCGCTTCTTCGCGCAGAGCACGGCGCTCGAAATCCAGCGCGGCGGCGGACGCGATGTCGCGAGCATCCTCGCGCGCCGCCAGGCCAACGGCGGCGCGCAGTTCCAGGACATGTCAATCGCCGTTGTCCCGGTCGATCGCGCGTGCGGCGGAACGCCGGCGGGAGGGCCGCCGCCAGCCGGCGGCGCGACCGCGCTGTCGGGACGAACGCTGACCTCGGGTCCGTGGAAGCACGTCGACCCGCCGGGCACGATCCCCGGCTGGATCGACTGTCCCGGCTTCTCCGGCATCCTGGCCTACTCGCACGATCCCGACGCCGCCGCCGACGACGCGGACACGCACCTGGTCGTGCGCGGCGTCGCCTTTCCGGATTCGCCGCATCCCGGTTACGGCGTGGTCGTCGATCTGCTCGTCGACGACACCGTTCGCGAGCAGCTGCGCCGCGAGACCGGCGTCGAGCTGAAGAGCGTGCGGGCCGCACCGCCGCGCGACGCCAACGCGGCGCAGCCGCTGGTCGCGCGCGACGGCGGCGACGAGCACCGCCGCGTCGTCCTGACGCCGGGAATTCTGAACGCGCTGCCGAGCCTGATGGAATATCGCGACTGGAAGACCGGCGCCACCGGGCCGATGACGGTGACGACAGCGCTCAGCGTCGCCGAGCTGTACGACAACATCTCGGCGGCGCAGGGGAGCGTCGGCCGCACGTTCGGGCAAGGGCTGCTGCTCGTGCTGTTCGTCATCGGCGCGCTGTTCCTCATCATCGAGGTGATGGCGCTGCTGGCCGGCTTCGCGCTCGCCAAGTCGCTGACCGGGTCGGTGCACCAGCTGTTCACCGGCACGGAGCGCGTCCGCCAGGGCGACTTCACGCACAAGATCGAGGTCAACACCGAGGACCAGCTCGGCGAGCTCGCCGGGTCGTTCAACTCGATGACCGCCAGCATCGAGGATTTGCTGCGGCAGGCGGCGGAGAAGCGGCGGCTCGAAGAGGAGCTGCGCATCGCCCACGAGATCCAGATGTCGCTGCTGCCGCAGGGACCGCTGCTGATGCCGGGGTTGTCGGTGACCGCGCTGTGCGTGCCGGCGCGCGAGGTCGGGGGCGACTACTACGACTTCCTGCCGCTCGGCGACGAGCGGGTCGGCGTGCTGATTGCCGACGTGTCGGGCAAGGGCACCTCGGCCGCGCTCTACATGGCCGAGCTGAAAGGGTTGGTACTCTCGCTCAGCGAGATCCACAGCTCGCCGCGCGACCTGCTGATCGCGGCCAACCGGATCATCTCGCACCATCTCGACGCGCGCAGCTTCATCACCATGACCTACGCGGTGCTCGACCTGCGCGCCCGCACGATGACCTACGCCCGGGCAGGACACACGCCGCTCATCTACGTACCCGGCGTCTGTGCCGAAGGCTCGGCGCGCGAGGCGCAGATTCTCGTCCCGGACGGGATGGTCGTCGGCCTCAAGCTGGATAACGGCGAGATGTTCACGCGGCACCTCGTCGAGGAGACCATCGAGCTGCGACCCTCCGATCTCTATCTGCTCTTCACCGACGGAATCAGCGAAGCGATGAACTCCCGCGACGATCTGTTCGGCGAGAACCGCCTCGGTCAACTGGTCGCGGCGCACGCCCACCTGCCGTCGGAGGAGCTGCGCGAACGGGTGTTGCGCGAAATCAGCGCCTTTGTCGGCGACGCGCCGCAGCACGATGACATGACGATGATCCTGGTGAAGGTCGACGAGGCGGCGAGCGGCGGCCACCCGGTCGACGCCGAGCTGGCCGAGGGCGCGCAGGTCCGGTGACGTCCGATCTGGTGGTCATTTTCCGCACGCATTCCGACATCGAAGCCCAGATTGTCCGCGGCCTGCTCGAGGCGCACGGCGTGATGTCGGTCGTCTCCTCGGACGTGCTGCACTCGGTGTTTCCGATGTCGGTGGACGGCCTGACCGAGGTGAGGATTGCGGTGCACACCGCCGAGGCTGCCGACGCGCAGCGGATCATCGACGGCCACCGCACCGAGCTGAAGAACGGCGAGGTGGTGCGGCTGCGCGACGAGTTCGGCCCGCTGCAACAGGCGCTCGGCTATCGCTTCCGCGATCGCGGGCTGCTCGAGCATGCGATGACCCACACGTCGCGCGCCAACGAGGATGTCAGCGGCGGCGTCAGAGACAACGAGTCGATGGAGTTTCTCGGCGACGCGCTGCTCGGGTTCGTGATCGCCGACATGCTGTTCCGCGACTTCCCCGAATTCGACGAAGGGGAAAAGTCGAAGACCAAGGCGTCGCTGGTTTCGACGACGGCGCTGGCGCGGCAGGCGGAGCGGCTCGGGCTCGGCGATCACCTGCTGCTCGGGCGCGGCGAAGAGAAGACCGGCGGACGCCGCAAGCAGGCGCTGCTCGCGGACGGCTACGAGGCGCTCATCGCCGCGATTTATCTCGACGGCGGCATCGAGCCGGCGCGCGCGTTCATCATGCGGGAGTTCTCGCCGCAGCTGGACGAGGTGCACCGGCACGGCGTCTCCGCGCAGGACTACAAGTCGACGCTGCAGGAGTGGCTGCAGTCGCGCGACCTGCCGCTGCCCGAGTACCGGTTGGCCGGCAGCCTCGGCCCCGATCACCGCAAGCTGTTCGAGATCGACGTGATGGTGCGAGGCGAGCGCGTGGCGTCCGGCAGCGGGCCGAGCAAGAAGGAAGCGGAGCAGGACGCCGCTCGCGCCACCCTCGATAAGTTGAGAGGCTCGCCTTAACCGCGGAGAACGCAGCGCACGCTGAGTCTCCAATTCTCTCCGGGCTCTGCGCGCTCCCCGGTGAGCACAGGCGGTGCTATGAAGCGTTTGCTTGCGGACTGACGGCATGCGTGCGCACGCTCATCTGCCGTGCGTGCGGCTCGACCAACCCGTGATTCGCAAACGCGAGCTGGATGTCCCACTCCGCCAGGCCGTTGATCCCGAGTTGATCGAGCGGCACCGTGCTGCCGGTCGCGAACGCGTTCCAGTACTTCTGGGGCGAGGGTGGAAACGCCGACAACGGCGAGTGGTCGTGGCGGATATCAAACGCCGTGTGGGCCTGCACGAACCGCATCGCCGCTTTCACCGCCTCGCCAACTGTGCGCGCTTCTGCACCGAGATCGTGTTCCAGCCCTCGAGCAATCCATACGCCGGGCGCGAGCGGAAAAATCACCAGCCGGAGTCGTTTGGATTTCATGCGAACCCATCTACGCAATCGACGTGACAGCGAGCTCGTCGGCAAAATGTTGACGTCACCTCACTTACCTTCCTTGTACTCGGATGCCGTGCATCGATTAGCGACAACCGCGTTACACGGTGCTTTGTTCGTTTCCCACGGAGCTCTTCGGTCACGGTGCAAAGAAGCGCTACAGCGTAAAGCGAGCATCACGCACGTTCCGCAACGTTCGGGAGCGGACGCTCGATGACACTTCGCCCACTCATCCTCAAAATTACGGATCACGACGTGACGCTTCGAGTCATCCCAGTAATCGGACGTGCTGGAGCGGCCGCGTTCTTTCTACACGGAGAGTTCAATGATGAAACTCTCCATCTCCCATGAATCCAAGGCAAAGCCGACACCACTTACAAAAATCGACGAACGGATGAGGCGACAAAGCGCCGGCGGCCGATGCCGTTCGGCGCTGTTCGTCCTCGTCGCGACGCTTGGTTCGATCGCGCGCGTGCAACCCGCGGCCGCCCTCACCCTTCCGGAAAACATTCCCGACTTCTCGCAGGACACGTCGCGGCCGTCGGTGCAGAGCGTCGCCAGCGGCAGCTGGTCGAGTGCGTCGACATGGCAGGGAGGGCAGATTCCCACCGCGAATCACGTGGTGCGCATTGCCGCCGGGCACACCGTCACCATCAACAACACGTCCGCGGTCGCCTACACGATTGCGGTGCACGGCAAGCTCGCGTTTGCGAACACCGTCAATACCCGCGTGCGGGTGACCAACCTGCAGGTGATGGCAGGCGAGATGGGCATGGGGACGCCCGGCGTGCTCGAGATCGGCACCGCCACGGCACCAGTCGCTGCCAACGTCACCGCGGAAATCGTCATCGCCAACACGGCGCTCGGCGGCAGCGTCTCCGACCCGGAGCAGTTTGGCAACGGCCTGATGGTGTTGGGCCGGTGGACGGCGCACGGCACGCTCAGGACGCCGACCTTCCTGCGGCTGGCGACCGAGCCGCGCGCCGGCAACACGACCCTGGCGCTGTCGCAGGCGGTCTCGGGCTGGCAGCCGGGCGATCGGCTGGTGATGCCTGACACGCGGCACATGAAAGAGAGCGAGACGACCGGCGGCGGATGGCTCAACGCCGTCAACCAATGGGAAGAGCGGACGATCCAGTCGATCTCCGCCGACGGCCGGACGATCACGCTGACGAGCGCGCTGCAGTACGATCATCTC
>Ga0207701_10003307_pt1 | contig 16596 bp, 11 predicted proteins | sample KBSSwiSSwithPhiX_FD_184294 | JGI IMG/M metagenome (GOLD analysis project Ga0207701, IMG submission 184294) | Switchgrass rhizosphere bulk soil microbial communities from Kellogg Biological Station, Michigan, USA, with PhiX - S5 (SPAdes) (version 2) | ecosystem: Environmental > Terrestrial >... | reverse complement strand
ACGCGCCCGCGGGGGCATGCACGGCCTGGCCATCCGGTTGGCGCTGGCGGTCAACCGCGCGCTCGGGCGCAAAGGGCAGGTCGTCGGCGATCGCTTTCACGCGCGCCCGCTGACCACGCCGCGCCAGATGCGGACCAGCATGGTTTACGTGCTGCTCAACTTTCGCAAGCACCTCCGCGCACCCGCGTGCGTCGACCCGCGCAGCTCGGGGCCTCACTTCGACGGGTGGCACCGCATGCCCGCGGCCACCGACGCGATCACAAACGCTCCGTCGGCGACGGCGCCGCCGGCCACCTGGATGGCGCGTGTCGGCTGGAGACGGGCGGGCGGTCCGCTACGGGTCGAGGAGCATCCCGCCTCGGCGCCCCGACCGCGCCCAACTTGAATCCGCGGATGTTGCGCGGGGCGTACGCTCAAAGCGAGCGGAACCTCGACGTCAGCGCGGTGAGTGCGGGGTCAGGCTCGGCGGCCCGTCGAGGCGGCGCAGGTCGCCGGAGGCGAAGGCGCAGACGACGACGATGAGGAAGACGTCGAAGGGGATGCGGTAGCGGACCTCGCCGGTGGCGAAGGCGACGGTCGCGGTCAGCGCGACCACCGGGGCGAGCACCAGGGCGGTCCGGCTCGTGGCGACCGCGCGGGCGCCGCGGCGCAGGACCAGCGCGGTCGCGGGGAGCAGCGGAATGAAGAGGAGGGCGATGAAGGCGTACTGCGACAGGTGCGCGAGCATCCACGACGGATGGCCGTAGCCGGGCCACATCGCGGCGCCGAAGAAGGTGTCGTAGACGTGATCGATCGACAGCACGACCGCCTCGCCCGGGTGGTCGACGATCCAGCGCCAGGCCTCGCGCCGGTTGGCGGCGTTGTCGCTCATCGCGAACGGAACGCGCGCGGTCGCCTCGTAACGCCGCAGGTACGACCCGGGGCTGCCGAACCGCGACGTGCCGCCGCCGGGCGGCGTCCACTCCATCGCGCCGATGCGGCCATAGTGGCCGAGCAGCAGGTCTGACGCGATCTTGTTGCCGGTGACGCAGAAGTTGCCGCCGTTGGCGCGCGTGCAGGCCTTGGCCTGGACGCCCAGCAGCGGCGCCGCCGCGACGCCGACGATCGCCCAGCGCAGCACCCAGGGGGCCAGCCGCTTCACGCGCGCCCGTGCGTCCTCGGATGGCGGCTGCACGAGCAGCGCGACACCCTCGACCATCGCCATCAGGAACGCGGCCGGCAGCGCGACCGACTTGAACGCCGCGGCCACGGACAGCGCGACGCCGGCCGCGGCCGCGAGCCCGAGCCGGCCGGCGCGGCCCCGCACGTGATACGTCGCGAAAAGGATGGCGAATGAGACGGTGAGCCACAGGATGAAGTGGATCTCCGACAGAAACAGCGCGCCGTACTCGATGAAGGGGAAGTAGAGGCTCGCGAACATCACCGCGAGCTGCGCCGTCCGCCGCCCGTAGGCGAACGCGGCGAGCAAGCCCACCGCCGGCGGGATCAACGCCGAGACGACGAACTGCAGATTCACGACCCGCGACAGCGAGCCGCCGCCCGAGATCAGGAACGCGACCAGAGCGGGATAGCCCAGCGGGTGGGTGACGTCCCAGGGATCGACGGGGCCGCCCGAGGCCGCGTACTTCTGGGCCAGCGACACGTAGAAGAACATGTCGGACGTGATGAACTGCTCGGGCGGCTGGACGTGGAACGTGTAGATCGCGCGCCCGATCACCCCGCACACGTACACCAGGCCGACCCACAGCCACGGGCTGTTCAGGACGGCGGCGCGCGCCTTGCCGGACACCGCGCGGTCAGACGCGTTCACCGTGGTCCAGCCCGTCGACCTGCGCGAGGTCGCCGACGACGTACGCGCACGCGATCACGATGAAGAAGATGTCGAAGGGGATGCGGTAGCGGACCTCGCCGGTCGCGATCGCGACGATGATCGTCAGCGCCGCGATCGGCGCCAGCGCCAACAGCGTGCGGCTGGTCAGGACCGGGCGCCAGCCACGCTTCGCGAGGCGCGCGCACGCGAGCACGGTCGGCACGAACAGGAAGATGATGAAGGCGTACTGCGACAGGTTGGTGTACGGCCACGACCCGCTGTTGAAGGTCGGCCACGCCGACGCGCCGAAGAACGTGTCGTAGACGTGGTCCAGCGACAGCACGACGGCCTCGCCGGGGTGCTTGCCGATCCAGCGCCACGCCTCGGCCTTGTTGCGCTCGCTGTCCGTCATCGAGAACGGAACGGTCGCGTGGTCATCGTAGTGGCGGAGCAGCGCCCCGGGGCTGCCGAACCGGAACTGGTCTTGTCCCGGCGCCTTCCATTCGACGTCGGCGACGCGGCCGTAGTGGCCGAGCAGGAAGTCGGAGCCCATCTTGTTGCCGGTGATGCAGAAGCGGCCGTTGTTGGCGTGCGTGCAGACCCGGGCGAGCGCTCCCAGCAGCGGGGCTGCCGCGACGGCGACGACCACGCCGCGGATCAGCCACGGTTTCAACCGGTCGAACGCCGGCGCCGGCCGTCCGTCGGCGCCGGCGGGCCTGAGCAGCAGCGCCACGCCGTCGACGAAGAAGAACAACATGGCGGCGGGCAGGGCGACGGACTTCAGCGACGTCGCGATCGACAGCGCGAAGCCGGCCGCCGCGGAGAGCGCGATGGCGACCCAGGGCCGGCGCACGCGCCGGGCGCCGAAGAAGCCGGCGAAGGCCAGCGTCATCCAGAAGATGAAGTGGATCTCCGAGAGGAACAGCGCGCCGTACTCGATGAACGGGAAGTACAGGCTGGAGAACACGATCGCGAGCAGGCCGGTGCGGCGCCCGTAGGCGGCCCAGCCCAGCAGGCCGATCGCGAGCGGCACCAGGCAGGTGACGAAGATCTGCACGGTGACCGCGCGCGCCAGCGTGTACCCGCTGCTCATCATGAACGCGAGGAACTCCGAGTAGCCCAGCGGGTGCGTCACGTCGGCCGGGCCCAGCGGCATCTGGGCCGCGATCCGCCGGGCCAGCCCGACGTAGAGGCCCATGTCCGAGTAGATGAAGTTCTCGGGCCGCTGGATGATCAGCGTGTACATCAGGCGCACGCCGATGCCGCACGCGTAGACCAGCATCACCCACAGCCAGGGGTTGGCGGTGATCCCGCGGCGCGCGCCGTTCGCCGTCACGCGCGCGCCTCCTGCAGCTCGCGCACCGTCGTGGGATCGGCGGCCGCGACGAAGTCGCCGACGACGAAGGCGCTCACGATGACGATGAAGAACATGTCGAACGGCACGCGGTAGCGGACCTCGCCGGTCGCGATCGCGACGGTGACGGCGAGCGCGAGGATCGGCGCGAAGACGAGGGCGGTGCTGGTGGTCGCCGCGACGCGCGCGCCCTTCCGTGCCAGCGCCGCCCCGACGAGCAGCATCGGGACGAACAGAAGCGCGATGAACACGTACTGCGACAGGTGCGCGAATGGCCACGACCCATGATCGAAGCCCGGCCACATCGCGGGGCCCAGGAACGTGTCGTAGACGTGATCGAGCGAAAGCACGACGGCCTCACCGGGGTTCGCCCAGATCCAGCGCCAGGCCTCGGCGCGGTTGGCGGGGCCGTCGGTCATCGCGAACGGCACGCGCGCGCGCGTGTCGTAGTGGCGAAGCCAGGCGCCCGGGCTCCCGAACCGGACCAGGTCGTAGCCTTCCGGCTTCCATTCGAGGTTGGCGATCCGGCCGTAGTGGCCGAGCAGGAAGTCGGAGGCGACCTTGTTGCCGGTCACGCAGACCTCGCCCCGGTTCGCGCGCGTGCAGGCGCGGGTCAGCACGCCCAGCAGCGGCGCCGCCGCGAGCGCGCAGACGGCGCCGCGCAGCAGCCACGGCTTGAACCGCGCGAGCAGCGGGGCGGGCGGACCACCCGTGGGGCGCGCGAGCAGCAGCGCCGCGCCCTCGGCCGCGAAGAAGAAGATCGCGGCGGGCAGGGCGACGGACTTGAACGCGGCGGCGATGGACAGCGCGACCCCGGCCGCGGCCGCGATCGCGAGGCCCACGCCACGGCGCCGCGCGCGGCGCGCCGCGAACAGACCCGCGAACGCGATCGCGAGCCAGAAGATGAAGTGGATCTCGGAGAGGAACAGGGCGCCGTACTCGATGAACGGAAAGTAGAGGGTTCCGAACATGAAAGCCAGCAGGCCGGTGCGGCGTCCGTAGGCGGCCGCGCCCAGCAGGCCCAGCGCCGGCGGCACCAAGCAGCTGATGAAGAACTGAAGAACCGCGACGCGCGCCAGCGACCCGCCCCCGGAGATCAGAAACGACAGCAGCATCGGGTAGCCGAGGGGGTGGGTGACGTCCCACGGGTTCAGGGGGCCGTCGGTGCTCGCCAGCCGTTTCGCGAGCGTCACGTAGAAGAACATATCCGACGAGATGAAGCGCTCGGGCGGATGCAGGAGGAACGTGTAGAGCGCGCGGATCGCGATGCCGCACGCGTACACGAGCAGCACCCCTACCCAGACGCGGGGGTGATCGAGGACGGCGCGCGCACGGGGGGTCGGCAACGGGCCGAAACTACCATTGCTTGCCCGTCCGGCGCCGTCGGGATTCGCGCGGTCAGGGCGGAAGCGACACGTAGGGCGTCGCGATCCGCGGATCGGGATAGCGCCAGGCGCCGGCGGCGGTGCGCACCTCGACCGCGAAGATCGCGCCTGTTCCCTCACCGCTGACGGCAGCCGTGTAGCTGCCGTCGCCGGCCGGGGACGCGTCGACGGCCGTGAAATCGCGCTCGCTGTCGAACGGCTTCCAGAGGACGCGCACGGTCGCGTTGACGGGCAGAGCGGTGGCGAAGCGGGCGCGGACGCTCCACGTGGTGGCGGTCGCGACGGCGGGCGTGACCGAGATGTCACCGAAGCCGGGGCCGCCCGCGCGTGCTGACGCCAGCCAGACGCGCGGGTCGGGCAGGGTGCCCGAGAACGGCGGGGGCGCCGCGGTCACGGCGGCCTCGGCCGCGTCCAGCGCAGCGTCGTCCGCCGCCAGCGCCGGCACCTCGGCCGTCCAGTGAAACGGATCGTAGCCGAGGCCCGGAATGTCGGTCCGCGACAGGCGCAGGCGGTCGTGGAACGGGAGGATGTAGGCGGTGTCGCCGGCGAGCTCGCGCCACGCGGCGGTCGCGGCGGCGATCTCGTCGCGCGCGGCGGCCAGCCAGTCGGCGCGGCCGGCGCGCAGGTAGACCGCCAGCGCGGTCGCGGCGCGCAGCTTGTGCGCGAAGTAGCGTCCCAGGTCGGCGATCGCCCGGGACTCGCGCGCGATGTCGCGCGCCACCGCGTTGTCCCGGAGCGCGTCGGCGTCGGCCGCCGCGAGCGCGTCGGTGGTGCGCGCGGCGTCGGCCAGCACCTCGGCCGCAATGTCGACCGGCGATAGCCGGCTGGTCGCGGCGCCGGCGACGAGATCGGCGGCCGCCTCCGCCGGCGACGCCACCGCGAAGGTGTCGAACGGCGTCGGGTTCTGGCAGTCGGGCCACTTGTTCGCGGACGTCTGCGTGAACGGGCGCGCCCACTCGGCGACGGTGCCGCCCAGCTCCAGCTCGGGCGCGAAGCTGCGCGAGTCCGGCCCGCAGGTGTGACCCGTCTGGATCCAGGGGACGATCTCGCCTGCCGCCTGCAGGGCGGCCCACAGGCTGTCCGTCCCCGCCTCGTGCGCCGCGATGTCGCGGAAGGTCGCCTCCGGCGTCGCGGGGTCGTACGCGAGCCGCCCCCACAGCAGGTACATCAGATCGTCGCGCGCGAACGCCCAGGGCGAGAACCGGTCCTGGCCGTTCGCATGATAGAAGTCGCGCTGGGGCGTGAACGCCGTCGGTGGTTCCAGCGTGAAGCCCCGGATGCGGGGCGACATCCCCAGCGACGCCAGCACCCGCTGCGTGCGCGGGAACGACGCTTGCCGGAAGATCCGATGCGTCCCGCCGGCGCGGATCTGGAAGACGAACTGCCACGGCGTGGGCGGGTTCAGGAAGCCCTGGTACGCGTACGACTCCCAGGTGCTCATCGCGCCGCCCGCGATCGCGTAGGGCGGGCCCAGTTGCTCGCCGTTGAACTTCGCCTCCAGGACCATGTCGGGCCCGACCGCCGCGCCCAGCGCGACGATGTCGGGCCTGGCGACGTTCCAGGTTCGCGTGTAGGCGGTGACGCCGGTCGCCGCCTGCTTCGTGCCCGCGACGAACGAATCGATGTACCAGGTGGCGTCCTGGCCGCTCTCGCCGATCCGGAAACCCAGCAGCGACAGGTCGGGGGCGCGCGTCGCGAGATCGGTGACCGCCTCGCGGACGTACGTCTTCAGATCGTCGCCCGTGACGTCGCCGGGCGCGTAGCCGCCGACGCCGGCCGTGTACGTCATCAGGCCGACGCGGATGCCGCGCGCGCGCGCCATCGCGAGCACGCGGTTGAACATCGCCAGGTTACGATCGCGCTCCTCCGGCGGCACGCCGACGTCGGGGAACGAGGCCGAACGCGCGAGGTATGGCAGCACGTTCGGGAAGCCGGTCGAGCCGAGGTCGTACATGCCGTGCAGATCGAGCAGGTCGATGCGCGCGTGCGCGAGCAGGTCCAGGTAGTCGCGCCAGAATCCCTCATCGTGGAACCACCAGTCGGTCTCGGGCTGATCGGGATCGGGCAGCGCCCAGAACATGTTGGCGGCGCGGATCGCGATGGCGGGCGCGCCGCGCAACGTCGCCGCGGGCGGCACGGCTGCGCCGCCGTGCAGGCGCAGCCGCTCGGCGACGTCCAGCGCGCCGTACATCGCGCCGATCGCGTCGCGCCCGACGATCCACGTGGCGCCGTCGACGACGCCGACCACGTACGATTCGGGGCGGCCGTCGACCAGCGGCGCGAGCTTCACCGCCGCCGGCACGCCCGCGCCATCGGCGACGGTGGCGATCGCGATCGTGCGCGTCACCTCCGCCTCCGCGAGCGCCTGGTCCAGCGCGCAGCGGCCGTAGTCGATCGGCGTCGTCGGATCGTGGCCGTCGGGGCACGCGACCGTCCATGTCCAGGCGGGCGACGCTGGCCCGGTCCCTCCGTCTCGCGCGCCGGCGCCACCGACACCCGCGCTGCCGCCCGTCCCCGTGACGGCGCCACCGCCGCCGCCCCGGCCGGTCGCCTTCGATGGTGCGGGCGGTCCGCTGCACGCCGCGGCCGTCAGGCCGAGCAAGCAAGCCGCCCGTAACGCGCGCCCAACCACGGCCGGGACGCTAGCACGACCACCACGCCGGCCCGTGCAGGGTCGACCCGACCCACCGGCGGCGCTCCAGCCGTGCTGGTCGCGCCGCCGGATCCCACCGTCCCACCTCGGCCGCGCACTCTAGCGATCCTGGCGCGGCTGTGCGGGCGGTTATTTGCCGTGGCGCAGGCGGGTTTTTTGCGCGCCGCCGTGCGGCGCGGGGCGTGCCGCGGCGAATCAAGCGCGCGCGCGCGCGGCGCCGCCGTGAACGCGGAAGGCCAGCTTGCCCAGGTGGTGCTTCGTCATCTCGCGGTGCGCCGTTGCCGCGTCTTCCAGGCGGTACACGCGGCCCAGCTCGACGTGGAAGCGGTCCGAGCCGATCAACCGGTTCAGGCGGTTGAACGCGTCGAGGTCCGGCGTCCCGTCGTACGCGTGAGATTCGATCCCGTCCGGCACGAGCGGCTCGGGCTCGACACCGTTGGGGTATGCGACGCGGCCGCCCAGCTTCACCTCGCGCAGCGCCGCCGCCAGACCGTCGCCATCGGTCGCCACGAGGACCGCGTCCAGGCCGCCCGGCGCGAACGCGCGCGCCGCCGCCGCCACGTCGTCCTTGTGGCCGTCCACGGCGGCGTCCGCGCCCAGCCGCTCGACCAGCGCGACGCCGTCCGGGCCCGACGCCACCGCGAGCACCTTCGCGCCGATCCGCTTCGCCAGCTGCACCGCGATATGACCGATGCCGCCGCTGGCGCCGAAGACCATCAGCGTCTGACCGGGCTCGAGGCGCAGCTCGTCCTCCAGCCCGCGCAGCGCGGTTACGCCGTCCGCGCCCAGGGCGCCGGCCTCGTCGGGTTTCACGCCCGGCGGGATCGGCGCGACGTTCTCTTCATTGACGGCGACGTACTCGGCATAGAAGCCGCCGTCCATCGAGTACGCGTACACGTGCTCGCCCACACGGTAGCGAGTGACGCTTTCGCCGACCGCGACGACCGTTCCGGCGCCGTCGTTGCCGATCACGCGCGGGAACGACGCGTCGGCCGTCGGGACCTCGCCCGCGCGGAAATACGGATCCCAGACGCCGATGCCGGCCGTGTCCAGTCGGATGAGGACCTCGTTCGCGCCCGGCTTGGGAACCGGAAGAGATCGCGTCTGGATGACTTCCGGACCACCGAAGCGATCGATCGCGGCCGCCTTCATGGTGTCCGGAATGGATGGCTTCATGGTCGACCTCCACCCACGCGCGCTCCACGATCGAATCTGCCCATGTCTCGGGGACCGTCCATGGGGCCCCGTCGGGTTTCTGGCGGGCTCTGGCACCGACGAATTCAAGATCCCCGCACGGATTGCCGATTCCTCGCGTCAGAGCTGCGGCGTCTCACCTCGTGTCGCCGATCGTTCGGGAGGATTGTTGATGGACAGGTTTAAGATCGGATCGGCCGTGCTGTTGCTCGCCCTCGTCGGATGCGGGGGCGGCGGGGACAAGGAAGACGCAGGGCAGGACGCGCGCGGGGACGTGCGGACGGACGTGAAGGCCGACGTGAAGGCCGACGTCGCGCCTGACGTGCCGCCCAGCGACGCGCCGACGGGGTTCGACGTCCCCGGCCCGAGCTGCACCGATCGCATCCTCAACGGCACCGAGACCGGCGTCGACTGCGGCGGCAGCTGTCCCGGCTGCCCGGTCGGCACGAACTGCGGCATCAACGCCGACTGTCAGAGCGCGATGTGCGTGGGCGGAAAGTGCACCGGCCTCACCTGTACCAACGGCGTGAAGGACGGGATGGAGACCGACCTGGACTGCGGCGGCGGCTGCCCGCCCTGCTACACGGGTAAGACCTGCCTCTCGTACACGGACTGCGTCAGCTACGTCTGCTCGGCCGGCATCTGCTCGGCGCCGACGTGCACGGACATGGTGAAGAACCAGGGCGAGACCGACAAGGACTGCGGCGGCTCGGCCTGCGGCAAGTGTACGGACGGCAAGATGTGCGCGGCGGCGACCGACTGCATGGGTGGGCGCTGCGACGTCGGCGTCTGCTCGTCGTGCCGCGACATGATGAAGAACGGCGACGAGGTCGACGTCGACTGCGGCGGCGCAATATGCGCGAAGTGCGCGGACGGCAAGGTCTGCCGCGCCGACGTCGATTGCCTGAACGGCAAGTGCCTGGGCGGCGTCTGCATCTCGTGCGTCGACAAGCTGCAGAACGGCGGCGAGACGGACGTCGACTGCGGCGGCACCACGACCTGCGCGAAGTGCACCGACGGCAAGCACTGCGCCGCCAACACCGACTGCGCGGGCAACCGCTGCACGGTCGGGACGTGCACGTCGTGCACGGACGGCAAGATGAACGCCGACGAGAGCGACATCGACTGCGGCGGTACCGCCTGCGCCGCCTGCGCGAACGGCAAGCGCTGCACGATGACGAACGACTGCGTGAGCAAGATCTGCAGCGCCAACGTCTGCGTCGCCGCCAACTGCACCGACACGGTGCTGAACGGCACCGAGTCCGACGTCGATTGCGGCGGCACCGACTGCAAGCGCTGCACGATGGGTCAGATCTGCAAGATCGGCACGGACTGCGACACCGGCGTCTGCACCGGGGGACGCTGCGTGGCGGCGAGCTGCACCGACGGCGTCAAGAACCAGGGCGAGACGGACATCGACTGCGGCGGCACCACGGCGTGCCCGCGCTGCGCGGACTACAAGACCTGCGCGATGCCCTCGGACTGCATGACGAACGCGTGCACGATGGGCTTCTGCGGGACGACCGGCTGCCAGTCGTTCGGCCAGATGGGCGGCTACGTCGGCTGCTCGCGCACGGTGCCGGTCGCGACGCTGCCCTGCGAGGACATCCGCGTGACGGGGACGAAGTCCGCCGCCACCGACGACAGCTACACGACGCTCACGCTGCCGTTCTCGTTCAACTTCTTCGGGGTGGCGCGGACGTCGATGCTGCTCAGCGCGTCGGGCGCGATCAGCTTCAACTCGACCAACCCGTACATCACCAACTCGTGCCTGCCGTACAGCACGCTCCCGATGATCGCCGTCTACTGGGAGCACCTGCACCCGTCCAGCGGCGGCGTGTACACGCAGGTCACCGGCACCGCGCCGAATCGCCGGTACGTCGTGCAGTGGTACGCCACCCACTACGGCGGCGGGTCGACGCTGATCGACGTGCGCGCGGTGCTGAAGGAAGGCAAGGGCGACATCGACGTCTGCTACGTCAACACGACGTCCGGCAGCGCGTCGTACGACCTGGGCTTCACCTCGACGTCGGGCATCCAGAGCGGCACGGGCGCCTACCTGCAGTACAACTGCAACACGGCGACGGTGCCCGCCGGCCTGCTGCTGACGTACACGGCGCCCTGACGCTTCAGGACTCGATCGGCATCTCGACGTCGACGGTGGTGCCGGCGCCGGGGCGCGAGCTGACGCGGAACTGACCGCCACGCGCGCGCACACGTTCCTCCATGCCGGCCACACCCAGGTGGCCGGCCGAGGCCGCGGCGAGCGTCGCGGTGTCGAAGCCGCGGCCGTCGTCGGCGATCGACAGCGAGAGCGTGCCCGGGCGGCGGATGACGCGCACCTGGATCCGCCGCGGCGCCGCGTGGCGGAGCGCATTGGTGATCGCCTCCTGCACGACGCGAAAGCAGGCGATCTCGCGGGCGCCGTCCAGGCGCAGGCCGTCGGTCTCGTTCGTCTCGAGCTCGATCGCGACGCCGGACAGCGCGCGCTGTGAATCGACGTGGGCGCGCAGGGCCGGGAACAGGCCGACCTCGTCCAGGAGGGGCGGGCGCAGGTCGGTCGAGATCCGGCGGACGCGGTCGATCATGCCGTCGACCAGCGCGATCGTGTCGGAGTTCGTCGCGCGCCCGGTGGCGCCGTCGGACTTCGCGGTGAGCTGCAGCTTGACGACCGTGAGCATCTGTCCCAGCTCGTCGTGCAGCTCGTGGGCGATGAAGCGCCGCTCTTCCTCCTTCGCGACGTCGAACCGTTCGTGCAACAGCGCCAGACGTTCGTAGGCGGCGCGCAGGTCCGTCAGCGCCTCGGCCGTGTCGCGCATGTTGCGCTCCACGTGGCGAATGACGAAGTCGAGCCCGCTGGTCAGAAAGATGGTGAGGAAGGCGAAGACGATGCCCATCCGCGTCCAGTTGCGCATCTGGGACGGGTCCAGCTCGGCTCCGTTGATCGCCAGATCGCCGCGGGAGGCGAGCGTGCCGACCACGAAGTAGGCCACGGTGGACAGCCCGATGAAGACCAGGCCGCGAAGCCGTCCCAGGAAGACGACGGCGAAGATGCCGGTGCCGGCGAGCACGACACCGGGCCCCGAGCTGAAGCCGAACGACGTCAGCGCGATGACGCCGGCGAGGAAGCAGACCCCGATCGCCGCCGTGGCGCGCGCCGCCACCGACATCCGCGTCGCGAAGCGGAGCGCCGGGAAGGCCAGCCCGGCGGCGATGAGCCCGACCGTGCGCGCGAACGACTGGTGCGCCGCTCGGAGCGCGATCGAGGCGAAGACGATCAGGGGCGAGACGGCGGCGGCGACCGTGAGCATCCCGCGCAGCACGTTCTCGCGCCACGACTCGAGCGCGCGCAGACGAGCGGCGGGAGACAGCTTCGGTGGACTCCCCTCCATGCGGGCCCCCAGCATGCGCGCTGAAGAGGGGCCGCGCTAGCCGAAGCCGGCCGGCGCCGCCCTCGAGACGCCGGGCGGCCCTCTCAGACGGCGGCGGGTTGCACGTCGAAGACCGCGACGGTCTCGCGCGCGCCGCCGCGGGTGCCGATGATCCGCGAGATGGTGCGCCCGCGCGCGAACGCGAGGCGTGCCAGCGGCTCGTGGCACACGGCGTAGAGCGCGCCGTCCTCGGGCGCGCAGTGAACGTCGCGGAACGTCTTCACGGGCCTCCCGTCGGCGGTGGCGACCTCGACGTCGACGTCCTGCCAGCCCCGCAGATCCACGCCCAGGCGCGCCACGACGATCTTCACGCCGGGCTTCCAGGCCGTGAACGGGAAGGACGAGCCGCCCGTGCCGAGATCGACGTAGTGGACGGGCAGGCCGGACGCCAGCAAGGCGTCGATCTGGGCGCGCGTCGCGCCGTTCGCGAACGCTTGCTCGTTCGGGTCGGACGCCCATCGCGCCAGGCGATCCAGAAATGCCGCGTCGGCCGCGAGACTGGTGGCTGCGACGAGGTCGGCCGACGGGTCGGCGTCCGCGACGGCGGCGAAAAGCTCGTCCTCGAACGCCGCGGCGTCCGTCTCCGGCATGTCGCCGGTGACGTAGTCGTCGAGGCGCAACAGCGGTTCGGTCGGCGCGCTCATCCCAGCACCTCCCAGGAGATGCGTTTCGACATGCACGTCCGCAAGGCCTGCAGCGCGCGGTGCCGCAGCACCCGGGCATTCACGGCGCTGGTGCCGAGCTGCGAGGCGATCTCGTCGGCGCTTCGCGCCTCGCCGTACGCCAGCCGGACGACGTCGCGTGACCGCTCTGGAAGCTGGCTCATGCAGTCCTCCAGGTGGATCACGTCGTAGCCGACCTCGTCACGGGTCGGCTCGACGACTGGCGGCGCGAGCGCGCTGCCGTACTGCGCCCAGAGCGCCTCGCGCCGTTCCTTCTGGCGCACGCGGTCCGCCGCCAGGTTGCGGCAGATGCCCAGCACGAAGCCGCCGAGGCGCGCCGGATCGTTCACGGCGCCCGAACGCAACGCCTCGATCAGCACCAGCATCACGTCCTGGGCGAACTCGTCGACGGCCTCGGGCTTGCGCAGGCGGCGCCGCGCGAACAGCCGCACCGCGCCCTCGAACCGCCGGCACAGGACGGACTCGGCCTCGCGATCGCCGCCCGCGGCGCGCTCGACCAGCGCGGCGACCGGGGTCTCGGCCGGGGTGGCGGAGGCGGCGGTCGACATCGACATCGGCGGAAAAGGTATCAGATCCGGCTGGATTCCGGACCGGCGAAAACCGCGTCACGGCGCGTGTAACGAACGAGCGCGACGTTCCACTTGGTGGGGCGGAGGAAGAAACATGCAGCCCCGCGCCAAGAAGATCCTGAAGAAGAGCGTCCTCGCCGCCGCCGGGACGATCGCGACGTTGACCGCGACCGTCGCCGTCCTGACCGCCGTCCGCGCCGACCGCAAGCTCGACGCGCCGTACCCAGACATCCACGCCAGCGGCGATCCCGCGGTGATCGCGCGCGGCCGCTACCTCGTCCGCGGCGCCGCGCACTGCGCCGACTGCCACAGCCCGCCCGATCAGCGCGCGGCGCTGGAGGCGGGCCAGGACGTTCCCCTGTCGGGCGGCTTCGAGTTCCACCTTCCCGTGGGCACCATCCGCGTCCCGAACATCACGCCCGATCCGGAGACCGGCGTCGGCCGCCGCAGCGATCCCCAGATCGCCCGCGTGCTTCGCTACGGCGTCCACGCCGACGGGCGCATGGTGCTGCCGTTCATGCCGTTCGCGGATCTGTCGGACGACGATCTGACCGCCGTCATCTCTTACTTGCGTACGATGCCCCCGGTCCGGCACGCGGTCGCGCCGCACGCGCCGAACGCGCTGGGTCAGGTGGTGAAGGCGTTCGTGATGAAGCCGAAGACGCCGACGCGGCCCCCGGCGAAGTCCATCCCGTCGGGCCCGACCGTCGAGAACGGGCGCTATCTCGCGAACAGCGTCGGTAACTGCGTCAACTGCCACACCAAGCTGGACATGCGCACCGGCGCGCTCGTCGGGCCGCTGTTCGGCGGCGGTGCGATCCATGAATCGCCGACCGACCCGACGAAGAAGTTCATGACGCCCAACCTGACCCCGCACCCCCGCTGGGGATGGATCGCGAGCTGGCCGGAGGACGTGTTCGTGGCGCGCGTCCACATGGGCAAGCAGCGCGAGGGGACGCCGATGCCGTGGCACGCGTTCAAGGGCATGCAGGACGACGATCTGCGCGCGATCTTCCGCTACCTGCGCACGCTGCCGCCGGCGGAAGGCGGTCCGGATCCCAGCATCGAGAACGCCGTGGCGCTTCGCAACTGACGGCGTGCCGCGATCACGGCGCGCGCGACAGCACCGCGCGCCAGCCGGGCAGGTCCTGGGCTGCCGCGACGGACAGCGGCGGCGCGGGCGCCGGCACCAGGTCCTGCAGCAGCAGCCGCCACCAGCCGACGTCACGCCACGCCCCGAACTTCCAGCCCACCGCCGGATAGACGCCGACCGGCACGAACCCCAGCGACTCGTGCAGGCCGATGCTGGCGGCGTTCGGCACCGTGATGCCGGCGTGCGCGACGTAGTAGCCCTGCAGCCGCAGCAGCGCGAACAGCTTGTCGTACAGGGCGCGCCCGACGCCCCGGCGATGGTGGGCGCCGTGGATGTACACCGCCACGTCCAGCGACCACTGATAGGCGGCGCGCTCGTGGTGGCGCGACGCGTACGCGTAGCCGATGACCGCGCCGCCCGCGTCCGTGCACACGAGCCACGGCGCCCGCGCGAGCACCGACTGGATCCGGGCCGCCATCTCGTCCGCACCCGGCGGGTCGACCTCGAACGAGGTCACGGCGTCGGTCACGTACGGCCGGTAGATCGCCGCGATCTCCGCGGCATCGCCGGTGCTGGCCATCCGGATATTCGGCATGCGCGCAGGTTAGCGCGATCCAATTGACGCTGCCGCGAGCCGCCGCCTATTGTGATCGGCCGGTAGGTGCGAGGGTGAAACAGGGCGACGCTGCGTTCCGGGTACTGATCGTCGAGGAAGAGGGGCTGGGCCAGCCGGCGGTCGACGGCATCTTGAACCTGTCCCCCGACACGCAATACGTGCGCGCGGGGTCGCTTCGAGAGGCGCGGCGGCTGCTGCAGGCCGGGCACTACGACCTGGTCGTCGCCGACGAGAGCCGGTTGCGGCGGGTGCTCGATTCGATCTTCACGGTGGTCGGGCTGTTCTCCGTCGGTGGCGTGGTCATCGACGTCAACGAGGCGCCGCTGACGGTGAGCACGCTGCGGCGCGACCAGGTGGTCGGGCACCGTTTTGTCGACCTGCCGTGGTTCGCGCACTCCGCGGCCGAACGGGCGCGCATCGCCGACGCGATCGAGCGCGCGGGAATGGGCGAGGCGATGCGGATCGAGACCTGGATCCACGCCGTGCGCGACGGCCGGCTGATGTGCATGGACGCGTTCTTCGCGCCGCTGCGCGATCAGAACAACATCATCACGCATGTCATCGCGTCCGCCGTCGACATCACGTCGCGCAAGCAGGCCGAGATCGAGCTGGCGGCGAGCCGCACGCGGCTGGCGGAGGCGCAGCGGGTCGCGCACATCGGCAGCTGGGAGTGGACCGTCGCCGACAACCGCGTCAGCTGGTCCGACGAGATGTTCCACATCTACGGCATCGATCGGGGCGCGTTCGTCGCGAGCTATGAGGGCTTCCTGTCGCGGGTGTACCCCGACGACATCGAGCACACCACGGCGGTGATCCGGCAGGCGATCGAGGACGTCACGCCGTTCATCTACGATCACCGCATCGTGCGGCCCGATGGCTCGGTGCGGATGCTGCACACGCGCGGCGAGGTGATGTCGGATGGCAACGGCAAGGCCGGGCGTCTCGTCGGCAGCTGCTGGGACGTGACCGATCGCACCGAGGCGACGCAGCGGCTCGAGCACACGATCTCGACGCTGACGGCGACGCTGGAAGCGACGGCGGACGGGATCCTGGTCGGCGATCGCCAGGGGCGGGTGTCCGCCCTGAACCAGCGCTTCCTGGCGCTGTGGCAGCTGCCGGCGGAGATCGGGCCGGGCGCCGACATCCGCGCGCTCGCGGACCGCGTGCGCGAGCAGTTGGTCGATCCGGACGACTTCGTCTCGCGTGTCGGCGAGCTGTACGGCGCCATGGAGCTGGAACGGCGCGACATCCTCCGCTTCAAAGACGGCCGCGTCTACGAGCGCTACTCGACGCCGCAGCGGCTGCCGAGCGGGGCGATCTGCGGGCGCGTCTGCAGCTTCCGCGACGTCACGCAGCGCGAGCGGCTGCTGGAGTCAGTCGAGGCGCGGCGGGCCGAGGCGGATACGGCCCGCCGCGAGTACGAGACCATCCTCGAGCGCGTCTCCGATGGATTCGCCGCCCTGGACCGGAGCGGGCGTTACTCGTACGTGAACGCCGATGGCGCCCGGATGCTGGGGCGCAACGCGGCCGATCTGATCGGCAAGCACATGTGGACCGAATTCCCCGAAGCCCGCGAGCACCCGTTCGGGGTGGCGGTCGCGCGCGCTCTCGAGGAGCAGCGGCCGATCCAGCTGCGCGAGCTGTATCCGCCCTGGAACCGCTGGTTCGACAGCCGTATCTACCCGTCGCATGAGGGCATCTCGGTGTTCTTCACCGACGTGACGAAGGAGGTCGAGGCCCAGGAGGAGCTGCGCGCCACGAACGACCAGCTCCGCGCGCTGGCCGTCCGGCTGGACGCGATCCGCGAG
>Ga0207701_10003305_pt1 | contig 16602 bp, 19 predicted proteins | sample KBSSwiSSwithPhiX_FD_184294 | JGI IMG/M metagenome (GOLD analysis project Ga0207701, IMG submission 184294) | Switchgrass rhizosphere bulk soil microbial communities from Kellogg Biological Station, Michigan, USA, with PhiX - S5 (SPAdes) (version 2) | ecosystem: Environmental > Terrestrial >... | reverse complement strand
CGACGTACGGAGACAACTTGATGAATGCCGCCGCCGGAAGGCGTTTCCGGTCGTTGATACTCGAGCAAGGCGGACAAAAGCCTGCTGAAGAAATGGTGCGCGATTTTCTTGGCCGTGCGCCCTCGCGCGATGCTTTCTTTGACGAGATCACCGGTCAAAGGAAGCGCTGAGCAGAAACCGCCAAGATGCTCGCATATGTAGTTCGCCGCCTCTGGCAAATGATACCCACGCTGCTCGGTGTCTTGCTGCTGGTGTTTTTTCTATTCAACTGGGTGGGCGGCGATCCCGCCTATATCCTTGCCGGGAAAATATCCAACCCCGAACAGATCGAGAACATTCGTCGCCAGCTCGGCGTCGATCAGCCGCTGTATGTCCAGATCTGGATATTCGTTAAGCAGGTGGTCACCGGCGATTTCGGCGTGAGCTGGGCGACAAACGAAAAAGTGTCCAGCATATTCGCCACGCGGCTGGGTCCCTCGCTGACCGTATTAGTGCCATTGCTTGTTGTGGATACGCTGCTGGCGGTCGGCGCGGCCATGCTTGTCGCTTATGTGCGCGGCTCGCTGACCGACCGCATTGTGATGATAGGCTGCACCGTAGGCCAGTCGATCAGCATCCTTGTTTACATCATCGTATTTCAGTACGTCCTGGCCTATCAGTTGGGCTGGTTTCCGGTGCAAGGCTGGGGCAATTCGTTTGCTGAAAACCTGTTTAAGTTTAGCCTGCTGCCGATCATCGTCGGCGTTATTGTGTCCCTTGCCCCCGATACGCGGCTGTACCGGACGTTCCTCCTCGACGAAATCAATCAGGATTACGTGCGCACTGCGCGGGCGAAGGGCCTGAGCGAAACGCGCGTAATGTGGGTGCACGTCCTGCGCAATGCGGCGATTCCGATCATCACCAACGTAATGATTCAGCTGCCGGGGTTGTTGGCGGGCGCATTCCTGATCGAGCGATTTTTCTCGATACCCGGCATCGGGCGGGAGGTGATTCTCGCCGTCGAGCGTAGCGACTTCCCGGTGATCAAGGCGGTTACTATTTACGTGGCAATCGCGACGATGATCATCAATTTGCTCGCAGACCTGATGTATAAGGCGGTCGACCCGCGCGTGCAACTGAAATGACCGCGGCAGCAATTCCTTTTGACAGCGGCGCAGGGAATGAGTCAGCCAACCTGTGGCGTCTTGCGTGGCAGCGTTTTGCGCGCGATAGCGTTGGCATCGTATCGCTTTTAACCGTGTTGTTCTTCTTCTGTGTCATGGCCGCGTCTGGACTACGTCTCATCGCGGACGATTGGTCTCAGGAAGCAGGCGTCAACTTTGCGCCGCCCGCATTTCTCGGGCCCGAACCATCCGCTACACCGTCGTCGCCGCAACCGTCGGCTGCAAGCAGCGATGCCGAACGTAGTGCGGCGGGAGAGGCATTGTCGATTGTGGATCCGCTTGGCAACGTGTTGTCAGAAATACGCAAAGATGCGCCGCACGAGCGGCAAGATACAGCGATCGTTGACCCGCTCGCGAGTGTTCTTGCTGAAATCCGCAAACAGTCCGTCGGAACGAATCCAGCTGAGACGAGAGCAGCGACGCTTATATTCGGCGGCGACAAATGGGGCCGCGACGTGCTCAAGAAAACGATCAAGGGCACTGAGACTTCGCTATTCGTCGGTCTCGCCGCAGCTGTGCTGGCCACGTTACTCGGCACAATCTTCGGCGCGGTTGCCGGTTACTACGGTCGCGCTGTCGACGATTTTTTCAACTGGTTCTATAGCGTTTTTACCTCAGTGCCCTACCTGCTTTTGATACTTGCGATTGCGGCGGTGCTAAATCAAAAAGGCACGCTGACGGTGGTTCTCATACTCGGCCTCACCGGCTGGACCGGGATTTTCAGACTGGTCCGCGCTGAGTACCTCAAACACAAAGTACGCGAATACATACAGGCGGCCGACGCGATTGGCGCTTCAAACGCGCGGCGGATGTTCGTTCATATCTTACCTAACGTGAGCCATGTCATTCTCGTCCAGTTGTCACTGCACGTCGTGCTGTTCATCAAGTCCGAAGTGATATTGAGCTTTCTCGGTTTTGGCGTCGGAGTCGATACGGTGTCTTGGGGCAGCATGCTGAACGAAGCGCAAAACGAACTGATCCTTGGCAAGTGGTGGCAGCTTGCAGCAGCAACCGTCGCGATGGCTGTTCTAGTGACAGCCTTCAGCCTGTTGACGGATGCGCTGCGCGATGCGCTGGATCCAAGGCTGAAATGAACGACGACAGAAGCGTCGATGCGCTGTTGAGCGTTCGTGCGCTTGCGGTCAGTTTCCGCGTGGATAAAGCGACCACGTTCGACGCTGTTAAGGGAATCCAGTTCGATATCCCCGCTAACAGCACGGTGGCTTTGGTCGGCGAGTCGGGCAGCGGCAAGTCAGTGACTGCACTGGCAATCATGGGACTTTTACCGAAAGAGAATGCAAATGTCGCTGCGGACAGCTGCGTGCTTTTTGGCGGCCGAAATCTGCTTACATGCAGCGCGCGTGAGCTACAAACAGTGCGAGGCGCGGAACTTTCAATGATTTTCCAGGAGCCGATGAGCTCGCTCAACCCAGTGTTCAGCGTTGGATTTCAGCTTATGGAGGTGCTCAATCGGCACCTTCCGCTTAAGCGAGGGGAAGCGCGAACGCGTGCAGTCGAACTGCTGCGCGAGGTCGGCATTCCCGAGCCGGAAAGTCGTATCGATGCTTATCCGTTTGAGTTGTCAGGCGGCCAGCAGCAGCGCGTCATGATAGCGATGGCGATCGCCTGCGAACCCAAACTGCTCATTGCAGATGAGCCGACGACTGCGCTCGACGTTACGATCCAGAAGCAGGTTCTGGAATTGATTTCACAATTACAGAAGCGGCGGCGAATGTCAGTGTTGTTCATTACTCACGATCTGGCAGTCGTGGGCGAAATCGCCGATCGCGTCATCGTTATGCGCGACGGCATCATTCGCGAACAGGGAACCGCGGAACAGATCTTCAATGCGCCGCAGGATGCATACACAAAGGCGCTCCTGATGTGCCGGCCGCAGATGGCGTTTCGACCGCGGCGGCTCCCGGTCATCGAGGACTTCACGGACGCTCATCGGCGGACCCAGTCTGGCACCGCCGAACGCTCACGCGGTCTGAATGATAACGAACAGATTGTTCTGGAGGTCCGCCACCTGGCCAAAAGCTTCTATTCGCGGTCAGGGTTGTTTGGCAAGCGCGGGTTCGAGGCAGTGAAAGACGTTTCGTTCGTCGTCGCTAAAGGCAAAACGCTCGGCATTGTAGGCGAATCCGGTTCCGGTAAGACGACACTCGCGCTTACCTTGATGCGGCTGTACGACCAGTCGACCGGCGAGGTTTTTCTCGATGGCCGGAACATTTCTTCGCTCTCCGGCGACGACCTGTTCGCATATAAGCGCCGCGTACAGATCGTATTTCAGAATCCTTATGCGTCCTTGAATCCGCGGTTTACAGTCGGTCAGATTGTGATGGAACCAATGGTAATCCATGGCATCGGCGCGACCAGCGAACGGCGAACTCTCACTTACGCGATGCTCGAGAAAGTCGGCCTGCCGGCATCGTCATTCACCAAGTATCCGCATGAATTCTCGGGCGGGCAGCGTCAGCGCATCGCGATCGCTCGCTGCCTCGTCATGCGGCCCGAAGTGCTCATTTGCGACGAGTCCGTATCGGCGCTCGACGTGTCGGTGCAGGCCCAGATACTCAACCTTCTGCAGGACCTTCAGGACGAGTACGCGTTGAGTTACATATTTATTTCGCACGACCTCGCAGTCGTCAAGTACATGGCGGACGAGATCATGGTGATGAATGCGGGGGAGGTCGTCGAATTTGGCGATTCGGATGACGTCTATCTCAGGCCGCAACATCCGTACACGCGCCGATTGCTGGCGTCTGTTCCGAAGGGTTGGCCGGGCGCAATCGACCGGCGAACGACGCGTGCCTAATCGGAGTGGTCTGCGACCATGGACTTTGCGCTGGCCGTGCCGGATTTTTTGGGCCCAGCAGCGGCAACCCGTCTGGTTGTTCCACGCGAATCCGCGACTTTAACCGGGCGGCCTTTGCGTGCTGCGTGCGCGTGTTTGGCCGACTTCTTGGCCTTGGCGATCTTCTCGTGCGTCGCGGGCATGTCGGGCAGATACGGTGCGGAGTTGCCTTGGCGCGGCACTAAGAGTGTGGCGCCAGCCCCGACTCGTTGGGCGCCTTTGATGCTGTTAACGTGTTTCAGCTGACCGACGTCGATTCCGTAGCGCGCCGCCACACGGTCCACTGTCTCACCGGATTTGAGCTTGTACGCCTGCCAGGTCAACAACGGCTCATTGTGCGTCTCGAGGTTCGACAGGAAAGTGCCGGCCTTATCGGCTGGCAATAACAGGGAGCGCTCGCTGTCCGCCTTGATGACCGCGCGGCTGTTGCCGGGATTCAGCGAAACGAATTCTTGGACGTCCATGTCAGCAAGTTTGGCGGCAAGTTTCACGTCCATATGTTTCGTGGTTGTGATTGCCACAAAATACGGACGGTTCGGCACTTCCGCCAGCTCGATGCCGTATTGGGCTGGATTCGCAATAATATTCTTCACCGCTTGCAGCTTCGGCATGTAATAGCGCGTCTCGGCGGGCATGTGAAGGCTACGGTAGTCGATGGGCTGGCCCTTCGCTACATTCTTTGCGATTGCCCGGGACACCGCACCCTCGCCCCAATTGTAGGCGGCAAGCGCGAGATCCCAGCTTCCGAACATGTCGTATAGCTTTTCAAGATAATCGAGTGCGGCGTCGGTTGCGGCCATGACATCACGCCGGCCGTCGTACCAGAAATTCTGCTGCAGGCCATAGAGCTTCCCGGTCGATGGGATAAATTGCCAGATGCCGGACGCGTGCGCCCGCGAGTAAGCAACCGGGTTATAGGCGCTCTCTATGATCGGCAGTAGCGCGATTTCGCTCGGCATGCCCCGTTTCTCGATCCGGTCTACGATGTGATAGAGGTAACGGCTGCTGCGCTCGACGGTCCGCGCCATATACTCGGGGCGCTTAGCGAACCATTCCTCCTGCTCGCGAACGAGCGGGCTCGCCATGTCTGGCAACCCAAACCCATTCCGGATACGCTGCCAGAGACTGGGCGGCGCTGAGGTGAGATCCATCAGCGGCGCGACTGCCGGGGCCGGCTTGGCTGACGCGACGGGCGATTCCAAGGGTGGAGTCGCGTCCGGGATAACGACTTGTTCGCCATCCGCCGGAAGCGCCGGAATTGCCAGGTCTTCGGACGTGTTGACGGTCGGCGCTTCGACGCCAGTCTCCTCCCCTGATACCGCCTCGGCGGCAAGCGAACACTGGGAATAGAAGACCAGACCGGCTGCAATCAGCAGCGACTTGCGGGAAGTCAACATATGCTGGCAGGGGAATTGTTGAGACGGCAGCATGGTAACCAGCCGTCAACGCCGGCGTCAAGGCATTTGTGCTCGAACAGTATTAGATAAGTAGTTGATGTTAAACGCTAATACGCGTTTTTCCACTCCCGCAAGGCCGCCAGTACGGACACCGGATCGGCGAGCACTTTGCCTGTATGGGCGTTAATTGCCGCAATTACGGCGGGCTGATTACAACGCACGAATGGATTTCCGCGTTTTTCCTGTGCGAGGGTCGACGGCAGGGTTGGCTCGTCGCGGTTGCGCATAGCGGTCGCCGCCTCCTCCCACTTTCGCAGTTCTGGGTTCGTTGGTTCCGCAGCGCGAGCAAAGCGGATGTTCGCCACTGTATATTCATGTCCGCAATACACGCGTGTGTCATCCGGCAAAGCCGTCAGCTTGCTAAGCGACGCGTACATTTGTGCCGGCGTTCCCTCGAACAGGCGCCCGCAGCCACATGCAAACAGCGTGTCGCCGCAAAAAAGCATGCCCCCGCCGTAAAACGCAATGTGGCTGCGCGTGTGTCCCGGTATTTCGAGAACGCTGAAGTCAACGTCCAGACTATCGAGCGTAAAACGGTCGTTTTCGCGCACGCGATGACTGACCGTGGGTATCCGGTCATCGTACGGTCCGTAGACAGGAACCGAGTGCTGGCTCAGTAATTCCGCGTTGCCTCCCACGTGATCGGCGTGATGATGGGTATTCAAAATGGCGGTTAGCCGCAGGTTCTCCGAACGCAGATATTGGAGCACGGGGGTTGCATCGCCCGGATCGACGACCACCGCCTCGTCGCCGCGGCGCAATGTCCATACATAGTTGTCCTGGAACGCGCGCACCGGATGGACTGTTATTTCATTCATGGAAATGACTCGATGGGAATAATGCGGAGCCCTTATCTTTGTTTTAAACTGCCCCCATGTCAACCGTGACTGATACAGCGGCGCCCGCTGCATGGCTTACGACGCCGCTCGGCCGCTACGTCCTGGAAAGCGAACTCAAGTACGTTGAAGAGACGGTCTCCGACGTTTTCGGCTTCAATGCACTCCAACTCGGTCTCGTCGAATATGACTTTCTGAGTGCAAGTCGCATTCCGCTGAGGTGCCGTGTCGGCGCCGCTGCACCGGCGGATCTCGTCGCCCGTTTTCGTGACTTGCCGATTGAGACCAATAGTATTGATCTGCTCGTCCTTCCGCATGTTCTTGAATTCAGCGTGAACCCGCATCAAATCCTGCGGGAGATCCATCGCGTTTTAATGCCCGACGGCCACGCGGTTATTACCTGCTTCAATCCACGCAGTCTCTGGGGCGTTCGCCGGTTGTTCAGCCGGTCCGACGTCTATCCATGGGAAGGTCACTTCATCACTTTGCCGCGGATGAAGGACTGGCTTGCACTGCTCGAACTGGAGATCGTGGCGGGTCGCATGGGATGTTATGTGCCGCCTTTCTCGCAGGAACGGTGGATCCAGCGCTTCCGGTTTCTTGAGGCGGCGGGCGACAGATGGTGGCCCATCGCAGGCGGCGTGTACTTTCTGCACGTGATCAAACGGGTGCGCGGCATGCGCGTGATCATGCCGAACTGGCGTCACAAAGTTGTGCGCCCAAATCTCGCAGTTGTGCCCAAGACCCAGGATAATGACGAGCCGGCGGCAGCGCGTGATTTGACCAATCCGCGATGATCGGCGAAATAGACGTTTACACGGATGGGGCGTGTAAAGGGAATCCCGGCGCCGGGGGGTGGGGTGCTTTGCTCAAATACGGCGACCGTACAAGAGAATTGTTCGGTGGCGAAGCGCACACGACCAATAACAGGATGGAGCTGACTGCGGTGATTCGCGCGCTGGAAGCGCTCAACCGCAAGTGTCATATCCGTCTACACACGGATTCCAAGTATGTGCAGCAGGGGATTTCCATATGGATACACGTATGGAAGAGACGCGGCTGGAAGACCGCGGATAAGAAACCGGTTAAAAACGCGGACCTGTGGCGGCGCCTCGATGAGCTTGCCGCCGAACACGATATCGAATGGCTGTGGGTCAAGGGCCACTCCGGACATGATGGAAATGAGCGCGCCGACGCCCTGGCGAATCGTGGCGTCGCCACGGTGAACGCCCTTACCGCGGATAGCGCGGCGAGTGGCGGCGGATTGTGAACATACGCATCGTGCAGACGTCAGCTGGACCTCTGCCTAATGGTGCACTTCAATGATGCGCCAGATAATCGTCGACACGGAGACGACCGGTCTTGATCCCAAGCTGGGCCATAGAGTGATCGAAATCGCCGCTGTCGAAATTGTTGACCGGCGACACACCGGAAACCATTTTCACCGCTACGTGAATCCCGGGCGCGTGAGCGATGACGGCGCCCTGCAGATACACGGGCTTACGGATGAGTTTTTGCGCGACAAGCCCCGCTTCTCCGACATCGCGAATGAATTTCTCGATTTTGTGCGCGACGCAGAACTCATCATTCACAACGCGGCGTTTGATTGCGAATTCCTGGATGTTGAGCTCGCACTGTTCAACCTGAAGCCGATCACAGCGCACTGCAGGAAAATTATCGACACGCTGAATATGGCGCGCGACCTGCATCCCGGCAAGCGCAACAGCCTAGACGCATTGTGCGAGCGTTACGCGATCGATAACTCGACGCGCACGCTGCATGGTGCGCTGCTCGACGCAAACCTGCTCGCTGAAGTCTACCTCGCGATGACGCGCGGGCAGGAAAGCTTGATCATCGAAGAAGTATCTAGCAGCGAGGAGGCACAGGAAATCCGTGTGGCGATCGACACGCTCGAGCTCATCGTGATTGCTGCGAGCACCGAAGAGCTAACGGAACACGAGCTGCAGCTTGCTGCGATCGACAATGTCAGTAATGGCGGGTGCGTATGGAAGAAGCTCGCAATGACGACGCTGCAATAGGCAGTTGGTGTCCTTAGCGGCGGACAGCTTTACACCGCTTCGCCACGCGAGAGCTTGCCGCACACACTAACGATCAGACGGCGTGAAATACTGATGCTCGGCGGCAAATGCGGCAACTGCTCGGCGTCAAAGAAGCGCGCTTCTTCGATTTCGATGCCATCCGGCCGGACGTCTCCCCCTGCGTAGTCCGCCGTAAAAGCAATCATCAACGAGTGCGGGAACGGCCAGGGTTGGCTGCCGAAGTAGCAGATGTTGTCGACCTCAACGCCGACTTCCTCACGTGTTTCACGGCGCACCGTTTGCTCAAGCGTCTCGCCCGGTTCGACAAACCCGGCTAACGCGCTGTACCTTCCCGGCGCCCACTCTTTCTTGCGGCCGAGCAGGACTTCGCGGCCGCGCTTGATCAGGATCATTATCGCAGGCGAGACCGGCGGGTAGATTGTAAATCTGCACTTCGGGCAGGCGCGCGCACGCTCCTCGCTGCGAGGCACAGTCGCTGTGCCGCAACGGCTGCAGTACTGGTGATTGCGATCCCACTCGATGATCTGAAACGCTCTTCCGGCCAGCGCCGCGAGCGTTTCATCGACGAGACCGAACACCGCACGTAATCCATGCATCTCGTGTCCATGCGGCAGCTCGTCTGCATGCTCGAGCTCGGAGACATAGCAGTGTTTACCTGCATACGTGCCGAGGTACAGATTGCGGACCGAATTCAATCCGAGATCTGCAAGGTCATGGCAATGAGGAAGGCTCGCCTCGTCATCGACGCGGGCTATCAGGAGCTCGCCGCGATGAAACGCAAACCACAGAGCCGGCTCGTTGCGCTCGGCCGGACCGGTGACCAGCGGCTGGTATTCGTCAGACATGCGATATTTTATCATCCAGCTTGCAGCGGTGATGTGTTTAGCGACATGACACGCCGCAGCGCTGGCGCGGTTAGGTTGGAAGGTAGCGCCGGCTTCGTTCAATGAGATCGGTGGTGCGCTATGCGCTACGATGTATGTGGATTACACTCAATGCGCCGGTGCAAGGAGTCGACATGACAGACCCGAAAGAAAGCGTTGGCCACGACCTCGACCTCGAGGAGGCGACACAGCTTGTTCAAGCGTTGGAGCGGGACCTGGGAAAGGTCTCGGGCGATTCGGCGGATATTCAGCTTCTGCGCGACGAAGTAGCACGGCTGAAAGTGATGCTCGATTCGCCAGCGCGGGAGCATCACGATGTGAAGCAGGGACTGCATAGCATCCGCGACACGTTCGAGCGCGCGCTGGATGAAGCCGTGGCTGACGGTATGAAGGGCAGTCAATACGTCGCTGAGATCGGACGTATCCTCGGAATGTAACCTTGATGTGAAACCGGCGACGATCTTTGATTATCGCCGCCGGCCCAAGTGGTGCAACAACTAGACTTGCAGTGCGCTAGTTACCTCGCACCTTGTTGACAGCAAAGGCCCCAAGCACAAGAAAAAGAATACACAGGATGACGAAGAGGCCAAACAGTATCTTCGCAATGCCTGCTGCGCCTGCTGCAATGCCGGTAAATCCAAACAGACCTGCGATCAATGATAGAACCGCAAAAATGATAGCGTATTTCAGCATCGTGAAGCTCCTTGTTTTAAGTGGGCCGAAATTAGCGTTGCGAAAGCATCGTACCCGCACTGTGCATAAGCAGGTATCGGGCAGCCTGTTAAAGCGACGTAGGAAAAAAGCTTACATATTCGATCGGACCAAGCTCGGCATGGTCGGCAAGGTGCTAGGAATCGCGCTGTTGCTTGCGGGCTGTGCCACATCACCACCGATGGATGAAGCGAAAATATGGGTGGACCGCTTGAGTCCAAATTGCGAAAGCGCGGGCTTCGAGGAATGGACGTCCGGATGGATTCAATGCATCCAAGCGAATTATGCGGCACGTTCCACTGATCGACTCGAACGCACGCGCGATGCGATGGACGCGCCCGCTCGTACGCTGACTTATTGCGCAGTGACTCAGGGCGACGGATACAGGTGCCTGACATTCTAAGCGTCGAGCGCGCTTCAACGCGTATTGAAAAACGCGCATGTGAGCCCAGATAGTCGAAGCGCATCCCGACTGGAGGACGGCATGGATCCGTTTTTCAAACATTTTCGGTCGCTGGAAGAGGGTCTCACGCGCGCTTGGGAAAGCGTCGCCGATGGCTGGCGGGACCTGATTGGCCGCAGCAGCGGGGCGCTCACTTACTTTACGTCTGCGCCGGACTCCGGCAAGGACGCGCCGCAATTTCCCCGGTGGGGGATGCTGGCAGCGGAAACATGGGAAACCGCTCACTCGATAATTATTCGTGTCGAGCTGCCTGGCATTGCAAGGGAAGATCTGAATGTTTCTATCGACGGCAATACGTTGCGGATTCGCGGTCACAAGCGCGAAGAATCGGAACACGAAGGACGCTTCTACCACCTTACCGAACGCGCGTATGGCAAGTTTGAGCGCAATGTTCATTTGCCCCGTGACATAGATAGCGAACGCGCGGAGATTGCTTATGAGAATGGTGTTTTGCGCGTCATCCTTTTGAAAAAGGAACCCGTCCCGCCGCGTCACCTCGATATCCCGTAACTACGCAGGCTGGCCGTCTCGCCGGCGAGACGATATGCCGTCGTCACGCAGCAAGCGGGGACATCACTCGGTGGCTTTTTGTCCCCCTTACGGCGCCCAGGTGGCCGTTCCTACAACGTAATCAGCGTTCTCTTACAAGGGCGCTCAATTGACTAGTCACTTCTAGCTATCGACTTCGATACGCGACCGCTTCATCCTCATCACTGTCCAAGCGAAGAAAAGGGAGGCACGGTGAAATCGATTCTCGACAGTTCTTTCAAATACACGCCGAGTGCAGAAACGGATCTCAGGAAAACGTTTGCGCGCCTTCGCCGTGAGCAATGCAAACCGGTTGTCAAGCACCCACGGGTCGGAAAGTTAGCAAAAATCGTCGATATAAAACAGCTGCGCTCCTAATTCACAAAAATACATAAAGCGCTCACTGACGGGACAATAAGTGCAAACAACGACGGTATACAAATTCAAATATCGCCACAAAACCTCGGGCGAGTGGCTGCAGACCCGATGCCGCTCCACTATTGAAGAAGCGCATAAACGCTACGGCGCATCGAACTGCTTCCCGCTCGAATGGACGAAAGCCGAGCGGGTCTGCGACGAATTGGATGACGATCTCGCCCCGGGTACTTCCGCGTTCCCCGCTTAACGCGTTTATCTGATTTCACACGCGCTGGAATCACGGATCGACTAAGCGAGCGCTGGCGTCGACAGTTTCCTTCTGCGATGCGTCATGGATCGCGGTGCGCTGAATCTCGTCTATCTCCGATCGATTCAACGAGTGCGGCCGTCGTCCCTGGCCCCTTGCTCACCGCAGTGCGGCGCGGTGCCGGTCCTCCTAGCGGGGAGGTGTATCATTCGCGAATCCGCGCGAACAATGTGCGGGTGTGAACATCAATCAACAACAACGACGATGAGATGCGCCGGGGCGGTGGATGACTTCATTTGCGCGGCATTAACGTGAATGAGCTCGCACCGTGAACCCGCCGGGTAATACATGCCGCGCTTGCGACGACGACATTCGCTGACGCAGCTAGCATCACATGTTGAGGACCGAGCATGCCAGGACATCCCAAGCCCGCGCCTTATGACGAACTGGTAAGGATATCGGCAGAGTTGGGCAGCCTGACACACCGGCTCGCCTTCCTCTACACGAGAATCCCGTACTCTAAAGACTATCAGCGCGCCCAGTACCACCTTGTTGCAGCTGCGGAATCCATCGCGCGAATCCGGGCGGAAGTGAAAAAAGGTTAGCCGGTTATTGCCTGACTCTGCAAACGTTCGGAGTCGCGCGGGACGCTATTCCATCAATCCGTACTTGACAGCGTAATATGTGAGATTGGCATTGGTCTTCATGCCCATCTTTTCGAGTATGCGCGTACGGTAAGTGCTGATAGTTTTTGCGCTAAGGCAAAGCTCATCAGCGATTTCAGACACGACCTGGCCATGCGCCAGTTTGCAGAACACCTGAAATTCGCGCTCCGATAATTCTGTATGCGGTGCTTTCGCCGATTCGCCGTTAAGGTCGCCCGCCAATTGTTCGCCCAGTGAGGGGCTGATGTAGCGTCGGCCCGCCAGCACTCTACGAACGGCGGCGACAAGCTCCGCAGCTTCGCACGCTTTCGATAAATATCCACTCGCCCCGGCCCTTAATAGGTTCACCGCATAGCTATCCTCGGGGTGCATGCTGAAGATGAGCACCGGCAGCTCAGGTTTGAATCGTTTAATCTGCTTGAGCGTATCGACGCCGTTCATTCCGGGCATCGAAACATCAAGCAGAACGATATCCCATGCCGATTCGCGCACCATCTTGATGACTTGGGCGCCGGACGCTGCTTCGCCCGCGATAGTGAGATCGTGGAAGTCGGACAACAGGTCCTTCAGGCCGGCTCGCACGATCTGATGATCGTCCGCCACCAGAATACGTATCATGGATGTGTCCCCCCAATTGTGATGCAACCGCGACGACTAGCATACGGTCACCGTTAGGCCGTCTATTGTCGCTTAGAACATCGCGCGTTTGTTATACTTTAGTGCGCGAACAAACGCCGCGCAGATATCGATGTTCCATGCGGCGTACATTAAACCGCGACGGCGGCCCGATTCGCGCGATCAAGGCCAAGTATCCTCATACTGTCATCAGTTAACGGGAACACGTGAGTCCGCATCGATGGTGAAGAAAACAGGATCGATCAGCAAGGCACTAACAGGCATCCAGGGACTGGATGAAATTACGGCAGGTGGCTTACCCGAGGGACGGGCGACGCTTGTCTGCGGGGCGGCGGGCTGCGGTAAAACAATGCTCGCGATGGAGTTCCTTGTGCGCGGCGCCTCGCAATACGGGGACGCAGGCGTGTTCATGATGTTCGAGGAAAGGCCGGCCGAAATCATAGCGAACGTCCGCGGGCTGGGTTTCGACGTTGACAAGCTGCTTGCGCAAAAGAAAATCAAACTGGAATATGTGCGTGTCGAGCGCAGCGAAATCGAAGAGACGGGCGAGTATGATCTCGAAGGCCTGTTCATACGGCTCGGTCATGCGATCGACTCAGTCCGCGCCAAGCGCGTAGTGTTAGATACAATCGAAGCGCTGTTCGCGGGACTGCCGAATCACGGGATCCTGCGCGCGGAGTTGCGACGACTTTTCCAATGGCTCAAAGATCGCAACGTGACCGCTATCATTACCGGCGAGCGCGGCGAGAATTCGCTGACTCGCTACGGTCTCGAAGAGTATGTCGCTGATTGCGTGATCACACTCGACAACCGTGTTCACGATCAAATTTCTACGCGCCGCCTGCGAGTCGTGAAGTATCGCGGCTCGACGCACGGCACTAATGAATATCCCTTCCTCATTGGCAATACCGGCATCTCCGTGCTGCCCGTTACTTCGCTAACCCTCGACCATCAGGCTTCGCGTGAGCGCGTGTCGACCGGGATTCAGGGGCTCGACGAGATGCTCGGCGGAAAGGGCGTCTTCCGCGGCAGCAGTGTGTTGGTGTCAGGCACCGCCGGCACGGGCAAGAGCAGCATCGCCGCCAGGTTTGTCGAAGCGGCGTGCGCGCGGGGGGAACGGTGTCTCTTGTTTGCATACGAAGAATCGCCCGCGCAGCTGACTCGCAATATGCAGTCGATCGGCATCGATGTCGAGCGATGGATAAAGCGCAAACTGTTGCAGGTGCATTCGTCACGCCCGACGCTGTGCGGTCTCGAGCAGCATTTAGTCATAATGCATGATGCTGTTCGCGCTTTTGCGCCTTCGGTTGTGGCAATCGATCCCATCAGCAATCTCACGCTCAATAATGATCCCGTTGACGTGCGGCCGGCGTTGATGCGTCTCATCGATTTTCTCAAGCGGAAGCAGGTAACGACGATCTTTACCAGTCTCGTTACTACGGACGCAGCATCGCGCGAGGATTCCGAAGTCGGTGTGTCGTCGCTTATGGATACGTGGCTGTTGGTGCGCAACGTCGAATCCAATGGCGAACGTAATCGCATGCTCTTTCTGTTGAAGTCTCGCGGTATGGCGCACTCGAATCGAGTACGCGAATTTCTCCTGACGGATCAAGGCATAACGCTCGCAGACGTGTTTCTCGGGCGGGATGGGATACTGACCGGCTCCGCACGCGTGCAGCAGCAAGCGCATGACCGCGCATTGGACGGCCTGCGACGGGCTGGGGTTGATGCAACTGCCGGACGCGCGGCGGCAGCCAAAGGTGCTCGAAAAAGGGCGACGCGATGAGTACAAGTTCCGCGCACTCCCGTAAAAAAATCAGGGCGGTCCCGCCTAAGCCCGAATGGCAGTTACGTCTTTATGTAGCCGGTCAAACCAGCAAGTCGGTGACCGCGTTAGCCAACCTCGAACGCATTTGCGAGACGCACCTGTCCGGTCGCTACGTTATCGAAATCATTGACCTCCTCGTGAATCCGCAGCTTGCCGCGGGAGACCAGATATTGGCAGTGCCGACGCTGGTCCGCAAATTGCCGCAGCCGATCAAGAAGATCATCGGCGATTTGTCAAACGAGGCGCGTGTGCTCGTCGGTCTCGACGTGCAGCCACTCAAGTGAAAATGCAGCAGCGACATGGCCCGGAAAAAGACGACCTCCGGTAAATCGGACGCCCAGTTTCTTGAAGCGGCCATTGAAGCCGCGCACAACGCACGCTATGTGCTGCGGCTCTATGTGACCGGCACGACGCCGCATTCGATGCGCGCGATCGTGAATATTCGCAAGATCTGTGAGCAGCACCTCAAAGGCCGCTATGAGCTCGAGGTGATCGACATCGCGCAGAATCCAGCGCTGGCGGAAGGGGAGCAAATCATCGCTGCCCCGACGCTTATAAAAAAGCTTCCGCTACCATTGCGTCGGTTCATCGGTGATATGTCGCAACCGGAGCGTCTGTTGCTGGGCCTCGATCTTCGTCATGTGGGTGAAAAATCAGGGCAGTCGGATCCGGGATAGATTCGAATACGCGTATTGTCATGCCTATCAAAGAGCTGGCTCAGCAGACCCTGCTTGATGAAAACGCGCAACTGCGTGCGCGGCTCGAAGAGGCAGAGGAAACGATACGCGCCATTCGGTCCGGCGAAGTAGATGCGCTCGTCGTCGGCACGCAGCTCTATACACTGGAGAGCGCCGATGCCGCGTCGAACCGTTTTCGCGGCAACGTTCTGGATCAGATCAACGATGCAGTCATTGCGGTGGATGACGAATATCGCGTCACTTACTTTAACGCCGCGGCCGAGAGGCTATACGATGTCGCAGCTTCAGCGGTGCTCGGTTGCCCGCTTGAAGAGGTCTACCGCGAGCGCTGGCTCGGCGAAAACGATGAAGATACTGCCGATGCGATGTTACGCACAAGCGGTTACTGGCGCGGCGAGAATATTCATATAAAGAAGAGCGGCGAGGAAATTTACGTTGAAACGTCGGTAAGCCGGCTGCTTCATTCCAATGGCACAAGCGGCATACTGGCGGTGATCCGCGACGCGACCGCGCGCAAACGCGCCGAGCAGTCCTTGCTGGATATCTCGATGACGCAGCAACGCAGCGCGCGGGAATTGCGAAGTCTGGCTAACAATCTCCCGGAGCTCGTCGCGCGATTCGATGCCGACCACCGTTATCTATTTGTCAATAAGGCGGTTGCCAGCGCGACGGGAATTGATGTACGAGCGTTTCACGGACATACCAATGGTGAGCTAGGCATTATTCCAGCGCTTTGCGCGCTGTGGGACGATCATCTGACACTTGTCTTCAGATCCGAAACGGAGTCGAAATTCGAATTCGAATACGAGACGCCCGCGGGACGTCGTACTTTCTATACTTATCTAATTCCGGAAAAAGACCTGACCGGCAGCGTCGTTTCGTGCCTGTGCGTCGGTCATGACATCACGGAGCGCAAGCGCGCCGAGGCAGCGGCTCACGAGACGAGCCGGCGCAAGGATGAGTTTCTTGCGACGCTGGCGCACGAGTTGCGCAATCCGCTGGCGCCCATACGCAACGCGATCGAGATCATGCGGCTCTCGCCCGTGCGCGAAGTTCGAATACAGGCCCGCAACATGATTGAACGGCAGTTGACGCAAATGGTGCGTCTGGTCGATGACCTGCTTGACGTCAGTCGCATTACGTTGGGCCGCGTCGAGCTGCGCAAACAACGCACCTACCTCGCGACCGTGA
>Ga0207701_10003304_pt1 | contig 16602 bp, 17 predicted proteins | sample KBSSwiSSwithPhiX_FD_184294 | JGI IMG/M metagenome (GOLD analysis project Ga0207701, IMG submission 184294) | Switchgrass rhizosphere bulk soil microbial communities from Kellogg Biological Station, Michigan, USA, with PhiX - S5 (SPAdes) (version 2) | ecosystem: Environmental > Terrestrial >... | reverse complement strand
AAAAAAAGATACTACAGATAATCAAGCTCCGGCTGTAAAAATTGGTGATCCACAACCTGAAGAAAAAAAGAAGAAAGGTATTTTCAATAAAATTTTTGGAAAGAAAGATAAGAAGGAGAATTGATAAGAAATTTCTTATGAGTTGACTCTCTTTATTAATAAAACATTCTTAACTAGTTTTATAAGTAATTGTTTTACCCGAAATAGCTATTGTTTCAATATCGATCTTTCCATAAACAACATTTACTGATACTTTACCCACTTTCAATGATACTGTACCAAACCCAGATTCAGTTGAAAGAAAGCTGGTAAAATCTCCAACTTTTGAATCCACATATAATTTTTTTTCTACAGCGTCGTATCTCACACCTGTTAAAGCCTGCAAATATCCATAGCTTGATAATGCCCTTGCATACCAATGCCCACATTCATACTCATTAAATGGATTTCGTATTCTTCCATCATAACGGTTGCGAGAAGCACGAACAATATCAAGTCCTTCTTTTACATGACCCATTATCATCAAATGCGAAGCCACCTGGTGTTCAATGCCTGTCCACACTTCATCACTATAAACAAAAGGTAATGATAGCTTCCCTCCTTTTGGCCATGTACATAAAAGCAAACCACCTTCGTTGCCTAATGCAAACGCCGGTCGTTGTGGATTCGCATGTTCCACAAGATTTTCTTTAAGATTATATTCATGAACAGCCAGCAAATGACTTTTAAGTTTTGATGGATCAATAGCATCATTCAATCCGCACATTCTTGCTATCCATGCTCCAAGCACTCCATCTGATAAACAACCTTTACCATATTGATATTTTGGTCCTTCTTTTTCTAACAGGTCTTTTGCTTCGGCAGAATATTCGCCACCAAAAGATTTTTCTGTTGTCGGATCTTTTGCATTTAATCCCTTGTATTGAATTTTCTGAATAAAAAATTCTCCATCATATAATTCTGTTTCAATAAATTTTTTCCCGAGTGCAGCCAATGTTCTATACTTTTCAACATCTTTTTTCAAAAACTCGCCCATTGCGACAAATGCATTTAAAGCGCCGATATAAAAACTTGTATGCATTCCATCAGGTCCCCAAAATTCTATATCGTAAGTATTATGATGCGGTTCTTCAATGACTCCTTTTCCCCGAGGATCCCATACACGTATGCAGTAATCCATACTTGATTTTACCATCGGAAATATTTTGCGCAACCATTCCTGGTCGCCGCTGATGCGCCATTCACGATAAATTTTCATAATGCCGCCCAATTGGCCATCTGCGGCCGAATGAAAACTATGCGTAGCTGGTTCGATCGGAAGTGTTGCTCTAAAATTCTGATGGCCCTCTTCATTTTGGCTTTCACAAAACTCAGTATTACGAAGACTTCTTTCCAATGCAGGAAATAAATGCGCAATAGCTTGTGTATAATTCCAAACATGTGTACAGGAACCATGACAACATCCCCCACTATCACCACAACCTTCAAAACACCAGAGTCTTCCATCATATTGGCGCATGACCGTGGGGGATTTTAATATTGTAAGATTTGCTGCCACAGCTTCAATTACTTCGGCAGGCAAAGTGCTTGCATAAAAAGCCTCTTTGAATAAATTGCTTTTTTTTCTAAGATCATTATACTGCTGCGACCAATAATTAGTTAGTTCACTTATATTTTTGAAGAAGCTACTGTACCAGGGTTTATAAAATTTTCCATGAAAATCTTTATCATATTTATCAAGTGAAATATCTGAAGGAGAATTGCAACAGCCGCTTGCAGGATCGCAATTTTCTTTTCGCGTACCCATTTCGCCATAAGTATAATCTGAATCGGGTGTATACCACGCTATCATAAGACGTATCGTCTTTTCTTTTCCGGGAGCCAATTTGAAAGGAACATATAACGATGCACCGGGAGCATTACCATCGACCGGTGGAACGGATCTTACTTCGCCATTTTTAACAGCATTCCATGCCATCGTGATCGGATCCCACCAACCTCCGCGAAACCAACAATGATCAACAACAGTAGAATCATCATCCGTAAAAAAAGCCATATCAGTACGAAAAGGTTTTTCCTTTGTTCCTTCTTCCGTTAACACAAATCCATTCTTAACAGATGAAATACTATTTTTCCCTTTATCTATCCTTACAAAATTTTTGCTGCTAAAAGAAAATATTGCATCAATAGATGCAGTACCGGTATTAACAAAATGGTATTCGAGTGCTGCAACAGGCAAACTGGAATTATTATCATCCCCTGGAATAAAAGGACTCCAACCGGTCACTTTTATTTTTAATGGCAGATCATTATCAGAAATATCAAGATAGCCAAAAGGGAACCGCGAGAGAAATGATGCATTACGAATACGAGGCAACCCAGTTGTAGCACCGCCTGCCCCATTGCCTGCATCACGTTGCCCAAATTTTTTCCAATCCGGAACTGGTCCTTCAAGTATTTTGGCTCCGTTTGTTTTTCCTTTAACAACAATAGCAGCAAATATTGTTGGTTCATTAAAAATATCAGGCCTGTTCTTTATTGAAATATGTGACAAAGCTCCTGTCCCTTCCATACAGATCATTCCAGCACCAATGCCACCCATTGGAAATGCAACACGATTCAGGAATTCTTTTGTGTATTCGCCATTATACTTTCGCTTTGACGCTACAAGTTCATTTGCATTTTTAGTTTGTCCAGAATTTTGTTCCGTCTCTGCATTTATAATGCCGCCGGGAAATAATGCAGCAGTCCCGGTTACACCAATTTGTTTGAGAAATGATCTGCGCCCTGATCTATTTTTCATGTGGCATATTTGTACTCTAATATAAAAAAGAAAGGAAGAGAAAAATTATTTCCAATCCTTTATCCAGTCCTTGATACCAAGGTAAACCTGGTTGGCGACTTTTGTTCTGAACTTTGGATCAAGTATCATTTTCTCATCCTCTTTATTACTAAGGAAAGCAATTTCCACGAGGCAACTTGGATAATCTGTCGGTTGTATAGGTTGAAAATTAAAACTACCCACATTTCCAAACTCTTCAAGATTTTTTATCTCCAGCATCCTTTTTAAGATGCTTTGTGAAAATGATCTGTATCCGATATGTTTATAATAAGTCGAGACACCCCTTGTATAGTCACGTCCGGAAGAGTTCAAATGAAAAGAAATAAAAATATCCGGATTATTTTGCTGCGCCCATAATACACGATCCTTATTATCAATAGTAGTGTCAGTCTCTCTTACCATCAATACTTTTATTTTTTGTTTTTTTAAGATCTTCTGAAGCTCTTTGGCAAAGAGAAGAGTATAATTTTTTTCAAGAATGCCTGATGTTACACCGCTTGCCCCGAGATTAGTTCCTCCATGTCCTGCATCAATAGCGATCGTCATTTTCTGAATGTTTGCTGGCAATCTTCTAATTTTTAATAGCAGTGAGTTCCCATTATATCCGATACTGTATCCATAATGCTGTTGCTTCACTAATTCTATTGTGATTTGCAAAACATCGTTTTCTGTTTGTTCATACCAAACATTCTTTACTGCTTTTGCAGATGACAACTGTGTTATCCAGTTTATATTGCTTTGTACATTATACAATTCAATTTTAATTCTTGAAGGATCTATTTCCATCCAGCTTTTATAAGGGACTCTTCCGCTGAGTGAGAAGCTTACCGAATCAATCCGATTGTTATAGGATTCATCTCCTCCTTTCACCCGCCAGCTTTCACATAAAGCGGTTGATAACATAGTATCAGGAAATGGTTGTGCATAAACTTTTTCAATGAATGCATAATGCTGGGCTGAAAGTTGGACCTTATACAAATTCTTTACAGTATCAATAACTTTCATTACGACAGATGTATCGATATAGCCCATTTTAGCGCTGCCCAACCTGTCTTCACCGCTGCTGTAGGCAAGCTGTGGTAATTTACCCTTCGTAATTATATAAGAAGGAATGGAGTCTTGCGCAAAGCCTGATTGTCCTTGTAAAAAGAAAAGCAAAAGGATCACACAAATAATTCTTCTGGAAATCATGACTGAAGATAACAGAATTTATTTTTTAAAATTGATTTTCTACCAGGTAGCTTTCATATTTAACTACTCTCTTCTTTTCTTACCTTTCTCCTAAAATTAGTCAACATGGTCTTATTATTTGCCGGGGCGTTCGTTTCTTATATAATAGCTATCCTTCTTAGTAGAAAGCATCTAAGGCTTCACCAACAATTATCAAAACAATTATCCAAAGCAGGTCAGCATGTTTGAAATAAAAAAAGCGGACATTGATGATATACCGTTGATACGTGAACTTACGTTTCGTGTTTGGCCGCAAACTTATGCATCCATCCTTTCGCAGGAGCAAATTGATTATATGCTGGAAATGATGTACAGCGAATCTTCATTAAAAAAACAAATGTCCGAAGATGATTGCCAGTTTATTATTGTTTATGAGAATGGAAACCCTGTTGGTTTTGCCTCGTATAGTAAAGAAGAAGCACAGAGGTGGAAACTAAATAAAATCTATGTTCTGCAAAATCAGCAAGGAAAAGGAACGGGTAAGTATGTGATCAATTATATCATAGATGAAATTAAAAAGCAAAATGCAAATTCTCTTTATTTACAAGTGAATCGCTACAATAATGCAAAAACCTTTTACGAAAAACTTGGATTCGCCGAAATAGATTTTATTAATCTAGATATCGGCAACGGTTATTTTATGAATGACTATGTGATGGAGAAGAAGTTGAAGGTTGAAGATTGAAAGTTGAAAAGTTTTTGTCGACCTAACCTTTAACATTCAACTTTTAACTTTCAGCAAACTAATTGCATTTTAAATACTTTCTTGGATTTACAGGCTCTTCCTGCAAAAACATAAGTAATTCGAGCATATCTCCCGGTTTATAAGTACCAATTATATCTCCTGTTTTTACCCTGGCACCTTGCCTCACTTTTGGTGCCAATACACCAGCATACCAGAAATAATAATTTTTGTATAGTAGTACCACATCATACTTCGTATCTTCTGTCCTTGCTACGATAACTACAGAAGCATCATGAACTGCCTGTACTGCAGTGTCAGATTTACTTGAAAGCATCACCCCATACTCGGACGATTTTTGGTAGTCTTTGTCACTTGCTCTTATCGTTTTTGGTACACCCGTTTTAAGAGGACATAATAATTGCAAGCTATCAGTTTGAGCAAAGCCAAATGAGACTGTAAAAGAAAACAATAAAAGAGCGGCGGTTCGTTTTAAATCCATGCTTATTAGTTTTTTTGAAAGCTAAGTTTTTTTATCATTTCATCGCTCAATGGTTCTGAATAAACGCCAAAAGCATTTACCAATACTCCTTTCATACCAGACTTTGACTCTATTGCATATACTACCGCTTCATCACCAGGATCACTGTTACCTTCGAAACGATGAAATTCTGTTATTTCAAAATCTTTGGGATTGAAATTTTGTCCTTTGCATTCAAGACTACTTCCTTTAAGATTAAAATCCAAAGTATATCCTCTTTGTTTTAATTCGTTCACAGCTTGTGACACGGTATCATACGCTGGCATAGTATAAATTTTTTATGGTTTATATTTTATTCTTTTTTCTCTTCCGCAGGTTTACACTCAAGAAATTCTCTTGAATCCATCGGTTCTTCATCTTTAAACATTCTGAATTCCATTTCTTGTCCAATAGTATAAAGTCCTAATACCTGCCCTGCTTTTATTTGCTGATTCACATTTACCAATGCTTTCGAGATCCCATAGTACCAGAAATACCATTCTTTATAATAGATCACAATTTCAAAACGGCCATCTTCGGTCGGGTTAATGCTCAACACTTTTGCATCAATACAACTACGGATCGCCGTGTCGGTTTTGCTCATCATTATCACTTTCTTGTCCGGCGGATCCCAGGTAAATGCCTCTTTTGGCTCACGTCCCATTCCATTTTCAAAAGGACATAAAAGTTTTTTATCGAACTTTATTTCGCCCTTGCCTTTACTTTTTTGTCCAAAAACTGAACCGATAATTAATATCAGCCCAATAAGCAGTAAAATTTTCTTTTTCATGATTAATTCCGGATTATAGGGTTACAGACGGTATGTCAATTGTATTCGTTGGTCGTTCGTTTAAATATCTCCAGGTTACCTCAATAGGATGAAGCAAATTACAGATTTGCAGCGTATAATTATAATTTTTTGCACCGCAAAAGAGGTTCTTGGAAAGCCTGGTGAAATTACTTAATAGATTGGTTTCTATTTGAAACAAGAGAAAGACTTTGACATAGTTTCCTACGACTGTAATACGGAAAATCTAAATTATCACATGTGTCTCCTTTACGGCACCCATCACAAAAACACTTTGTACATTCCCAATATTTTCCATTTCAGACAGACGGTTCACATGAAAATTATAATATGCATCCATGTCTTCTACCACGATCTTTAGCATGAAATCAAATTGGCCGGAAATACTATAGCATTCCAGGATCTCGTTCATCTCCCTGATCGCTTTCACAAATCGTGATCCAGCCGTTTTATTGTGCTGCATTAGTGAAACATACACGATCACCATTAAACGCTTGTTGAGTTTTGCCGGATCAACAAGTGTAGCATACTGTTTGATAACTCCCGTTTCTTCCATCCATTTGATCCGCTCGTAAACAGGTGTTGTACTTAAATTCACTTTGTCAGAAATTTCCTTTACAGTAATTCTTGCGTTAAGCTGTAATAGTTTCAGAATCGCAACATCTTTTTCATCGATTGCAACATGAGTAGTAGATTCCTCTTTTTTGATTGCTTTAGCCATACTAAAAAAGCTGTTTATTCTACAAGAAACGAATTTTTAGGCATTTTATTCCAAATTTATATAAGAAGTCAGCCGTTTTACCTATTTCTCTACCTTTGATTCCAGTTAATTCTTTGTGTGGTTGGTTCTCCTGTATGAGCTTGATGAGAAACATGAAAACACGAAGAAAAAATTAAAATTTTTTAACTCAAAACTCTTAATTAAAAACCATGTCAACAACAATCTCAAACATCGACTTTAAACTGTCCAATAAAGTGAAAGACATTTCACTTGCCGAATGGGGAAGAAAAGAAATTCGTCTTGCTGAAGCCGAAATGCCAGGCCTGATGGCGATCCGCAAAGAATACGGTGCAAAAAAACCTCTTAAAGGCGCTCGGATCGCTGGTTGTCTTCACATGACCATTCAGACCGCGGTTCTGATCGAAACTTTGATTGAATTAGGTGCTGAAGTAAAATGGAGCTCATGCAATATCTTCTCAACACAGGATCATGCTGCTGCTGCTATTGCTGCTGTAGGTATCGGTGTATTTGCATGGAAAGGCCAAACACTTGAAGAAGCTGATTGGTGTATTGAGCAAACTCTTTTCTTTGGCGGCGCCGATCGTCCATTGAATATGATCCTTGATGATGGTGGCGATCTTACAAATATAGTTTTGGATAAATATCCTGAGTTGATCCAGCATCTGAAAGGTATCAGCGAAGAAACAACTACCGGTGTTCATCGTCTTTATGAAAGAGTGCAGAAAGGTACATTACCTGTTCCTGCTATCAACGTGAATGATTCTGTTACAAAAAGCAAGTTTGATAACAAATACGGTTGTAAAGAAAGTTTAGTAGATGCGATACGTCGTGCAACTGATGTGATGATGGCAGGTAAAGTAGCTGTTGTTGGAGGTTATGGTGACGTAGGTAAAGGTTCTGCCGCTTCATTGAAAGGTGCAGGTTGCCGTGTTATCGTTACTGAGATTGATCCTATCTGCGCCCTACAGGCTGCAATGGATGGGTTTGAAGTAAAGAAAATGGCTGATGCAGTAAAAGAGGCTGACATTATTGTTACTGCTTCAGGTTGTCGTGATCTTATTACTGAAAAACATTTCCGCAGCATGAAGGACAAAGCGATCGTTTGCAATATTGGTCACTTCGACATCGAGATCGATGTAGCATGGCTGAATAATAATTTTGGTCATACAAAAGATACTGTCAAACCACAGGTTGATGTTTATACTGTTGATGGAAAAGACATCATACTTCTTGCAGAAGGTCGTTTGGTGAATCTTGGTTGTGCAACAGGTCATCCAAGTTTTGTAATGAGTAATTCATTTACCAACCAAACTTTGGCGCAGATAGAACTTTGGACAAATCATAAAAGTTATGAGAACAAAGTTTATGTTCTTCCAAAACATCTGGATGAAAAAGTTGCAAGACTTCATCTTTCAAAAATTGGAGTTGAACTGGATGAACTCAGTAATGAGCAAGCCGATTATCTTGGCATTCCAAAGACTGGGCCGTTCAAACCAGAACATTACAGGTATTAAGATGATAACTGAAAGTTTATAGATGATAAAAGCCTCGATTTGTTCGAGGCTTTTTTATTGTCTCTACTATTTGAAATACTGTACCTTTCTATCATCAAAATCTTTCACTTAAAAAAAATTTTATGAAACAACTGCTAACAGTTCTTGTAATTTTTTCGATTACATCTTTATTTATTGCTTGTAATAGCAATACTGTCGAATCTGGAACAAATACATCAACAGAAAAAGAAATGAAATCTTTTGATCTTGCCGTGGCAAAAAAAGCTATTGACTCAACAAATGCCGTTTTTGGCTCTTTAATCAGCAAAGGTGATTCCGTAGGCCTTGCTTCTTTGTATACTTCTGATGGAAAATTTATGGCAGAACATATGCCTACAGCTTCCGGAAGAAGTGCTATCCAAAGTGCTTTTGCAGGGATGTTTGCTGCTATGGGAACACCCGGTCTTACGTTAACTTCCAATGAAGTTTCTGGAAATGAAGAGATGCTAAGTGAAGTAGGTTCGTATAGTATGACAGATAAGAGCGGTAAAGAAATAGATAAAGGCAAATACATTGTTCTTTGGAAAATGGAAGATGGAAAATGGAAGCTACATCGTGATGTATATAATTCTGATAATCCGCCAATGCCGATGGCACCCGCGAAAAAATAATTATTCTGAAATAATTATTAATAAAAAAGTAAAGGCCCTGCGATATGCAGGGCTTTTTTATTTGTCAAATGAAGGTCATCATAAAATATTATCTCAATACCTGAAATCATTTGTGCAAAACTAATATCGTCGGTACCCTCCTTTGGAATAGTTGTTGAGTAATTGCGAGTGGTTATCGATTTCTGATCTTTTAAAAAGGAGGTTCAAATGACAAACGTCGCACTATGGGTTCAGCTTGAAGCCAAAAAAGGCAAAGAGGCAGAAGTGGAAAGATTTTTACGAGACGGTCTGACCATTGTAAACAACGAGACAGAAACCATTACCTGGTATGCATTAAAACTTGGCCCGACTTCCTATGCGATATTCGATACTTTTTCTGATAATAAAGGAAGAGAAGCCCATTTAGCAGGACAGGTTGCCAATGCTCTTAAGGAAAAAGCATCTGATCTCTTCTCTAAACCGCCAACAATTGAAAGAATTGACGTGCTTGCTACCAAACTGCCTGTATTAGAACATCATTAACCCGCTTTTAACTCTTTGAGCCAAACGATCCCGGAGCTTTTAATTCATCGTCGATCCGATGTGAGGGCCCCGGGGTTTTCATTTTTATAAGAAATATTGTTTCTTATCAATTGGCTTTTGAAAAAAGGCCTGCAACACAAATGAACATTCACATTTTTGAATATTAATATTTTTTTACTGAATCAGTTTCTGTAATTTCAAAGTATAGCATAAAATTTGCTCATAACTGTTCTAACAAATAGAGATATGCCAATACATTTCGTGAAAAACATCCAGTTCTCCAAGCTTATTAAAGCTGAAGGACGCTTAAGAGAGTTCAATTTCAGGAAAACCGGGACGGGTAACGAAGAAAAATGCTCGGTAGATACCGTGGATGACCGCGGCAACCGCATCATTTTCGCCATGTCTAAGGAAGGTGGCGCCTGGAAGCTCGGCTCAACACTGCTTCCAAAATGGATCTGTCAATATGAGGTTCAATTAAGTGATGCCATTGAAGATGAAATAAGCCATCCATAGCACTTGAACCGGTAAATATTATTTTTGCCGGTGATGGTTCAGTTTACAACTACAATAAAGCAATTTGATCAGCAAGGCGAAAAAACCGGCTGGACCTACATTGAAGTCCCTTCAGATATAGCAGAGAAATTAATCCCAGGAAACAAAAAAGGGTTTCGCGTTAAAGGAAAGCTTGATAATTTTCCAATTAAAGGAATTGCCTTGCTCCCAATGGGCGGCGGCAATTTTATTCTCACGCTAAATGCTGATCTAAGAAGAGGAATCCATAAAAGGAAAGGTGCGATGCTGAATGTGAAATTGCAGGTGGATCCCGAGGGATATAAACTTAACGAAGATTTTATCGCCTGCCTGAACGATGATCCTATAGCAAAAAAGTTTTTTGATACACTTTCCGGCTCTCACCGGAATTATTTCAGTAAATGGATAGATTCTGCCAAAACAGAACCCACAAAGATCAAACGGATCGCAATGGCAGTAAATGCTCTTTCAAAAAAATGGGGTTATCCTGAAATGATGAGAAATAGTAAGAAAGATCTTTAATTACCTTTTTCATTCCTTCTGAATCTTGTACTGATCTTTTCAAGCTGATCTTCCTTTAGATCAGTTGTCTTCCTTAGTACTTCGATAAAATAATCCACTTCTTCTTTGGATGCAGGACAACCTGTGTTTTGAAGTTTCTTGGTACCATTTACTGAAGCAGGCATCCTGGAATCAGCCAAAAAATTTTCATCCTTATCAAAAATTAACCAAAATGGAATTCCCTGGTCTTTGCCTTCATGCTTTTCAAGCATTTCCACTGCGCCGGCGTTTTCAAGGTTCTCCTTTCCTTTCGATTCAAATACCACGAGATGACGAATAACAAAATTATCATCAAAGAATTTTTTTATGGAAGCATCATTCAATGAAGTATCCATTTTATGACACCAAACACACCATGACGCATGAAACATCACTAGCACTTTTTTGTTTTGTTTTTTTGCAGAAGTAAAAGCTTCTTTCATGATTTCCACTGAAGACAAAGGAGCTTTTTGGGCAAGTAAGGAAGTAACTGTAACAAACAACAATAAGGGAATCAAAAAAATATTTTTCATGGTACAATTTATCAAATGCAATTTACTCCATACTTCAATAATAGGAAGTTAAATTAACAGTCACATTTGTACGAATTTGTAGATTTGCTCATGACGAAGCTATCAGTTAATATCAACAAGTTTGCAACCCTAAGAAATTCCCGGGGAGGGAATAATCCCGATGTAATAAAAGCAGCGATCGATGCACAGCGATTCGGCGCCGATGGAGTCACTGTTCATCCCCGCCCCGATGAAAGACATATTCGTTATGACGATGTAAGAGAGATCAAAAAGATCATCACCACAGAATTTAATATTGAAGGCAACTGTACAGAACAAAAATTTGTTGATCTTGTTTTAGAAACAAAACCCGACCAGGTCACTTTGGTACCAGATACACTTGGACAATTAACTTCTGATCACGGTTGGGATACTATCAAAAACAAAGACTATTTAAAAAACATAATTGCTATTTTTAAAAAAGCAGGGATTCGAGTATCAATATTTGTAGATCCTGATATTAAAATGGTTGAAGGCGCTGCAGGTACAGGGACTGACAGGATCGAACTTTATACTGAAGGTTATGCAAAACAATTTGCCGCTGGCAATAAACAATCAGCAGTCGCACCTTACATCGATGCATCTAAACTCGCAAAAGAGCTTGGGTTGGGATTAAATGCCGGTCATGATCTCGATCTTACCAATTTGAAATTTTTAAAAGAAAATATCCCCTGGCTGGATGAGGTAAGCATTGGTCATGCATTGATCAGTGACGCTATTTATCTTGGCTTTGAAAATGCAATTCAGCTATATAAAAGGCAATTATTGATGTAGAAAATTGAGGGGCAAGTAGTAAGACCAAAGTCCAGTTATGAATTACTTGTTTAAAATTCACCCTTTAAAAAGCCTTCTAAACCTTACCTTTGCGGCGATTAAATAAACAACTATAACCACCAAAATATGGCAGATATATTTGAGCGTTTATTGAAAAATTATGGCCCGATAGGTCAACATCGCAAACAGGCACATGGTTATTTTGCTTTTCCAAAACTGGAAGGTGCAATAGGCAGCCGTATGAAATTTAGAGGAAAAGATGTTATTGTCTGGAGTTTGAATAATTACCTGGGCCTTGCAAATCATCCTGAAGTACGCAAAGCAGATGCTGATGGTGCTGCTGAATATGGATTGGCTCTTCCAATGGGTGCCCGCATGATGAGTGGAAACAGCAATCTTCATGAACAATTAGAAAGTGAATTGGCAGAGTTTGTTGCGAAAGAAGATTGTGCCTTGCTTAATTATGGTTACCAGGGCATGGTTAGCCTTATTGATTCACTTTGTAGCCGTCATGATGTGATTGTTTATGATGCAGAAAGCCACGCTTGTATTATTGATGGACTTCGCCTTCATCCCGGACACCGTTATGTTTTTAAACATAATGATGTAGACGACTGCGAAAAGCAATTACAAAGAGCATCAGCATTGATCGAGAAACAAGGAGCTGGTGGAATATTGGTAATAACCGAAGGTGTATTTGGTATGGCTGGCGACCAGGGAAAACTCAAAGAGATCTGTGCGTTAAAAGAAAAATATGAATTCCGCATACTGGTAGACGATGCTCACGGCTTTGGGACATTGGGTAAAACTGGGGCCGGGGCTGGTGAAGAACAGAATTGCCAGGACCAGATTGATCTTTATTTCTCCACGTTTGCAAAATCAATGGCATCCATTGGCGCTTTCATTGCAGGACCAAGAGATATCGTTGATTATATCCGTTACAATATTCGTAGCCAGATCTTCGCAAAAAGCTTACCGATGCCTTTGGTAGTTGGTAATTTAAAAAGGCTTGAGCTTTTAAGAACACATCCTGAATTCAAGGAAAAACTATGGAGCAATGCCCGTAAACTGCAGAGTGGATTAAAAGAAAAAGGATTTGATATTGGTAAAACTGATTCTCCTGTTACACCTGTTTACATGACAGGTGGTGTAGAAGAAGCAACTGCAATGGTGATGGATCTGCGTGAAAATTACGGGATTTTTGCATCGATCGTTGTTTATCCTGTCATACCAAAAGGGCATATCATTTATCGTCTTATTCCTTCAGCAGCACATACCGATGCAGATATAGAAGCCACACTTAAAGCATTTGAAGAAACTAAGAAAAAATTAGATGCAGGTGCTTACAAAGTTGACTCAGTTCCTGATATGACGGAATATAGTGGGAAGCGATTTGAATATATGTTGGATAAGCCAAAAAACAAATAAGAACGATTTATGATTTATAGAAAAGGTTTCGCCTATGGCGAGACCTTTTTTATTTGTCTAAACTATTGTTCTATAAATGTAGAACCCCCGATGGAAATCGGGGGCCCCTAATCAAAAACCATTAACCATTAAACCTTATCCTATGAAAATTCTCTGCTAAGAAACGTAATAAAAAATTAATATTGCAAGTTTAAATTCTGAATTTGGGCTTTTTTCGAGTTGAAACGGGAAATATTGACCCCCGTCAATCGCTCCTAAAAGTCTTCAGATTTAATCCAGGTCTCAACTTTTGTACTAAATAAAATTAAAGCCCTATTTTAAATTAATGAACAAAGTAGTCGTCGCTATTACTGGAGCCAGTGGATCAATATATGCAAGATTGCTATTGGAAAAAATGCTTGCAATGAAAGATCAATGGGATGACCTTGCAATAGTTATGACCCAAAATGCAAAACAAGTTTGGGAAACAGAGTCAGGAAATGATGATCATAAAAAAATACCAATAAAAAATTATTCAACCACAGATTTTACTGCTCCATTTGCTTCTGGCTCGGGTAAATTTAATACCATGATCGTTGTGCCTTGTTCCATGGGAACACTTGGTCGTATCGCCAGTGGAATATCAAACGATCTGATAACAAGGGCAGCCGATGTTATCTTAAAAGAAAGAAGGAAATTAATATGCGTGATTCGTGATACTCCCTATAGTTTAATCCATATCCGGAATATGGAAACGGTTACTCTTGCCGGAGGAATAATTTGCCCCGCTACCCCTTCTTTTTATAGTTTACCAAAAACAATTGACGAAGTAGCGGCCACCGTGGTTGACCGTGTATTAGATCTGGCAGGATTTGATATCAAAACTTTTCGATGGGGAAAATGACTCACGATTCCGCCTTCGGTGGCGCCAGGTAAACTCCGTCCATAAAATAAACAGATATAAGATTTTGATGAGATTGCTTTGCTCCTTTGGACCTGGCAAGTGATCAACGATTATCTACGATCTCAACTCCCGGATATTTTTTTGCATCAAAAACAAACTGGCTGTCATCTATGGCACCATTGGGAGTAAATGTATTTACAATGATCGAATGTTTGGTTTGATCTTTTTCTATCACCTTAGTTGTGTTGATCGTTTTATTTGTCTTATCAATATATAAATACACTTTATGATAAGTTTTGGTCTTGTCAGTAGGGGTCAATTCAATTTCCTGGAGGGTTTTTGTACCCTGCTTTTTTTCACCATTTAGTTTATACAAAAAATCTTTGTCGTAGAAATTTGTGAACATTTTCTGTGGTGTTAAACCGCTGCTGCTGTTGTCAAATTTTGTAATGGTTACCTCGTTTGAAGATTTATCATAATTCCAGACATTTACTCCGTCGCAAAATATTTCCTGTCCTACAATGGTCACTTTGTATTTATTGCCTTTGATCCAAACAGTACCATTTTTTGAAGAAAGGGCTTTCCCTGCCGCATTTTCCGTTTTAAAAGTAAAAGTTGATTTAACAGTTTTATAAGTTTTAAACTTAGCACTTACACCATCAAGAACCTTTTTTGCATCAGGATCATTTGTCGCCTGTGCATTTGTTTTAATCGTGATAACTCCAATTAATAAAACCAATATTGTATAAAATCTTTTCATAATTCCTGTTTTATCTTACTAATATTATACCGATTAAGGTAGGCGCAAATATAGGCGAATTACATCTTAGAGGATGCCCGCTAAGATCACCTGGTTGCTTTGCAAATATTTTTTAACAGCTTAAATTAAATTACCAAGATGTTGATTCAAATCAGCCTCAGTCTTGATCAATACATCACGGGCTTTACTTCCCTGGTTAGGGCCTACCACTCCTGCGGCCTCCAATTGATCCATTAACCTACCGGCACGATTATATCCCAGTTTCATCCTTCGCTGCAAGAGTGAAGTGGAACCAACTTGGTTTTGGACAATGAGACGGGCAGCGTCTTCAAAAAGTGCGTCTTTATCATTTACATCAAAATCTTTTGAATCGAGCTCTTTTTCATCAACATATTCTGGCAAAAGAAAGGCCTGGGGATATCCTCTTTGTTTTTCAATATGACTAACCACTTTATCTACTTCAGGAGTATCAACAAAAGCGCATTGTAATCTTGTAACTTCTCCATGATGAGAAACCAGCATATCCCCTTTTCCAATTAATTGTTCGGCACCGCCAGTATCAAGAATGGTCCGTGAGTCAATCTTTGAAGAAACTTTAAATGCTATACGTGAAGGAAAGTTTGCTTTGATCGTACCTGTGATAATATTTACCGAAGGACGTTGCGTTGCAATGATCAAATGAATACCAACAGCACGGGCCAACTGTGCCAATCTTGCAATAGGCATTTCAATTTCTTTTCCCGCTGTCATGATCAGGTCGGCAAACTCATCAATAACTAATACAATAAAAGGAAGGAATTGATGACCCTTTAACGGATTCAATTTCCTTTTTACAAATTTCTCATTGTATTCCTTAATATTCCTGGCGCCGGCTTCTTTTAACAGATCATAACGATTATCCATCTCAATACAAAGTGCATTCAGCGTATGAACTACTTTTTTTGTATCGGTGATAATAGCTTCCTCTTCCCCGGGAAGTTTTGCCAGGAAATGATTTTCAATAACACGATAAAGACTTAACTCCACCTTTTTCGGATCGATCAATACAAACTTTAATTGTGACGGATGTTTTTTATACAATAAAGAAACAAGGATAGCATTTACCCCAACTGATTTACCCTGACCCGTAGCGCCAGCCATCAACAAGTGAGGCATACTGGTAAGATCAACAATGAAATTATCATTATCGATCTTTTTACCCAAAGCGATCGGCAGACTATAATTATTATGTTGAAATTTATCGGAGCCTAATAAAGTTTTCATACTCACAATACTCTTTCTCACATTGGGCACTTCTATACCGATCGTTCCTTTACCGGGAATTGGCGCAATGATACGGATACCCAAGGCCGCAAGACTTAATGCAATATCATCTTCCAGGTTTTTTATTCTTGAAATACGAATACCTGCGGCTGGAACAATTTCATATAAAGTGACAGTTGGCCCAACGGTTGCCATTATCTTTTGAATCTCGATATCGTAATTGCGAAGAGTGGCAATGATCTGGTTCTTATTATTCTCTAACTCATTTGCATCCTGTACAATTTTTTCGCTGCCATGAGTCTCCAATAGATCTAATGTAGGATAACGATAATCTCTTA
>Ga0207701_10003301_pt1 | contig 16611 bp, 11 predicted proteins | sample KBSSwiSSwithPhiX_FD_184294 | JGI IMG/M metagenome (GOLD analysis project Ga0207701, IMG submission 184294) | Switchgrass rhizosphere bulk soil microbial communities from Kellogg Biological Station, Michigan, USA, with PhiX - S5 (SPAdes) (version 2) | ecosystem: Environmental > Terrestrial >... | reverse complement strand
GACGTGACGTCCTGACGCCCGTCGCAGAACTAAGTGGAGCCACGGCCGCCGCGTCGTGCTCGCCCTTTTCCGGAACGCATTCGTCAGACGTGAAGCGCACCGAGATGCGCATCGTGAGCTGCTGACGCTGCACATAACTGGTCGGGAGATGTGCCTCGCATTCGGATCGCCTGACACAGGTCGCACTTCATGCCGAGGCACTTCACCGGACCGTACTGCCGCTCCGTCCGGGTCGCTGCCGTAGATCTTAGACACCCTCGCGTAGTCGATGTCCCACCGAAACGCGCCTTCGACAGCGAGCAGGACGGCGTGTGGCCGTCCGTAGTGACGGTTCGCGGTTTCGCATCCGGCTCGCGAGGTCGAGGCGATCCGGGTGTCAGATGACCGAGACGCGCGCGGCGCTGGGACGCCCCGTGGCCTTCCAGTGCTGATCGAACGACTGAGGGAAGAACGCGGCGCGGCGCGCAACGGGAGGAGCCGCGAGGCGCGGCTCAGAAGAAGTAGGACAGGCGGACTTCCTGCGAGTACCGCGTCACCGGCCCGTACGACCGGGTCGCGAAGAAGACCCGCATGTGACCCACCGGGAACTCCACCCCACCCAGCCAGTCCCACTGGCGTCGATCGAAATCGGTCGCGTCGTAGACGACCGCTTTGCCGAACATCAGCGTCGCCGAACCGTCGAGCGGGTAGGTCACGAGGAAGTGGCCCGTCAGATACCGCGTCCGTTTGGACACGATCGCGTCGGCCTCGAACATCACATCGGGCACGTAGGTGCCACCCAGCAGAAAAGAGTAGCGGGCGCCGGCATAGACGCCCTGCTGCTCCATGTTCAGCTGCGTGCCGACGAGAAAGCCACGCTCGGTCGCGGCGAAGCGCTCGAAGCCGACGCCATGGGTGTTGGTCTGTCGCGTCGGCGGCACGAGCAGCTCGCTGGAGCGGCCGTTGTTGCCGCCGAACATGCGCCGAAACCAGTTCCGGTGGTTCTCGAAGAGCGCGCGGCGTTCCTCGCTGCTCAGATCCAGATCGCTGAACGCCGACTCCAGATCGGTGACCGGAACGAGGCGGTACTGGAGCCGTTCGGGTGAGCGGCTCGCGCCGCCCTCGTACTCGAACACCACGGAGTTGGTCGTCGTACGGGCATCCATGTAGGTGCTGTTGTAACGCGGCCAGATGATCCCGCGGTCGCGGATGCCCCAGAGCATCTTGTAGCCCGAAACGGCGTCGGTGCCTTTCGTGAACAGGCCGTCGCCATCGACGTCCGGCGCACTCGCATGCGATCCGAGCTCGACGATGACCCGCGTGCGATCGACGCCCTCGCCATCCGCAAAGCGACGCCGATTCACCGGCATCGTGCCGCTGTGCGCACTGGTCAGGACCTCGTGCACGACGTACGCGCCCGTGTCATCACGACGCACGACGACGTGGATGTGCTCGAGATCGTTCGGATGATTGCTCTCGACCCAGAACGGCGGGAGGTTGAAACGCACCCGATAGTCGTTCTGCACGTAATAGAGCCAGTACTCGATGACGATGACCGGCTGCTCGTCGAGCCGTGAGGGATACGCGCGATAGTAGACGCGCGCCAGCGCTTCCTTCCCCTGCGGTGACAGCTTTTCGTAAAACTCGCGACGCTGGTCGACGTTCCCGAGGCGCGCCTCGATCGACGTCGACCCCACCGGAGCCTGACCGATGCGAACATCGTCTTCGATGGGGAACAGCGGGCTCGTTGGAAAGAACTTCTCGTCCCGATGGTAGATGAGCGTCGGCGCGAAGCGCCCGGCGAGCGTTCGCTGCGCGGCGTCAGTGAGCTCGCCGTCGGGACGGAACTCGACGGTGGCCGCACCTGGATCGGGCGGACCGGCAAATGACGGACGCGACGTCAGCAGCAGTAAGGCAGGGACAAACCAGACCAGCGGCGAACGCCTGCCGAGCACGCGGAAGAGCGAGCTCTGGGGCAACGGCGGATTGATGAACCTTTGTTGTTATGTGAGTGCCGTTAAAGATGATCGGTCGCTCGACAGAAGGACGTCAACAAATATTGAAAGCTCGTCGTTATCGACTGGCGTTCAAAAAAGTGCGAATTCGCTCGCCTTCGCTCATGCCCGCATGTCGTAGCACAGGAGCCGCGTGTCCTTGCCACGGCCGGCTTCCCGCGAATTCTGGCAGACGTAGAGCAGACCGTGACTCAGGACCGGCAGCGTCCACGACTCACGCGCTGCGAAGAGCCAGGTGCGTGCGATCTGCCGGTAACCCGACGGCGTCAGATCGAGCCAGAGCAGATGCCCCAGCTCCCCCATGCACAGATAGTTGCCATCGACCGCGAGCAGCGACCCGCGGTAGGTGCTGACCACGGCCTCCGTCGTCCCTGACTTGTCGCTCCACTCCGGCGTCTCGCGCCAGACCACGCGTCCCGTCGCCGCGTCGACACAGGCGAGCGAGGCGTCCGGCTCGTTGCGGCCGTCGAAGCCATACAGGTACCCGGCGCGATGGATCGCGGTGTTGAAATGGAGTGCGAACTCCTGCGTCGTCCACAGCACGCGGGGCGTGAAGTCGGGACGTATCTCGAGCAGCGCGCTGCCGGTACGGTAGCTCGCAGAGATGAATACCTTGTCGTCGAACACCACCGGGCACGAGGCATTGACCGACTCGTAGGTGCGGCTGCGCCAGGGATGCTCGAAGTCGACGCGGCCGTTCCCGGGATCGATGGACATGAGACCGCCGGTTGGCGGCTGCGACTCACCTCCTGCGAAGACGAACACGCGACGCTTGCCGTGCATCGTGGCCGGAACCGGCGAGGCATAGCTCGGTCCCCATGTCTTGCCGGCGCGCCAGACCTCCTTGCCCGTCGCGAGGTCGAGCGCGACGACGCACGGCCCACCGGGCGCGCCGACGTTGACGATCAGCAGTTTCCCTTCGACCAGCGGCGTGGACGCGGTGCCGAAGAAATCCTGCGGCACTTTGTAGTCCGCCCGCAGATCGCGCTTCCATACCAGCTTGCCGGACGCGGCGTCGAGACAGTGCATCTTGCCTTCGGCGCCGGTCGTGTAGACGCGGCCACTGTCCACCACCGGGCTCGAGCGTGGGCCGTTGTTGTAGCCGTATCGATCCTCGTACGCCGTGGCGTAGCGGAACTGCCAATGGCGCGCGCCGGTTTCGGCGTTCAGGCACTCGACGATCTCTTCATCGCCGGTGCGATGCAGATAAAAGAGCCGTCCGCCCGCGATTGCCGGCGACACGTAGCCTTCGCCCTTCACGAACTCCCAGACGAGCGGCGGCGGCAGCGCACGCGTGAGCTTCGTCTCCGTGGACGTGGCGTTGTGGAACGGACCGAGGAACGACGGCCAGTCATGGGTGACGGCGCCCGCCGGCAGCGGCTTCGGCTTGGCGAAGCCGGTCCCCTGCGCCAGCGCGGCCCGCACGAGGAACGGCTGCACCAGCAGCGCGCGCACGAGATCGCGACGGGTCACGGCATAGCTCCTTCGTGCGCTTCGCGATCTTCGCGCCTTGTCCCGTTACTTGATGACTTCGGCCTTCGAGCCGAACCCGGTCCGCGACCCTTTGTTGTCGCGGACAAGCGCGGCGTCACTGTTCGCGATCGCGAATCCGGTCTGATACACCAGCTGCGCGATGCGCGCCATCTTGTCGAACCGTATCTTGTCGACCGTGTCGGTGACGCGGTGATAGTCGGGATGCAGGCCGGTCGTGAAGAACGCGATCGGAATGCCCTTCGACGCGTAGCTGTAATGGTCGCTGCGCGTGTAGATGTTCTCCGGATCCTGCGGATCGTTCAGCTCGTAGTCGAGCGTCAGCGGCGCGCGCATACCGCGGTTGGCCTCGACGATGACATTGTGGAGGTCCGTGCTGATGCGGTCGGCACCGACGATGAAGAGGGTGTTGCTGTAGTCGCCTTCGATGTTGTCGCAGTCGTCGCGGCCGACCATGTCGATGTTCAGCTCGGTCTGAATCCTGTCGAGAGGCACGATCGGGAAGTCGGCGTTGAAGCGCGAGCCGTACAGCCCGTTCTCCTCGCCCGCATGCCAGATGACGACGATCGAACGCTTCGGACGCGGTCCGGTGGCGAACGCCTTGGCGATGGCCAGCAGCGCCGTCGATCCCGATCCGTCATCGTCGGCGCCGTTGCTGATGATGTCGCGCTGCTCGAAAGGAGACGTTGGCGTCTGCGGCGCTGTGCCGCGAGCCGCGCCACCACCGCGCGCGCCAGCGCCGCGGGCGGGCGTCGGACGCTGGACCGTCTTCCCCGCCGCCGTGACCGCCGCCTGTGCCGCGGGACTGCGACGGCGGCACGCATCGGGGCCCCCGCCTCGTGACCCGCCAGTCTGGCTGTAGCCGAGATGATCGAGATGCGCGCCGAACAGGACGTAGGTGTCCTTGAGGCGCGAATCGCTGCCCTCGATCACGCCGACGACATTGTGCGTCGTCTGCTGCGAGATGACGTCGTAGGTCTGATCGATGGTGACGGTGACTTTCGCAGCGATGGTGAGCGCGGTTTGAGGCTCACCTTTCTCGGCTTTGGCCTTGACGTCGGCGAAGCTCGTGCCGCTTCCGGCGAAGAGCGCATCGAAGAACGTCTCGTCGCCGGTGAGCTGCGGCGTGACCAGACCGTCGATGCGCTGGACCGTGGTGAAGTCCGCTGCTGCGGCCGGCTGCGCGGCGCGTCCGCCGCCGCGGGCGGCGCCTGGAACCGCAGCCGCGCCGCGGCCGCCCTGACGAAGACCGCGTTGTGCCTCCGTGAGCGCCGTCGTCGCCTGTGCGAGCGCAGTCTGCGCCTGCGTCAGCGCCTGTTCGGCGGCGGTGGGTGCTGCCGGTGTCGGGGTGAATCGAATCGACGCGCCAGGCACCTGCGGTGCAACGGCAGGTGTCGCGGCTGGAGCCGCGGGCGCCGCCGGCGGTGGCGCGCCGGGCACAGGCGGCGCGGGCGGCACGAGGTTCGGCACGGTCACGACGAGTCGGCCTTTCAGGTCGCGAACTTTTGCATCTTCGGCGCGATACCCGGCGAATTCGACGCTGTCGAACGTCAGCGTCTGGCGGCCGCCGGCGTTGGCGGCGAAGCTGACGTGATCGCCGTGCTTGAACGTGCGCGTCTGTCCGTTGCTCTCGATCGTGACCGAGGAGTTGCGGGTGACCTTGTAGCCGTTCAGGCGCACCGGCTGCAGATAGCTCCCGTTCGCGCCCAGCGGCTTGACGCCCCAGGCGCGCAGCTGTTCGGCGACGTACTGCGCCGCAAGCCCGTAGCCTTCAGTGAAGACCTGCCGTCCCTGGAGGTCGTCCGAGGCGAGATACGAGAGCCACTGCTTCATCTCGTCCGGGCTCACCTGTGAAAATTTCACGTTGGTGGCCGGGCGCACCGACTGTGCGAGGAGCGACGGCAAGCCGCTCCATGCCATCAGCGAGAAGACGACACAGAGCGCGGCAGCGCGAAGAAAGGGAGACCGGGAAAGGGTTCGCATTACGAGCCCTTTTCCTACTGCGGCCGGTGGAACAGTCCGACATAGGCCGCCTTGCCGAGGATGTGATTGTCCATCGCCTTCCACACCGCCGTGCGCGTCTCCCAGGCATCTGCGCCCGCGGGCACATCGACCTTGGTGTCGAGGGCGTAGACCTCGATCGTGTAGTGATGCAGCGGACCGTTGGCCGGTGCGCCGGGACCGCGATAGACGCGTCCGCTCGCGCTGATCTGATGGCTGCCGTCTTTGAGGTCCGGACCCTGCGGTACGCCCTCCGGCATCCCCGTCGCCGTGCCCGGGATGTTCCACACCAGCCAGTGCACCTGGTCTTCGGTCGTCTTGTTCCGCGCCACGTCGGGATCGCGCATGTGCAGGACGAAGCTCACCGTCCCGGCAGGCACGTTCGTCCACGACAGCGCCGGCGACACCTGATCGCCTGCCTGCGTGTACTTCACCGGGATCTGGCCGCCGTCAGGCCAGGCGGTCGTCGTCAGCACCATCGGGCGGGCTGCCGCGGCGGGCGGTTGTCCGGCGGGGGGCGCCTGCGCCGCGAGACCGAGGGGAACCGAGACAGAGACCACGACAAGAGCAACCCAGCTACGAAGTCGCATCAGCATCCTCCGGGAAGAAAAGCGACACCGATGATAACCGCGGGAGGGTCCGAGGGTTCGAAGGTTCGAGGGTTCGAAGGTTCGAAGGTTCGAAGGTTTCGCCAATGAGCTGACTTGGCCGCTTTCTGCACCTTGATTGGTGGGGGGCGCATGCAGAAATGGGGTTGGTTCGTGGCGGGGGCGATCGGATTCGCCCTTACGTCAACGACGCTTCACGCGGGACCCGGGCAAGGCAGGACGGACGGAGGCCGGTCCACGGCGGTCGAATTGTCCGCCGGCGGCGCCACTTTCCTGGATGAGGCACCGATCACGCATCGCGTGTTCGCGGGCAGCGTCCGAACCGGCATCACGCCCAGGCTCAACATCGGCCCGGAAGTCGTCGCGACGAGCGGACGCGATGGGCAACACCAGAGCGTGACCGTCAACCTGGCGTTCGACCTTCTACCGGCCGCGACGGTCCGCACGGGTAGGGTGACGCCGTTCCTCATCGCGGGAGGCGGGCTTTTTCGCAGCAGCGGGCGGCTGAACGGGGTCTCGTTCGCGCACCTGGAGGGCGCGGTGACCGGCGGCGGTGGCGCGCGGGTGTGGATCTCGGACCACGTCTATGTCGCCGGTGAGCTCCGCGCCGGGTGGGAGCCGCACCTGCGCGCGACGGGAACGATCGGTGTCAGGCTTCGTTGAGGGAGAGGGGCGGGGGTCAGAGGGTCAAAAAGGCAGGACGATTCGGTGTCCGGCGGGGCTTCTCGTCTTCGTGGCGCAAGCGACTCGGCCTACAGACTGTTCCCGTGGTCCGACTGTTTCCCACGGCTCTTCTGTTTCCTGTTTTCCTGCTTCCTGCTGTTTCCTGTTTCCTGTTTCCTGTAATAAACCGGGCCCAACCGCCCTCACATTTCGGCGACCATCGCCGTAGCCCCTGCGAGAACGGAAGGACCCGGACCTCGAGACGATTACTTCTTCTTGCTCGAGGACGCTTTCTGAGCGGGCGCCGGTGTCGCCTTCACGGACGTGGCGATTTTCTGCCCGTTCTCCTCCTTGTAATGCACCGATACTGTCGAGCCGACGGCCAGGGTCCCGTCTTTGGTGGTGGTCGAGTTCAGCATGACCATGAGGTCGCCCTTGTTGCCTGACTGGGCAACGGTCAACATGTTCGCGTCCACCGCCTTGACGGTGCCCTTGACCGCATGACTCGCCGCAGTCGTGGTCTTGGCTTTCGGCTTCGCCGGTGCGGACGTCTGGGCGTACGCCGCCGTCGACAGCGCTCCGAACAGCGCGAGGGCCATCATCATCTGACGCATGTCTACAATCTCCTTGTTCTGCCAGGCGGGTGCGTCCGCCTCTTGTCTGTCACCATTGAACCGCCTCAACCTGAACGCCCGCTTATCGCCTGATTAACTGTCGTTAAGGAACTGTCGCGCCTGTGTCGCGGCGCTTGTTGCCGGTCCAGGCTGGCGGTATGGTTGCCTTAGCGGCCCGTGGCGATGCCCAACACGCGGCTGCAAGGAACAGAGGCTGCGATGCGCGTGCTCGTGATCGAGGATGACCGCAAGGTCGCATCCTTCATTCAGACCGGACTCGAACAGGAAGGCTACGCGGTCGACGTGCTGAACGACGGCAACACCGCCGGCGAACAGGCGAGCACGATCGACTACGACGTCGTCGTGCTCGACCTCATGCTGCCGGGACGCTCAGGCTTCCAGGTGCTGCGCGACATCCGTGCCCGCCGCGCGACGTCACCGGTGCTCATCCTCACCGCGCGGGATGCCGTGGAGGAGCGCATCGCGGGTCTCGATGCGGGAGCGGACGATTACATGGCGAAGCCATTCGCCCTGGCTGAATTGTCCGCCCGCCTGCGCGCGCTGCTGCGCCGCGGCTCGCCGCGCGAGAATCTGCTCAAGCTCGCTGACCTCGAGATGGACACGATCCGGCGCACCGTGCGCCGCGGCGGCGTCTCCGTCGATCTCAAGCCGAAGGAGTACTCGCTGCTCGAGTTCCTCCTCCGCAACAGCGAGCGGCCGCTGACCAAGTCGCTGATCATCGAGCACGTCTGGGACATTCACTTCGACAGCGTCAGCAACGTCGTCGAAGTGCACATCAACTCGCTGCGCAACAAGATCGACCGCGGATTCGGCCAGCCGCTGATTCACACCATCCGCGGCGTCGGCTACGTGCTGACCGACACCCCGCCATCGTGAACCTGACGCTGCGTGCGCGGCTCGCCGTCATCTGGACGCTGGTCTTCGGCCTGCTGTTCGGATTCGTCAGCGCGATCTCGTACACGACGCTCTCACGCTGGCTGGAGAACGACGCCGACCTGCGGCTGCAGGAGCTGACCAAGGGCCTCCACGGCTACCTGCACGAAGACGGCGATACCGTCGTCGTCCAGTACGACGTCGACGACGATGAGGAGGCGACGTTCATTCACGAGGCGACGCGCTACTACCAGGTCTACGACGCCGTGAGCGGACGGCCCGTGGTGGAATCTCCCGGCCTGACCCATCTCGGCGTCAATCTGACACCGGAGGAAGTGCACTCGTTCTTCACCTCGCTCAAGCCGATCGACATGATGACGGCGGACGGGCGGCTGCGCCTCTCCAACAGCGAGATCCCGGGCGAGGGCCGACGGTATCTGCTGCAGGTCGGGATCTCGCTCGCGGACATGGACGCCGCGCTGTCGCACTACCGCACGCTGATGTTCTGGCGTCTTCCGCTCGCCATGCTGATCGCCGTCATGGTGGCATGGTGGCTGTCGGGATTTGCACTGCGGCCGCTGGCCCTGGTGGCCGCTGCGGCGCGCGCCATCGACGTCCGCACGCTCGCGCAGCGGGTGCCGGTACGGGGCGTGTCCGACGAGCTCGAGGACGTCGCCCGGGCGCTCAACGACGCGCTCGCCCGCCTCGAGCACTCGGTGGGCGAGATGCGCCAGTTCAGCGCTGCGCTCGCGCACGAGCTGCGCACGCCGCTGACCGCCATGCGCGGCGAGATGGAGCTCGCCCTCCGCGCGCTGCCGGCAAATCACCGCCTCAGTACCTTGCTGGTGAGTCAGATCGAGGAAATCGACGCGCTGCGCTCGCTGATCGACAGCATCCTCACGCTGGCGCGCGCCGAGGCCGGCCAGATCCCGCTCGCGTTCACCGCCATCGACATCACCGCGCTGGCGGCGTCGCTCGTGGATCAGCTCTCGTCCGTCGCCGAGGCGCGGCAGATCGCGCTGCGGGGCGACTGGCAGGATGCGGTGTTCGTCGAGGGCGACCCGGGGTGGATCGAGCGGCTGCTGCTCAACCTGATGGACAACGCGCTCAAGTTCACGCGGCCCGGCGGCGAAGTGGTGGTGCGCGTGCGCCGTGAGGGCTCCACGGCGCGTATCGAGGTTCGCGACACCGGCATCGGCATGGCGCCGGATGTGATGGCGCATGTCTTCGAACGGTTCTACCGCGCCGATCCGGCGCGGTCGTCGACTGGCAGCGGCTCCGGCCTCGGGCTCACGCTCGTCACCTGGATCGCCGAGCGTCATGGCGGCCGGGTCACGGTGCAGAGTGAGCCGGGAACAGGCTCCACGTTCATCGTCACGCTGCCGGCGGTGACGGCGCACGAGCCCGCCGTGCAGAGCGCCGAGCTCGACGATCGCCTGCCCGGTCCCGAGGCGTTGCGTGGGGTCAGATCTTGAATTCGCAGTTTTTTCACGGTCTGACCCCGTCGGAAGACCCTCGCGGTCGCCCGCGCGTGGCACCTTCCCTCAACGGTCTCCCGCGCGTGGCACTTACCCTCCACGGTCGCCCGCGCTGAGCTAGCGCGAGGCGGTGTCCCGACACCGCTTGCGCCGTTCCCCAGGTAAGCTGTTTTCGAGCGAGCAAGCCTCGCGGCGATGCCAAGAGGCCGCGCGGTCGAAACGTTGAGGCCCACGCAGCTCCCCGAGTCCCCGGGAGGTCCGCCCTGTGCCGGCGTCCGGTGCCAGAGCATGAAAAAACTGCGAATTCAAGATCTGACCCCATGCCTGCCGTTTTCATAAGTTATCGCCGCGAAGACTCTGCCGGGTATGCGGGGCGCCTCCATGAAGAGCTCGAAGAGCGGCTCGGCGCGCAGCAGGTCTTCCGCGATGTCGATACGCTTCGCGCCGGACAGGATTTCGAGGAGGCCATCCGCCAGCGGCTGTCGGGATGTGCGGCGTGTCTCGTGATGATCGGTCCCGGGTGGACCAAATCACAGACGACGACCGGCGAGCGGCGCCTCGATCAGCCGGGCGACTACGTGGTCATGGAAATCGCCGCGGCGCTCGCGCGCCCCGACGTGATCGTCATCCCGGTGCTCGTCGGCGGCGCCGCGATGCCAGGCGCAGGCGAGCTGCCCGACGCCATCAAGGGACTTGCGCGCCGGCAATCCTTCACGGCACGCGATGAGACGTGGGAAGCCGACATGGACCGGCTGGCCGCCACGCTGGCACAGGAGGATGGGACCGGACGCGTGCGCCCGTCGACGCACAAATCCGCGACCACCAGTCGCGCGCGATTCATATTGACCGCCCTGCTGATCGCGGGCGTGATGATCGCCAGCGCCGTCGTCTGGCTGTTCCGATCGGCGTCGGGCGGGACGTCGTCGTCCGGCGCTCCCGATGCCACGACGACCACGGCCGCCGGTACCACGAGTGAGGGGCCGGCTTACGCGATCGACATCCCCTCGAGCGGAGCCGAGATCGCCCATGGCGATCTCGTCTACACACCGGTCGCCGGGTCGGTTCAGGCGCGCGGCGCGACGACGAGAGTGTGGCTGCGGATGCGGGTGTCGAACGAAGGGTTCTACGACGCCAATCTCTGGGACGACTCCTTCCGGCTCGTGGTCGGCAATGCCGTCGTGTCCCCGAATGGCGGGCTCAACGAGATTCTCGAGAAGCGCTCGATCCGGCAAGCCGTGATCCGCTTCGACGTGCCGTCGAGGCCGGCGAAGGCGACGCTGCGCGTGACGTATCAGGGGAATAGCGGCGAGGTGCCGCTCGATCTCACCAGTAACGGCCAGCCAGCGAAACACGACAAGGCCGATGAAGGCGACGCCTACTCGCGCGCGACATTCACGGCGCTGGCGCGCGACGAACAGCCGCTGCTCGCGGGCGACGGGATCTCGACGTCGGTGGCGCGCATCACGAACCGCCATTTTGCCAATACGCAGCGCGTGAACATGGAGATCCGATGGATGAACGGGGGACGCTATTCGATCGCCACCGGCGATCTCGTCCTCCGGCTCGCCGCCGGCGGCGAGATTCTGGCGCCGGTCAAGACTCCGTACGAAGTGGTGGAAGGCGGCGCGACGTACCGCGGCGACGTCGTCTTCGATGTGTCGCCGACCATCCGCCAGGCGGTCCTGAAAGCCACCCTTCGCGGCGCCAGCCGCGACCTGCCGCTGACACTCAAGTAGGCCGCGGCCTTTCGGCCCGGGCAGCAAGCCGCGTCCTGTCTGCACCCGTAGGGCGGGTCCCCGGGACCCGGCAACCACCGCCTTTTTCCGTTACACTCCGCGAGTCATTCAAGGAGAGCCCTCATGCGCCGCAGAATCCTGCCGTTCGGCCTCATTGCCGTCGCCGTGCTCGCCTCGTGGAGCGTGATTGGTCGCGCCGCCGACAAGAACCAGGACTGGGCGGCCTATTCCGGCGACAAGGGCGCCTCGAAGTACTCGTCGCTCGACCAGATCAACGCCAGCAACGTCAAGAATCTGGGCATCGCGTGGAAGCAGTCGGCCGTGCCGCAGGAGCTGCGGGCGGTCTATGGCGACGTGCAGGGCGGTACCAACTACAACCACACGCCGCTCGTCGTGGGCGGCATCATGTACATCAGCAGCGGCGTCGGCGCGGTGACCGCGCTCGATGCAAGCACCGGCAAGGTGCTGTGGTTCGACAAACTCCCGCCGCGCCCGGAGGCCCAGGGGCAGGCACCAGGCCAGGGGCGGGGACAAGGTCAGGTTCAGGGTCAAGGACCGGAGGCGCAGGGGCAGGCACAAGGCCAGGGGCGGGGACAGGGTCAGGGCCAGGGTCGCGGTCAGGCACCGCCTCGCGCCGGATCCACACGTAGCATCGCCTACTGGACCGACGGCAAGGACGCGCGCATCGTCACGAACGTCGGCAGCAATCTCGTGGCGCTCAACGCGAAGACCGGCGCACGGTACCCCGACTTCGGCGTGGACGGCCAGGTCGATTTGCTCAAGGGCTTCGAGCGTCCGATCACCGGCTGGCGCAGCAGCAGCGGTCCGCTCGTGGTGAAGGACGTTGTCATCGTCGCCGGCGTACCGTCGCCGGCCACCGACATCCTCAACGAGCGAACGCTGGCGCCGAAAGAGATGCCGCCCGACGACATCCGCGGATACGACGTCCGCACCGGCAAGCATCTGTGGACGTTCCACGTCGTGCCGCGCAAAGGCGAATTCGGCAACGAGACGTGGCTCGACGACTCGTGGACCTACTCGGGGAACAGCGGCACCTGGTCGCTGATCAGCGGTGACGAGGAGCTGGGGTACGTTTACCTGCCGTTCGAGACCGCCACCGGCGACTACTACGGCGGCACGCGTCCGGGGAACAACTTGTTCGCCGAAAGCATCATGTGTCTCGATGCGAAGACGGGCAAACGGGTGTGGCACTACCAGGTACTGCATCACGGTCTCTGGGACTACGACCTGCCCGCGGCGCCGATCCTCGCCGACATCACCGTCAACGGGAAGAAGATCAAGGCGCTTGCGCAGATCACCAAGCAGGCGTTCGTCTTCGTCCTCGATCGCACGACGGGCACGCCGGTGTGGCCGATCGAAGAACGTCCGGTGCCGAAAGGCAACGTGCCCGGCGAGTGGTATTCACCGACGCAGCCGATTCCGACGAAGCCGGCCCCGTTCGACGTGCAGGGCGTCAAGGAGGAGGACCTGATCGACTTCACGCCCGAGCTCAGAGCCGAAGCTGTGAAGCTGGTGAGCGGCTACAAGCTCGGTCCGGTCTACACACCGCCGGTGCTGCTCAACGATCCGGAATCGCCGAAAGGGCTGCTGATGCGCCCGGGTACGAATGGCGGCGGCAACTGGGGCGGCGCGGCATTCGACAAGGAGACCGGCATCCTCTACGTGCCCTCGGCGCAGCTCTTCGACATCCTGGCGCTCGGGAAGTCGCAGAACGCGCAGTCCACCCTGCCGTTCGTGAAGCAGACGGTTCCGCGTCTGTCGGGACCGCAGGGGCTGCCCTCGCCGTTCAAGCCGCCGTACGCACGGCTCGTCGCCATCGATCTGAACAAGGGTGACATCCTCTGGTCGGTCGCCAACGGCGATGGCCTTCGCCGCCACCCCGCATTCGGCGGCAAGGATCCCGGTCCGGTCGGCGTGCCTGGACGCATTTCCGCGATCGTCACCAAGACGCTGGTGTTCATGGGTGAAGGCAGCGACAGCGGCGTCGGCGTTCCGCCGGGATTCGGCGGCAAGATGTTCCGCGCGTTCGACAAGAAGACCGGAAAGATCGTCTGGGAAACGGAGCTGCCCGCAGGCACGAGCGGATCGCCGATGACCTACATGGTCAACGGCAAGCAGTTCATCGTCGTCGCCATCTCGGGACGCCAGTATCCTGGCGAGCTCGTTGCGCTGGCGTTGCCGTAGGGACGCGCCGCGAAAGCTGCCGGACGCAAAATCGTCGGCGGGGCGCGCGCCCCCGCCGACGCTGCGGCGACAGGTTGTGAAGCAGCGCGGCTGCCCCAAGGTGCCATAGACGCCCCGTCCGGCGCCTCGTATCCTCGCCGTTCATGGACTGGATCAGGACAATCCTGGAGTCGTCTCCGCTGACGGCGCTCTTCCTGACGATTGCCGTCGGGTACCTGGTCGGAGGACTCAACCTCAAAGGGTTTGCGCTTGGCACAGGGGCGGTGCTGTTCGTCGGCATCGCGTGCGGCGCGTTCGCGCCGAAATCGGCGCCGCCCGCCATCCTCGGTACGCTGGGCCTGCTGCTTTTCCTCTACTGCGTGGGCATCCAGTACGGCCACGAGTGGTACCGCGGCCTCACGAGCCGGCAGGGATTGAAGGCCAATTGCGCCGCGCTCTGTGGCCTGACCAGCGCGAGCGCGGTCTCGCTGCTGATCTATCAGACAGGCTCGGCGAGCCTTCCTCAGGCACTCGGGATGTTCGCGGGATCCGGCACCAGCACCCCGGCACTCCAGGCGATTCTCGACGCGCTGCACCATGAGGACGCCGCAATCGGCTACGGCGTCACGTATCCACTCGGTGTCGCCGGACCGATCCTGTGCATGTCTCTCTACCTCGCGCTCTTCAAACCGAAGATCGACTCCCCCACCGGCCGAAACATCCGGCCCTCCGAGATCAGCGTTCGCAACAGTGCGTGGTTCGACAGACCCTTGTCGGAGCTGCAACGACAGCTTCCGAGCGGCGTCCAGATCGCGGCAATTCGCGAGGGGCACCAGAATCGCGTGCCCACCGCGTCAACGATCCTCGGGGCGAACGATGTGCTCCTGCTCGTCGGCACCGATCCCCGTCAGGTCGAGGAGGCGTGCCGCCTGATCGGCGTCGTGACGCCAGGCGAGATCGCGACCGACCGCTCGGCGCTCGATTACATCCGCGTCTTTGCGTCCAGACGCAGCGTGGTGGGCATGCGCCTCGGCAGCCTGAGGATGCCTGGCGGTTTCGACTACAGCTACGTGCAGGTGCGCCGCGGCGACACGGATCTGCTGCCGCACGACGACCTGGTGCTCGAGTTCGGCGATCGGATCGGCGTGCTGTGCAGTCGCGAAAATTTCCCCGCGGTTCGTACCTTTTATGGAGACTCCATCAAAGGGACCGCCGACTTCAGCTACATCTCCATCGGCGTCGGCGCGACGGTGGGCCTGCTCGCCGGGATGGTGCCGGTTCCTCTGCCCGGAGTCGGCCGCATCACCCTCGGAATCGCAGGCGTCCTGCTGGTAGCCCTTGGACTCGGCATCGTCCGGCGCACGTCGGGAATCGTGTGGACACTGCCACTGTCTGCGAACCTGGTGCTGCGAAACTTCGGCCTGACGGTCTTCCTCGCCCAGGTTGGCCTCGCGTCGGGACCCGATTTCGCCGCCACGATCGCGGACAGCGGATTCACGTTCGTCCTGCTCGGCGCCCTGATCGTCTTTCCGCTCGTGATCGTGACCATGCTCGTGGGACGGATGCTTTCGATCCCGGTCGATGATCTCGTCGGCATCGTGTCCGGGGTCACCGGCAATCCCGCGATTCTGGCGCATGCGGGCAGGGTAGTGCCCACCGATCGACCCGATATCGGCTACGCGATGATCCTGCCGTCGATGTCTTTGGTGAAGATCCTGTTCGTGCAGATCGTCGCAGCCCTGCTCGGATAGTGTCGGAAGGCTCGAACTTCGACAGATGGCGGGACCAGTGAACCGACTGGCCACTCGTTCGGAAGACGGGCCGGCGGACGCCGGCCCGTCACGACTTCAATTCGTTCCCGCCGACGTGGTGCCGACGAGCGCCTGCATCACCATGTTCTCGAAATCACGCAGGAACTCCTGGTTCGAGGTCTGGGTCATGACGATGGCGACCATCTTCTCCTTGCGATCGACCCAGAAGTGGGTGCCGTAGGCGCCGCTCCAGCCGAAGCTCCCTTCGGAAAGGAACGTGTTGCGCGCCATCGGATCGTTCACGACGCGCATGCTCAGTCCGTAGCTCTCGCCCTTGGAACGGCCCGGCAGCGAATCGGGCGCGGCAACGGTTCCCATCATCTCCACCGTGCGCGGTGCAAGCAGCCGTTTGCCATTCAGCTGACCGCCGTTGACGAGCATCAGGCCAAACTGCAGGTAGTCCTCCGGCGTGCTCATGAGTCCGCCGCCGCCCGAGAAGTACACGCCGTTCATGAATGCCGGGTTCGCCTGCTTGCGAAGCTGACCCTCAGGTGTGCGCTGGTACAGCGTCACGATGCGCGGGTTGCTCTCCTGCGGCTGGAATGTCGTGTCTTTCATCCCCAGCGGATCGAAGATGCGCTGCTTGGCGAACTGATCGAACGGCAGGCCCGATGTCAGTTCGACGATGCGCGCGAGGACGTCGAAGCCGGCCTGCGCGCTGTAGGCCCACCGCGTGCCCGGCTGGAACTCGAGCGCCGTCTTGCCGAGGCGCGGGATGTAGTCGGCCAGCTTCTCGGTCGGACCCGCGGCGAGCGCACGCCCGCTGGCGTTGCTGACCGTGCCGCTCATCAGTCCGGACGTGTGCGTCAGCAGATCGCGAACGGTGATCTCGCGCTCGGCGGGAACCGTGTAAAAGCTCGGCGCCGGTGCCGGTGCCGGTCCGCCCGCCGCAGGCGCGGCGGCGCCCCGTCCACCGCCAGGTGCCGCCGGCAGTGCGACACCGACCTGGAGATCCTTGAAGCTCGGGATGAACTTGGAGATCGGATCGGTGAGGCGGACTTTGCCTTCCTCGATCATCATCATGACCGCCACGCCGACGACCGGCTTGGTCATCGACATGATGCGGAAGATGCCGTCCTTCTGCATCGGCTTCTTGCTGTCGACGTCCATCAGCCCCTGCGCCTCGAAGTGCCCGAT
>Ga0207701_10003295_pt1 | contig 16621 bp, 13 predicted proteins | sample KBSSwiSSwithPhiX_FD_184294 | JGI IMG/M metagenome (GOLD analysis project Ga0207701, IMG submission 184294) | Switchgrass rhizosphere bulk soil microbial communities from Kellogg Biological Station, Michigan, USA, with PhiX - S5 (SPAdes) (version 2) | ecosystem: Environmental > Terrestrial >... | reverse complement strand
TTGGCAATATGGCGGGGCGACGAATATATTCTCAGCTTTTGTTCGCTATTCAGCTTCGGTTTCGGCAGACGAATAATTCCAAGCTGCAGAATAAACAATGAGCTTTTGTATCTTTAATTAGCAGCGGCAGCGGGTAGACGGAACGCAGAATACCGCCACATCGCCAATGCTTCAACCTTGTGCGTCGTGCTTTGTGATACCTCACGCATAAAATTTAATTCTTAATTCAGAATCATATTCAATAAATAATGAAGACAATTATACTAAGTGAGTTTGGAGGTATAGACAAACTATTGATGACGGAATTGGCATTGCCTGGCATTTTAGAAAATGAGGTACTAATTGAAGTAAAAGCAATCAGCATAAACCCTGTTGATGTAAGAACAAGAAGCGGAACAGCTATGGCTAACCACCTTAAGCATCACATCCCTTTAATCTTAGGCTGGGACATTTCTGGTATAGTTACCGATACAGGAACGAAAGTCTTAAAGTTTAAAAAAGGGGACTTCGTTTTTGGAATGGTAAACTTCTTAGGACACGGTAAAGGTTATGCCGAATATGTAGCTGCACCTGAAAATCATATTGCCCATAAACCGTTAAATATAAGTCACGGGGAAGCGGCAGCGGCGACTTTAGCTGCATTGACTGCATGGCAACTGTTAGTTCGCTATGCAAAATTAAAACCAGGAAATAGAATTTTGATACAAGCTGCATCAGGAGGAGTTGGGCATTATGCGGTTCAAATAGCTAAATATTTAGGCGCTTATGTAATTGGCGTTTCTTCTGCTAAAAACAAAAATTTCGTCTTAAGCCTTGGTGCCGATGAACATGTTGCCTACGATGAACAACAGTTTGAAGAAGTAGTCAATAAGGTAGATTTTGTAATAGATGCTTTTGCAAAGGATAGTTTATATCAATCGCTTAAAGTTGTCAAAAATGGAGGAAAAATTATTAGTCTTTTGCCAATGATCAGTGAAGATGTATTACAGAAAGCCAAGGAAAAGAATGTGGAAGTGCATTATTCCCTTGTAAAATCAAATGGCACAGATATGGAAGCTATCGCAACACTTTTAGAAAAAGGAATTCTCAGATCTCATGTGTCTAAATCCTTCTCATTTGACAAAATGGGAGACGCTCATATTGAAATGGAAACAGGTAAAACAGTTGGGAAAATTATAGTCGAATTATAATGAAGCACGAAGACTGTCACATTTCCCCCAAATATTGCATTTAACCGTTTAATGACCCGGATTTATTTTACTTGTTCGATATTTATCTAACATCTTACCTTTATCAATCATTAAAACAAATTTTATGAAATTTAGAAATCTTCTTATGTTCTTGTTTTGCATCGGTTTTGTTTTGCCTTCTTTTGCCCAAACTTCTGATGCCGAGGCAGAAGCAATTGTCAATTTATTAGGCGTACAGAAAAAAGAAGCGATAGCCCAATTAGTATCCGTAAGGGGAAAGGATTCCATTGCATTTTGGAAACTTTATGACGAATACAATAAAAAAAATATTGCTACCGGAAAGCAAAGGCTCAAACTATATGAAAAAACAGCGCAGGCATACTTAAATATGACACCTGCTACTGCCGATTCACTGGCAAAGCAATATTTTGAAAATCGTTTTGGGCAGGAAAAAAGCCTGGAAGAATATTATACTAAGATAAAGACTGCAACAAATGCGATGATCGCTTTTGAATTTTACCAGGCAGAAGTTTATCTATTGACACAGATCAGGGCTCATATCATGCAGCAAATTCCTACCTATGGACAGTTCCAGGCTGCAATTAATAAGCATAAATGACCTGGCAGTAGAATAAGAAATTTTTGATCTTACTATCCATGCTACAAAGTCTCACTTCGTAGCATGGATTTTTTTTGAAGCTATAAAGCTTACATCCGCACAAGGTCTTGCCAAAAAAAATGTTGAGGGTAGATTCCTTGCTAAAAATAGTATCAACACTATTTTTGTGAAATGAATTCCAAACTCAATTTCCTCAGCCCAGTCCTCTGGACAAAAGATCTTGAACAAACTATTTCATTTTATGAAACAGTTTTAGGTTTTAAAAAGAAAACCCAGTTTCCAAACTTTGTGTCACTCACAAGAGATAATGCAGAACTCATGTTCGTGCTGCCCACTGAAGAACCTGAAGATCGTAAAGTCCCAAACAATAAAGAAGAGTTTTTTCCAAAGCCGCAATTAACAGGAAACATTTACATATTTACAGAAAAAGTTGATGAGCTTTGGGAATTTGTAAAGGATAAAGCAACAGTAAAATCTTCGATCTGCGACAGGTAATACCTCATGAGAGACTTTTCTATTCTTGACAATAACGGATACGAACTTGTTTTTGGTGAAGATATCAGTAAATAAAACTTGATATCAAATAAATTAGCGCCAATGAAAAAGCTAGCCAGTTATAATTTATTACACATAATAGCATTTATAGTATTATTTGCGGGAGCTATAGGTTCACTTGTTTTAATGTTCAATGCGGGGCGTAATCAAAATTCTATTCTCCTGATCGTGCTTTTCATAGGCTGGGTGATTTCACCTTTTGTGGGGTTATTTATTGCTGAAATGATATCAAAGCGCTGGCTACCCAAAACTCGTTTAGCTATCTTTTGGCTGATAATATTTATCACTCTTACTTCTTTAATATTTTATAGCGGTGCATTGAATGTGCCAGGAACTAAACCTGCATTTAAGTTTCTCATTGTTCCACTTATTTCCTGGGTTCTTATCCTGATAATTGTCCCGATCAAACGAAAGAGACCTAATATTAATAACGGTAAAAATTAACCTTAATGCCCGATCTCAATAATTTTTTCCGGGATTTATACAAGAACTTCAATGATCGGAAAATTGATTTAGTTATTTCGAGAATGACAGATGATGTAAAATGGGCAAATGGAATGGAAGGCGGTTATGTACATGGACATGACGCGGTAAAAGATTATTGGACAAGACAATTTACAATGGTGAGCTCAAACGTATCTCCATTAGAAATTGAAGCGGGGAATGATATCGTCAAAATTAAAGTTCACCAGGTTGTTCATGATTTGAATGGGAATTTATTAGCTGATGAACTTGTCTATCATCTTTTTCATCTACAGGAAAATAAAATTGCGATATTTGAAATTGGAGAAAAGATCAGAAACTAATTGTTTTGAAAAATTAAGTATAGTACTTAACACCAACATCCAGGCAGATACGTTCCCATAAATTCGTTGTTGTAAAACCAAAACATGCTTGCCTTAAAGAAATATTTTACCCTCTTAGTAATTTGCATTCAATGTTTGCAAAGTTCGGCTAAAGATTATCCTGCTTCCTTATTTGGAATAAATTCTGATGGCGTCACGCTTAACACCCGTTCCATACAATTTGCTATTGATTATATCCAGCAGCAGGGCGGCGGCAGACTTGTGTTTGATGTAGGTAGATATCTTTCGGGTTCTATTCATCTTAAATCAAATGTTACAATTCATTTATTAGAAGGCGCTGTTTTATTGGGCACATTAAATTCATTGGACTATGATAGGGAAGGATTAATGGCATTTATATTATGTAATGATCAAAAGAATATCGCCATTACAGGAAAAGGAGTTATTGATGGACAAGGAAGGCAGGTAGCGAGAAATGTTGTTGAGCTCGTTCATAAAGGACTTATAAAAGATGCTTTTCGCAACGATCGTCCCGAAGTGCCCATAAGACCAATGCTTATTTATTTTCGTTCTTGTAAAAATATTTTCATAAGTGGAGTTACCATGCGCAATGCAGCTGCCTGGGTGCAGACCTATGATCAATGCAAGAATTTACATGTCGATAGTATCACTGTTGACAGTCGTGCTTTCTGGAATAATGATGGAATTGATATTGTCGATTGCGACAGTGTAGCAATAACCAATTCTTATATTGACTCAGACGACGATGGTGTTTGTCTGAAATCGCATGATCCCAATGCAGTTTGTCAAAATATACTTGTCAGGAATTGCACCATTCGATCGAGTGCCAATGGTATTAAATTCGGAACGGCTTCGCTGGGAGGTTTTAAAAATGTACGGCTGATCAATATTAAAGTATTTGATACTTATCGATCAGCAATTGCATTAGAAGCTGTGGATGGAGGATCTATTGAAGATATAGAAGTGGATAGCTTGCAGGTTCTAAATTCTGGTCACGCAATTTTTCTTCGCATAGGCGAACGCATAAAAGATAGAAAAGGTAGGCTGGAAAATATTAGAATAAAGAATGTATTTGCAGAGATCGCTGTAACAAAACCCGATGCCGGATATGAATATGAAGGACCAATAGAAGATATGCCAAGAAATATTTCACCTCCGATCGTTATCGCAGGTTTGCCCGATGCAGTTATCTCAAATGTTTCTTTCACTAATATTGAAATAAAACATCCGGGTGGTGGTAACCCCCAGTTTGCAAAAATCTCATTGAATGAATTAGACAAAGTTCCGGAGATGGAAGCATCTTATCCTGAATTCTCAAAGTTTCTTGAATTGCCGGCATGGGGAATTTATATTCGTCATGCAAATGGTATACAATTTAATGATCTAAAATTATCCTGTGGAAAGAAAGATTATCGGACAGCGATTGTGCTTGACGATGTACATCATTCTGAGTTTATATCCACAACTGTAAAAGAATCTGAAAAGAAAAAATCATTGCACCAATACAAATCTTCTGAGATAGTTTTCAAATAGTCTTTATCAAGTTCTCCAGCACATAATAAGTAATAGGACAAAAAGTAGAATTCTTTAATGTCAGTTCCTTTCTTTTTATAATTACATCTTCATCTGTATAAGGAAACCGACGGCAATCGGAAGGTCTGTCTTCGTAAATAGAACAAAAATTATCAGCTCCCAAAAAAGGACATGGCTTTTCATTTACTACAAAATCGCCATCCTCATCTACCCTCAGGTATTTGTCGATAAAATCTGATTCCCGCAGACCCAAAACTTTACTGATCCTTTTAATGTCAGGTGTTTTGAACCGGGGCGAATAATTCTTGCAGCAGTTGGCACATTGAAGACAATCATTTTTGGAAAAAGCTTCTTCATGCAGGTTTGGCAGGGCTTTCAGCACTTTGTTTTTATCGGCCCGATGAAGAAATTGCTTGTATTTCTTTTGGTTATCAGCCGATTTTTTCTCCCAATTTTTCAAAATACCCTCCGCCATAGCGCAAAGTAACAACCTGTTTTCCACAGTTCAATAATCAGCATTTTATTAGGCTTTGCAACCTTAACTTTGCGGCGCTGAATTATCAATAAAGCGAAGGAGAAAACTATGAGTCTTTTTGAAAAACAATCTTGCGAATTTATTTCCCGTCACATCGGACCCGATGAACACTCAACAAAACAAATGCTGAAAACGATTGGCGTGCCAAATCTTGACACGCTGATCAGCAGAACTGTTCCGCCAGCCATACGTATGCAGCACGAATTGAATTTGCCTGCGGCAATGAGTGAACACCAGTACCTGCAACATATCAAAGAAATTTCATTGCAGAATAAAGTTTATAAAAATTATATCGGCCAGGGATATTATGATACGATTGTTCCTTCTGTTATCCTAAGGAATGTGTTTGAGAATCCAGGTTGGTACACACAATACACACCTTACCAGGCTGAAATATCGCAGGGACGTTTGGAAAGCTTACTGAATTTTCAAACAATGGTAAGTGATCTTACCGCATTGCCAATTGCAAATGCAAGTTTGCTTGATGAAGCAACGGCTGCTGCGGAAGCAATGACGATGTTCTTTAATACGCTGAACAAGCATGATCATATCACGCATCCAAAGTTTTTTGTTGATAATGAAATTTTCCCGCAAACAAAAGATGTTTTGCATACAAGAGCAAAACCGATCGGGATCGAGATAGTAACTGGTGATTATAAAAAAGCAAATATCGACTCCACTTATTGCGGAGCTATTGTTCAGTATCCCAATGACAAAGGCTCGATAGAAGATTATCGGGAATTTATCAATCGTGTTCATGGAACAGGAGCATTTGTTGTTATGGCTACAGATCTGTTAGCTTTAACATTGCTCACTCCTCCCGGAGAACTTGGTGCTGATTGTGCCATTGGTTCTGCTCAACGATTCGGCGTTCCTCTTGGTTACGGCGGACCTCATGCTGCTTTTTTTGCCGCTAAAGATGATTTTAAAAGAAGTATACCCGGTCGCATCATCGGAGTAAGTGTTGATGCAAATAATAACCGTGCATTGCGCATGGCATTGCAGACAAGAGAACAACATATCAAAAGAGAAAAAGCTACTTCGAATATTTGTACAGCGCAGGCATTATTAGCAAATATGGCTGCTATGTATGCAGTGTTTCATGGCCCGGATGGTTTAAAAAATATTGCAAAGAGAGTTGCCGTATTGACACAAACTGTTGCAGAGGCAATTGAAGAATTAGGATTTGAACTGGTGTCAACAAATTTCTTTGATACCATCACTGTTAAAGCGGATAATATTTCATCAATAAAAGAAAAAGCAGAAAGACAGCAGATCAATCTCCGTTACATTGATAATAAATATATCAGCATTTCAGTTGATGAAACAACACTTACCGAAGATCTTTACGATCTTATAAATTGTTTCGAAGACGATAAGAACCCGGTAACATTCGATATCCATCATGATGATGAACCGGATCATATTCCCCAGGGTTTATCAAGAACTTCTCTATACTTAACACATCCTGTATTCAATACTCATCGCAGCGAAAGCCAGATGATGCGTTATATAAAATCATTGGAGAATAAGGACCTTTCATTGAATACTTCAATGATCACATTGGGAAGTTGTACCATGAAATTGAATGCGGCTTCTGAAATGATCCCGCTAAGTTGGGTACACTGGAGTAAAATGCATCCTTTTGCTCCTGCAGATCAAACAGAAGGGTACAAACAAATTGTCGATGATCTTTCAAAATATTTATGTGAGATCACTGCACTTGACGCATGCAGTTTACAACCAAACAGCGGCGCACAGGGAGAATATGCTGGCTTGTTAGCCATTCGTGATTATCATGAAGCAAACGATCATGGTCATCGTAATGTTATGCTGATCCCAATTTCCGCACACGGCACAAACCCTGCTAGTGCGGTGATGGCAGGAATGAAAGTGGTTGTTGTAAAAGCATTGGAGAATGGCTACATCGATGTGAATGATCTGAAAGCAAAAGCAGCGGAGCATTCAGCAAATCTTTCGGGCATAATGATCACCTACCCGAGTACGTATGGTGTGTACGAAGAAACAGTTAAAGAGATTACTGATATAATTCACCAGCATGGTGGACAGGTGTATATGGATGGCGCCAATATGAATGCACAGGTTGGATTAACTGCACCAGGATTGATTGGCGCTGATGTTTGTCATTTGAATTTGCATAAAACATTTGCAATACCACATGGCGGTGGTGGCCCGGGTATTGGACCGATCTGTGTGAAGAAGCATTTGACTCCTTACTTACCAGGTCATGTAGAATTCAAAACTCAAAATTCAAAAAGTGATTCAAACGCGGTTTCAGCAGCACCTTATGGTTCTGCAAGCATTTTATTGATCTCTTATGCATATATCAGGATGCTTGGACATGTAGGTGTAAAGAATGCAACCGAATATGCTATTCTGAATGCAAACTATATGCGTGCAAGATTGCAGGGACAATTTGAAATTCTTTATACAAATCACAATGGCCAGTGTGCCCACGAATTTATTGTTGACCTGAGACCATTTAAAAAATCGGCAGAGATAGAAGCAGAAGATATTGCAAAACGTTTAATGGATTATGGTTTCCATGCCCCGACAATGAGCTTTCCTGTTCCCGGCACGATCATGATCGAACCAACCGAAAGTGAAGATAAAGCCGAGCTTGATCGTTTCTGTGATGCATTGCTTAGCATTCGCCAGGAAATAAAAGATATTGAAGAAGGGAAAATGGATAAGAAGAATAATGCATTGAAAAATGCACCTCATACACAAGCAATGGTTGTAACAAGTGACTGGAACAAACCATATACAAGAGAGCAAGCCGCTTTCCCAATGTATTATGTTACACAAAATAAATTCTGGCCTTCGGTTGCAAGAGTTAATAACACTTATGGTGACCGGAATCTGATCTGCACATGCGAGCCAATAGAATCTTATATGGAAGCGGAAGCATAATTGAAGTAAAACTTAATCACGAATAAGTAATGAAATAGCCCCAACAATAAGGGGCTATTTTTATTATCTTCAGAGAATAGAATCTACTATGTCACAATCCCGCCAACTTGCAGCTATTATGTTCGCCGATATTGTCGGTTATACTGCTATGATGCAGGAGGATGAGGCGTTGGCAATGAATTGGCGACAAAAACTAAAGAAAAAACTTGAAGAAGAAGTAGTCGCTCACCAGGGCAAAATACTCGAGTTTCGTGGTGATGGCGCTATGTGCAGCTTTGTCAGCACCATTGAAGGAGTAAGGGCTGCTGTTGCATTGCAATTGTATATGCAATCAGAACCGACGGTACCTCTTCGAATAGGTATACACACCGGCGATGTGATCTTTGACGAAAATAATATTTATGGAGATGGAGTAAATATTGCATCAAGACTGGAATCTTTTGCTTTACCTGGTAGCATTTTTATTTCGGGAAAAGCCTATGATGACATTAAAAATCAGAAAGACATTCAGAGCATTTCGCTGGGTAAATACATTTTAAAAAATGTAAAAGACCAGGTGGAAATTTTTGCCATCAGCAATCCCGGCATAAAAATTCCTGAAACTGATACGCTTGAAGGCAAGGGTGAAAAGTTTGCAGAAAAAAAAGGCATCGAAAAATCAATCGCTGTATTGCCATTTCTCAATATGAGCAATGATCCTGAACAGGAATATTTTAGCGATGGTATAACAGAAGAGATCGTCAACTTGTTGACCCATATAAAAGATCTGAGAGTTGCCGGCCGCACTTCCTCTTTTCATTTCAAAGGCAGAGATATTGACCTCCGTTTGGTAGGACAAAAATTAAATGTGCGTACACTATTAGAAGGAAGTATCCGCAAACAAAACTTAAGGCTTCGTATTACTGCACAACTGATCAATGCTGAAGACGGAATTCAATTATGGTCTGAGCGGTATGATCGTGAATTGCATGATATTTTCGAGATCCAGGATGAGATAGCTTTAGCTATTACTGAAGAATTAAAGATCACCTTCCATGAAAAAGATAAAGTGCTCATCAATGAGAACCGGACTGGAAATAAAGAAGCCTATGATCTGTATCTAAAAGGCCGTTTCTTTTTGAACCAACGTGGTGTAGGTATCCGAAAAGCTCTTCAATATTTTCAGCAGGCAGTGGAAAAAGATCCGGAATTCTCCCTGGCTTATTCAGGAATGGCTGATGCATACTTTATATTAGGTTTCTATGGAGCGTTACCCACAAGCATAGCCATGACAAAAGCAAGGCAGAATGCTGAAAGGGCCATTCAATTTGATAATTTAAATGCAGAGGGCCTGACGGCGCTGGCTTGTATAAGTGCTTTCTATGATTGGAATTGGGCGGAAGCCAAAAAAAGATTTCAACGTGTCTTTGAAGTCAATCCTAATTATGCACCAGCCCATTGCTGGAATGGCTACTATTTATCCTTTGTGGAAGGCAGATCTGAAGATGGAATTCAAGAGGCAAGAAAAGCTGCAGAACTACTGGAACCTTTGGAATCAATATCTCATCATGTATTAGCAGTCACTTTTATGACTGCTAATAAATTTGAAGAAGCGTTGGAGTCCGCTAAAATGGCCATTGACCTGGATCCAAGTTCATTTCCCGGATACAGAGCATTAGGAGTAAGCCTGGCGGGATTAAACAGGTACGATGAAGCTATCGAAGCATTAACAACGTGTTCTTTACTTTCTTCACGACATGTCTGGCCATTAGGCGAACTATGTTGGGTTTACTCCTTATCTGGCAGGATATCCGAAGTTGAGAAAATATTAAATGAACTAATAGTAAGAGCAGAAACCGAATATATCTCTGGGTTGTTTTTAGCAGGTCCCGCTTATTTTTCAAAAAATTATGACCAGGCACTTGAATTTATGGAGCTCGCATTTGAACAACGTGATTGTACACTACCTTTCATTAAAGCTTATCCGCCCGTTTCCTATATAAATACTGATACCCGTTTCCAACCTTTCATAAAGAGAATGAAGTTCCCCGAATAGATTTTTATTTGATAAATTTAGCCTGAATAACCTTTCATGTCACAATCCCGCCAGCTCGCAGCTATTATGTTCGCCGACATTGTCGGTTACACTGCTATGATGCAGGAGGATGAGGCGTTGGCAATGAATTGGCGTCAAAAACTAAAGAAAAAACTTGAAGAAGAAGTAACCGCTCACCAAGGCAAAATACTTGAGTTTCGTGGCGATGGCGCTATGTGCAGTTTTATCAGCACCATTGAAGGAGTAAGGGCTGCCGTTGCATTGCAATTGTATATGCAATCAGAACCGATGGTGCCTCTTCGAATAGGTATGCACACCGGCGATGTGATCTTTGAGGAGAATAATATTTATGGCGATGGAGTAAATATTGCGTCAAGACTGGAATCTTTTGCTTTGCCTGGTAGCATTTTTATTTCGGGGAAAGCTTACGATGATATCAAAAACCAAAAAGATATTCAAACAATTTCCCTTGGCAAGTTTGCATTGAAGAACGTCAAAGAACAGGTAGAAATTTTCGCTATCGGCAATCCTGGTCTTAAAATTCCCGAAAGTGATGCGCTTGAAGGAAAGGGCGAAAAGGTCATTGAAAAAAAAGGGGGCGAAAAATCAATCGCTGTATTGCCATTTCTCAATATGAGCAACGACCCTGAACAGGAATATTTCAGCGATGGTATAACAGAAGAGATCGTCAACTTATTAACTCACATAAAAGATCTGAGGGTTGCCGGTCGCACTTCCTCTTTTCATTTTAAAGGCAGAGATATAGACCTGCGATTAGTTGGACAAAAATTGAATGTGCGTACACTATTAGAAGGAAGTATACGCAAACACAACTTAAGACTCCGGATCAATGCTCAGCTGATCAATGCTGAAGACGGAATCCAATTATGGTCCGAAAGATATGATCGTGAACTGCATGATATTTTTGCCATCCAGGATGAGATCGCTTTAGCCATTACCGAAGAGCTAAAAACGACCTTGCTCGAAAAAGATAAAGTCCTCATCAATGATAAGCGGACGGCAAATAAAGAAGCATACGATCTTTATTTGAAAGGCAGATTCTATTTGAACAAACGCGGAAGTGGGATCAAAAAAGCACTTGAATATTTTCAGGAGGCATCGGAAATAGATCCGGAATTTTCCCTGGCTTATTCAGGAATGGCTGATGCATATTCCATATTATCTTTCTATGGCGCAATACCTCCAAAAAAAGGCATGCCTATAGCAAGACAAAATGCTGAAAAGGCCATTCAATTAGATCCTTTTAACGTAGAGGCTTTTACTACATTAGCCTTCATTAGTGTTTATTATGATTGGAACTGGGGGGAAGCCAGAAAAAGGTTTCAGCGTGTCTTTGAGATCAATCCACACTACGCACCTGCTCATTATTGGCATAGCTATTTTTTATCGTATGTAGAAGGCAGATTCGAAGAAGGCATTGAGGAGGCAAAAAAACTCGTGGTGCGACTGGAACCATTAGTCGCACTATCTCACCAGGTATTAGCGGTGACATATATAAATGCTGGTAAGTTTGAAGAGGCGTTAAGGTCAGCCAGGATGGCGATCGAACTAGATGCAAATTCCTTTCCGGGATTCAGAGCATTAGGAGTAAGTTTGGCTGGATTAAAAAGATACGAAGAAGCAACTGAAGCTTTGAAAACATGTGCCCAGGTTTCATCCCGGCTTCCCATTCCATTAGTTGAACTAGCCTGGATTTATTCATTAAGAGGAATGGACGCAGAAATTCAAAGCATCTATGATGAATTGATACTGCGTTCAAAGACAGAATTTATTTCAGGATTAGTTCTTTCTGCTGCCTCTTATTTTTCCAAAAAATATGACGAGGCCACCGAATTTATGGAACTGGCCTTTGCACAACGGGATAGTATCCTTCCCTTCATAAGATCATTTCCATCATGTTCATTTTTAAAAAATGACTCCCGCTTTCATCATTTCATAAAACGAATGAATTTCCCAGAATAGGTTTTTATTTGATAAATTTAAACTGAGTAAACTTGTATGTCCCCCACCCGCCAGCTCGCTGCCATCATGTTCACCGATATTGTCGGGTATACTTCTTTAATGGGTAATGATGAGCAAAAAGCTTTTTCAATTCTTAGTAAAAATCGTGAATTACAAAAACCAATCATTGAAAAATTCAATGGGCGTTGGATAAAAGAATTGGGTGATGGTGTAATGGCGAGCTTCAATACAGTTTCAGATGCAATAAATGCCGCCATAAAAATTCAGGAAGCTTGTAATGCTGCCAAGGATTTTCAATTAAGTATCGGTATTCACCAGGGAGAAATTATTTTTGAGAACAATGATATTTACGGTGATGCGGTGAATATCGCTTCCCGTATACAAAGTTTAGGTGTTCCGGGCTCAGTTCTTTTTTCTAAAAAGATTACTGATGAAATAAGAAACAAAGCAGAATTTCAACTTATTTCCATAGGTCGTTTTGAATTCAAAAATGTAGAAGAACCAATTGAAGTGTTTGCATTATCCAATCCAGGGTTTGTTGTTCCCAGACCGGAGAATATGCGTGGAAAATTGAAGACTCTGCCTAAACAAAAAAGTAAAAAAGTAATATTTATCTTTTCGGCAATTGCAGTTTTGATTTTATCAGTACTATTCATTTTTAAAAAATCAATTCTTCCAGGCAAAATAGTTGCAGGAGCAATAAAATCATTGGCTATTCTTCCTTTTGAAAACATACAAAAGGATTCCACCTTATCTTTTTTATCGGAAGGTATTCCGGAAAATCTGATCAACCGTTTTTCCAATTTAATCGGCATCAAAGTATTTGCCCGGTCTGCTACTTTTGGTTTAAAAGATTCAGCCCGCAGTATAACAAACCTGCGCAAACTATTGAATGCTGATGTGGTTTTAACGGGACGGTTAATGAAAACAGGAAATGATTATTCTTTAAGTTGTGAGTTGATAGATGCATCAAATCAAAACCTGATCTGGGGAAATAAATATGAACTGACAAGCGATGATATTTCAAGAGTTGAAGATTCAATTATTACTTCTTTAATGAATCCATTGCAGATTGCCTTTATAAATAGTCCTAAGGCTGTTAAAAAAAGTGAAGTAGTGAATCCCGAAGCTTATGCCGAATACCTGAAGGGACGTTATTTGAGTTATGGCTCTACACCTGAAGAATCAGAAAAAGCATTGTCGCATTTCAGAGAAGCCATCCGTATCGATCCTAAATATGCGGTTGCTTATGCAGCTATAGCCAATGAAAAAATTGTACAGGGACTTTTTTCTACGGCACCCAAAATAGAAATCGTGAATGAAGCAAGAACGGCTATTGAAGCTGCTAAAGCCCTGGATCCGGGGCTGGCTGATATTTACACATCTGAAGGAGCCATAAAATTTTATTATGATTGGGATTGGAAGGGTGCAATAAATTCCTTTAAAAAGGCACTGGAACTGGATCCTGGTAATGCAACTATATATATCAGGTATTCCACCATATTAGCGGATCTGGGCCGGTATAAGGAAGCACTGCCCCTGGCCGATAAAGCAGTTGAACTGGATCCCGTTTCCATTTCTAGCCTGCACAACCTTGGATGGGTCAATTTCCTGGCCGGCAATTATAAAAAAAGTTCAGAAGCCTTTGGAAAAGCTTTGGAGTTGCATCCCACCTGGGTTTGGGGATATCTTAAAAAAGCCTATGGTCATATTTTTATGAAAGAGTATGACAAAGCATTATCTCTTGCAGAAAGTGGAGAGAAATTATTTAAAGATGGATGGGGGTCTGAATTACTGCAAACTCAACTGGGTTTCATTTATAAAAATTGTAATCAAAAAGAAAAAGTAGATGCAGTAATAAACAGGTTTTTAAAATATGCTGCCGAAAATACATTGAAAGACCCCTTCACACTTTCGTTTATATATTATCTGAAGGGTGATTATAAAAAAGCCAATGAATGGGAAGAAAAAACAATGGAAGGAAAGTTTCCTTCGGCATATCTTATGAGTATTGCCAAAATATATGATAAAGAATATTTTCAAAGCGAAGCACACCAAAATATTCTTAAAAAAATGGGATTTGTAAAATAATAAAATTATGTTCGACGCATTCCTATAAAAATACAAGAGCTTCCGATCGGAAGCTCTTTATAATATGAATTACCAATTTATTTAATTGCCTCTTCCTCTTCCCCGACCATTTCCATTTCCGTTGCCATTACCATTGCCTCTTTGTTGTTGTTGTTGCTGCGGCTGCGCTTGTGCCGGCCTTTCCACTTGCTGTTGCTGTCCACGATTTTGATAAGGCCTTTCCATTCTCTGACTATTTTGATCAGGCACTTGTTGTCTCTCCACTCGTTGACTATTCTGATTCGGCATCTGTTGTCTTTCTATTCTTTGATTGTTCTGATTTGGGAATTGCTGCCTTTCTACCTGTTGATTGCCACGATTCTGATATGGCCTCTCCATTCTTTGACTATTCCTATCAGGCACTTGTTGTCTTTCTACTCTTTGATTATTCTGATCAGGTATTTGTTGTCTTTCCACTCTTTGATCATTCTGATTAGGGAATTGCTGCCTCTCTACCTGTTGATTGCCGCGATTCTGATATGGCCTTTCCGCTCTCCTGTTATTCTGATCAGGCACTTGTTGTCTTTCCACTCTCTGATCATTCTGGTTAGGGAATTGTTGTCTTTCTATTTGTTGATTGCCACGATTCTGATAAGGTCTTTCTTGCCTGGCGACATTTCTATCTGTAATTACATTCTGACTTCTCTGCCTGGAATTTTCAAAAGTTCTTGGCGCTCCCCTATCAGAACCTCTGTTAATGTAAGGTTTGTATATAGAAACCTCATTACTTCTTTCAATTGTACGTCCGGCTCTTTGCGTTTCACGAATTCTAACAGGGTTAATTCTTGAACCAGTATATCTTTCAACTTCATTGCGGGAAGGGCCAATTACATAATCCCTGTTATTACTATAGTTATTAATAATAGTTGTGTGATTAAAAATGGTTGTGTTCCTGCCTCTGTCAATATAATAATTTGAAAGATGCGGAGAAGTTATGTACCGGCTTGGAGCGAAGCACCAATAATTGTATGGCACATTATACCTATTGCCTAAATATAAGTTGATACTAATACCAGGACTCATCGGTGCCCAACCATAATAGTCATCACCTCCACGCCATACTACCCAAGCTGGTGCCCATTCATAATCCGGAACCCAGAGCCAGCCTTCATAAGGATCATTGACCCAACGACCATAGTGAAATGGCGCCCATCCCCATTCATAATCTGAGACCCAGAGCCAGCCATCATCTGACCATGCCCAATGTCCTTCAGATCTGTAAGGTTGAAAATCGCTATACCTGTTATCAGGTCGCCACACATATCCATATTCCGGATAACTGATCCAGTCGCCATATGGACTCAGTTCATCATAAAAAGATTGAAAGGAAACATTAACTGATACCTGTGCGAATGTTTTGTTTTGTACTGCACCAAACAGCAACACAACGATCGCTATTAAAGATGCTTTTAAGATACGTTTCATTTAGAAAGGATTTAGGTTGTAAAAAAATGGTTTCTCAATTCAGTGACCCGGTTTACTTTCTAAATCCATGGGATTTATTACTACTAGTGTTAGTATGACGATAAATATGCCAGCTTTAGTGTTAAAGAGGTGTTTGAATGTTTTGGAAGAAGTATTATCGAAAATTTCAGTTAATATTTTCTAAATAAAAAAAGCAGTCATGACGTTCAAGACTGCTTTCACTCGTTACTTGATTTATTAGTGTTTTAATCTGATTGCAATTCCTAATTGACCAACATTACTATGGTCTACAATATTATCGAAGCGACTCACATCCGTCAAACCAAAATTATAACGTCCGTATAATATTAATTGCTCTGAAGCTTTATATCCTATGCCCACACCTATAGCAACCTGGCCAGTTGTAAAATCATCCTTCGCATTTATTTGCCCCGCTTCATCATTAGCTTTATCCTGTGCACTTACAAGCAAACCAAATTGTGGACCTGCTTCCAAATATACTTGTGGCGCCGGGTAGTATTGGATCATTAATGGAAGTTGAAGATAACCGAGAGCTAAAGTTCTTTCCACTCCTCCTGACATGTAGCGTTGTCCTTCGCCTGAGTATAATAACTCGGGTTGGAAACACCAGTTTTTATTCATAGTATGATGTAGAAACACACCTATATGCGCACTGATCCTGTCACGACCTTCAAAACCGCTTAAGCTCGTCATATTTAAACCACCTTTTATACCTATTGCTTGTTGTGCATTCACAGTTGAGAATAAAATACTAATCACAGCTACGGATAATACCATTGTTGCTTTTTTCATAATCATTGATTTTACTATTGGTTTTCAAAGGTCATGCCAGTG